>OHZC01000523.1_pt1 | contig 11838 bp, 9 predicted proteins | sample 1580361 | NCBI WGS metagenome assembly OHZC01 (sample SAMEA3882532, study PRJEB24775) | human gut metagenome | biome: human-associated habitat; feature: intestine environment; material: feces | place: Netherlands | collected 2009/2010
TGGAGGCCATCACATTATATTTGTATTGTTGGCTAAATGCTTTCAATTCGTTTGGTATATCGTTTCCCTCGTAAGCTAAACAGAGAAAAGCAAAATTACCTTGAGATGTTCCTGTTTGTGGAATAAATTTCTTTACTTTTTCGTTGTTTAAACTATTCCCTGAGAACGAGGCTCTGACTTCTGTAGTTTCTATAGCCATTTCGCATGACCATGAAGACTGATAGGTGCCTTCATAAAGGAACATGGGAAGATATGCTTTAATGACATTTCCGGGATTGATACATTGGAAAATATCAGTTGGTACATAATCATGATCTACTAAGTTATCAATCATTGATTTTTCGAAATCTTTTTCGGATGTTCGAAATATGATCAAACGTTCTGGAATAGGAACTTTCTTAGCAGTAATAAGAGGATTGAATGCTTTGTTATGGCAATAAGGACATTCAACTTCTGCCTGAAATGGACTAAATGACGTAATTACTTGTTTACAGCTTGGGCAAATAACCTGTTGCAGTTCTAGTGTTTCTGACATGATGTTTTTTTGTGTTAATTTTTGAAATTATTTAATCTTGCCACTTTAATTATCAAATTTCTTTCTTGAATGGTATAGATGACTTGATTAGAAAGCGCTTCTATTTGTTCCCTATTTCCTTCGATTATTTTTTCACAAAGATTATCTATAGTGTTATTTAGAGTAATATCTATATCTTGTGTCTCGGGATAGGTTTGAAGAGGGCTGTTGTTTAATGCAACGATTTAACAATTTTTTGATATCAGGATCTTTGATTTCGCGTGTTTTTTGTTGGATCTTGTTAATTAAATTTTGTTTAAAAAAAGAAGATTTTTTTTGATTTTGCAAAGATGCAGTAGTTGAATCATTTGCAAGTACCGTCATAAGCTGTATAACAATGAAAAGTGCCAACAAGATGCTTTGGATGATTAACGGCCATTTCATGCTTTCCGGATTTATGAATATGCAAATAATAGCAGCAATAAGTTCTACAAAGAAAAATGTTGTACTTTGAATCCACAGACTTCCTATTAGAACTGCCGAAGAGGATCCTTTTGCAAATATCGGAGTGGCACATAGGCAGAGGTATGCAAAAGTTGCAAATCCATATGAGCACCAAGATGCGTTTGTGTGTTCGACTCCTTCAAAGAAGAAAATCATATTGAATACAGCAAAAAACACCAAATGTATGATGATTTTCATTAATGTTTTTTTCATGGTTGTTGATTTTATAAATTACTCATAATTTCATCACTTTAGCGTCGTATTTTTCTTGAGTAATAAGACCTGCATCAAGTAGTTTTTTTAGTTTGCCTAATACTTCCATAGGATCTGACTGTGCTGGTGTAACAGGAACTTGTTGCTGTGAAAAAGTAGAAGAACTCATTGACGCAAAGGCGCTTCCTGCAGCTAAGCCAATGCCAAGCCCCGCCCCTGCTCCAGCGAGACCACCGGCTCCAGGATTGACTGCAATATCTTTAAGAAGTTCTTGTTGAACGGCTTGATTGTAACGAGCGTCGGCCACGTTGGCTGCAGCAACACGCCTGTCTATATATTTTTTCCGTTCTTCTGTTTCATCGATTGTTAGATTATAGAAGGAAAAATTAACTAGTTCCAAACCATATTCATGGAACAATTCATCAAAGGAGGGTTTCAATTCTTTTGAAAAACTTTTCAATTGACTTGAAATAGCATTGATAGAGCGATTCATTGAGATATTTTCCAGAGTTCTTCCTACAACATCGCTGATTTCTTGAGAAATCTGAGCTCTGAAAAGCATGCTTAAGTCATTTACTGTATAAATACTTTTATCCCCCATTAGACGCATAAATGTTTGAATGCTAGCATTATCGTCTTCACGGATATTGAATCGAACCCGGAATTCTCCTGCCCCTCGAATCAATGTAGGTACTCCTATTTCGCCCCGCCCTAAGAAGAAATCTTGGATTTCAATGGCGCTAGATGTGCCCCAACTTACATTTTGTTCAGAAGTGCTGACGTGATATGCCTGACAAGTAAAAGAACTCATTCCGCCTGTCAGCATGTTTCTGATTCGAGTGAAAACCGGGTAATTTTCTGTTTTTATTTCATGACGACCGGACGACAGTGTTCCGAACAATTCGCCATTTTTAATAAAAATAACCTGTTCGTTAGGAGCCACGGTAATGATTGATTCTGTGTTGAAATCTTCACGGGGATCAAGGTAAATGAGAGTGTTTGTATCATGATCTCGCTGTATGGATTCCATGACATTCTTGCTCCCTCCGGCAAAATTTGTTTCTTTTGAATTTCTATTAAATAGTCCCATATTGCTGGATATTATTTTTTATAATTAAAATGCATTGTAGGATAAATTCGATCATCTCTTCTTGCATGTCCATGTATTGTTCCCTACTGCTTTTCTTGCAGGAGACGGCGGTTAGGGGCAGGAGTACGACGCAGATGCCGGAGATAATTTTTTCATGAGCGTATGCGGTTATTTTTTATGCTGTTTTTGGATTCTCAGGAGTGTTTGTGGTGAACAGGCCGCGGACCGGATTCCCGGCCCACGGCTGGTGGGCAGCAGCTTAGAAGCTGTAGGAGGCGTTGAGGTTGACGCTCTGGTTGGTTTGTCCGCTGCGGACTTCCAGCGTGTACCAGGCGCCTGCCTTCCAGTTCCGGTTGATTTGCCAGCCCAGGCCGGCGCGCGTCATCAGGGCGTGCCTGCCGGGAGCGTGTCCCCGGCCGGTTACGGATTGCCCGGCAGCCCAGGTGCGGGTGTACGGGTTCCTGCGGGCGATGTCCCCTACATAGGCCACGCTCAGTTCCGGCAGGAGGGCCTGGCCATTGCTCAGAGCGCACACGGATTTGAGGGTGACGCCCACGGGGACGCTCCATGACTGCAGGCCGCCGTTTCCGAAGGAGCGGCTGCCGCCGTACATGTAGGTAATGCCGGTGTAGGGGGACACGGTAAAGGTGTCGCTCGCGGCAATGTCCCAGTTCGCCAACAGGCCGAAGGCGTAAACGTTGTCATCCCAGCTGGCGCGACCGGGCCGTCTCGTCTGGCGGGAGCCGCCCACGTGCGTTCTGGCTGTGTGGTCAACGCTGCCGTAGGAGAAGTAGCCGGAGAGGTTCAGCTCCTGGCCCCGGGCAAGTTCCTGGCGGACGTTGCCGTACAGGGCGAACATGAAGGATCTCTGTTTATCAGAGAGTAGAGAGTTATCACTCTTGTGCGTTCCGAACATCTGGCCGAACGCGGCTCCGACCACGGCGTTTTTGCTTACGGCTGCATCCGCGCCTACGGCGTAGCCACCACCCTTGTAAGAAAAGCCGCTCAGCGTTCCTTCAGAGGACATGGAGGTGAAGTAGCCCAACCCGGCACCCCACAGGCGGGAGGATCTGACCCCGGCCATTCTGCCCTGTTCATTTGCCGTACGGGCAAAGGAGGCGACGGAGGATACGCTGCTCCAGAGGGTGTCCGCCAGCAGCGCGGCGTCCTGGGCCGCCAGGCCGCCTGCGGCGGCAGTATTCAGCTTGCCGGAGAAGGTAAGAACCCCTGTTTCCGGGTTCCATTCCAGAACTCCGCCGTTTTCCAGCAGGCCGGTTTCTCCGGTAAGACGGAGCTGTTGTTCCAGCTCGGCAGTTCCGGTGATTTCCTCCGCCTGGAGCAGGTTCAGCGCAAAGGACTCGGACCCCGAGGCGATCAGGCCGGAGCCGATGTTCACCTCAATGGTTGGCGTCCCATTGAAAGACAGGGTTCCCACGGTTGCATGGGAGTAGGTTTCCGCCATGCTCATCCCGGAGCTGAAGGGGGTTGTTCCGTTGACGGAAAACGCCATCCCGGAGCCTTCTTCAAATGTCAGGCCGTTGAAGCTGGCTGCTCCATGAATGTTCAGGCTGCCTCCCTGCTGGACGGTGACTGAATCGAAAATGCCGCCGCCGGAAAGGGACGCGCCATGTTGCACCAGAATCATGCCGACGGTCTGGCCGCTGTTGCTCATGCTGCCCTGGAGGGAGACGTTACCTTCCAGGGAGCCGGTATTGCGTAACAGGGCGCCTTCCGCCACGGTAATTTCCTCCGCCGTCAGATTCCCTGTGTTCGCCAGAGCGGACTGGCTGTTCAGGGTAATCTCCGCAACATGCAATGTGTTGTTGTTGGTCACGGCACCGCCGGAGTTTACGGTGAGGGTGCTTCCCTGAATGGCACCGTCATTGATGAGGGCGGCACTGGTTTCTCCGTTATTGAGGGAAGAATCGACGATGATGCTCGTGTTTTCGTGCCCCAGTGTGGCTGTTTCCTTAACGCTGGCCAGGCCGCTGCGGACATTCAGGGAGGCGATGTTGTACCTTTCCCCGACCAGGTCAACGGCGCCGCTGTTCAGAGAGCCGCCGCCGCTGCCTATGGCGACGCCTCCGGCGCTGCCGCCGCCGGTTCCGTCAATGTCGTAGCCGATCTTGGCGTCTCCCGTCAGATTGCCCGTCAGGATCAGGCTCTGGTCTTCATTCATGACCAGCAGGCCGTCTGTACCTTCCAGGAGCGTCTGATTGGTGAGCGGCGTGTCTTGGGGGAGGCCGGTCACGTCCAGCGTGCCGCCCAGCAGATGGACGCGCTTGCTCAGATCTGTGATGGATTTTTCTTCTCCGGTACATACATAGATATCGTCTTCACCGGGCGTGGGAGGCGTTTCTCCTCCCGCCAGTTTCAAGATGACGCCCCATTTCCCGTCAGTCAGGATTGTTTTTGTCAATTCCGCATTTTCCAGCGGGTTGAAGGTATTTGCCCAGGCGCCCGTGCCGGCGTCATAAGTTTCCGTCCAGCTCTGGAGAGTCCAGTCAGAGATATTTCCGATGAAGTTGTCTCCTGTTTCTCCATTGAGCCGGAACAACGTCAGGGTTGCTCCGTCTTCCCCGATCAGGCCGGCATATTCGCTGCTGAGGTTGATGGTGGTGGAACCGGAGACGGAAAGCGTTCCGGCAATGTCGATCCCGTTGAAGACGGCTGTGGGATTTCCTCCATGGTTTTCCGGGGAGAGCCAGATGGCGGCGTTCTCCAAAGTCAGATTTCCGTCCACGGTTAACGCGTAACCCTTATTCTGGGGGCGTATCCGCAGATCCGCTCCCGTCATGGAGACGGAGGGAGCCTTCAGGGTCGCCCCCGTGCCGTAGTAATGCTCCAGAGAGGAACCTTCGTTGAAGACGATATTGCCTGCGGCATTCAGGATATTGCCGTCGCCGTTGAACGTCACGTTGGAAGATTCCTGGACGGTGAAACCGCCTCCCGTTGTGACGGAGGAACCGTTCTGAAGTTCAATCCAGCCTCCGCCGTTCAGAACGGCGTCCCCTCCAATGTTCAGCGTTCCCTTGTAGAGATGGGCATATCCGGATGACGTGAAGTTCCCTCCCGCCGTCATGGCTGCCTGGCTGATCCGCAGGTTGGCGCCGCCTTCAAACGTGGCGTCACGGTCAATATTCAGGGTTCCGTTATTGGATAGCTCTGTGAGAGAATTGTTTTTTGCAATATAGTTGCCGCCTGTGAAATCACCGTTTAAAATATTCAGAATGGCTCCATCCGTGACTTTCAGGGAACCTCCATGAAGAGTGAATTTGCCGCCGACCTTGAAGGAAGAAGTCAGGGAGTCTTCCAGGCAGCTCCGGAACGTTGCTCCGGTTGCGTCCAGCCCCAGCGTCTGGAAAATAGCCGTTAAATCTTCTTCCGCATATTTGCCGGAAAAGATGATGTCCCCGGTTCCCGTCACGGTATTGCCGTCGCTGTCTTCATAGCGGTTCAGATCAAAGTGGACACTACTCGCGTTGACGACGGGATCGTAGAAGGTGATGGTCCCGCCGTTCGCCTGGGTGGAAAGTTCAGGAGTACCATTGATGCTGTTGAGTACGGCTCCGGTGAGATTCCCTTCCCCGTCGTATTGTTTTACATAGTTGCCCCGGAATTCAACGGTTTCATTGTTGACGATGGAGACGGTTCCTCTGCTGGCACAGATGGCCCCACCTGCGCTTCCTGAGCTGTTGCCTGTGAAGGAGACCAGTTTATTTTCTGTGAAAGAGATGCCTACGCTTGAGTTGGCGCATATGGCTCCCCCCTTTCCTTTAGCCGTGTTGTCTTCAAAGGAGATGGTGTCATTTTTTTGAAAGATGATGCGATCATTGCCACCATTGTTAATGGCGCCGCCGTCATTTCCTGAGGAGTTGTTAATGAAAGATAGTGCTCCGTTTTTCTGGAACACAGGTATTTGGTTGCTGTAGCCTAGCCCATGCAGGGCGATGGCCCCTCCGCTGCCTGTCGCGGTATTGTTTTCAAAGGTAACCTTGGCATTGTCGCTGATGTCAAATTGGAAGTCTTCACTATTATAATGAGTATAGATGGCGCCGCCGTGAGCATTTTCCGGCTGCCAAAGCTTTCCAGTTGCGTGGTTGTCGTTGAACTTAACTTCCTCCTTTGTGTTGGTAATGCTTAGGCCTGCGGCGTAGATGGCGCCGGCGGACTGAGCATTGTTGTCGGTAAAGACAACCTGGTTATTTCCGTCAAATTGGACAGTTCCGCAAGTGTAAATAGCTCCTCCGACTGAGCTGTAGTTATCAGAAGTACTATCAAGGGCGGTTATCGAGTTATTCAGGAAGATAATGTTGTTATTGTCTTGAAACGTGAATACATTCCCGCTTCTTCCGGAAATAGCTCCTCCTTGCGCGCCGGCATGATTTGATTCAAAACGGATTTCTCCGAGATTGTTTTCAAATGCCAGCCCAAGCCATCCACCAGCTATTGCTCCGCCGTCATTGGTTGTTGTGTTGTTGATGAATTTGATGGAGCCGGCGTTACCTGAAAATGCCACCTGTCCCTTGGAGTTGCCATAGCCCATTGGAATTACACTAATTGCTGCTCCATTACTCTTTTCAATGCTGTTATTGAGGAATTCTATGGCCTGATTATTCTGAAAGGATAAAAGTAATGTAGGGGGATCGGACGAATTTAAATCATAATAAAAGCGACGGCTGTTATTACTGAAAGACAGCGTTTCTTCAGAGTTCTCGAAAAGATCGGTGCCCATGGACGGGGATATGCCTGCAACCGGAAGGAGCAGGGAGAGCAGTGTTCTGCGGAGAGTGATAGGGAGATGTAATTTCATGGCGTTCTGGAAAATTGGAAGTTACAGGTAATAGAAAGGGAAAACGATGAGCGAGGGAGCCGCGCGCCTTTCGGCGCGTGGCTGTATGAAGACACCGCAAGAGGATTAGTTGCCTTTGACGGTGGTGGTGTACTTGCTGATGACGCCAAGGATGTTTTCACGTTTGACGTCCACGCTGGAGACCGTGCTGATGCCTCCCTGGGCCTTGGCGGCGGAGACGGAGGAATCGCCCACGGCAACCAGACCGAGGTAGGAAGTAGCCGTGGCCACCCCGGTGCGGGAACCGGAGGAGCTGGTGACAGCGACGGGGTCTGACACGTTGGCGTACAGCATTCCCATGGGCCGGTCTGAAAGGCCGCCGCCGCAACTGCAGAGAAGGGCGGAGGATGAGAGCAGAATGAGGAGTTTTTTCATGATTGGATTTCAATTAATTGTTTTGACAGGCCTTCTTTTGACGGGAGGTTCCGTGCAGCGTCATGCAACTGTGGATGCCCAAAAAAGAAGACCCGCTTTTACGGATAGCGAATTTGGAATTCGCTATGACAGGTTCATTCGCGCGCTGATGAATCATGGGAGGAACGATGGATTCGTCCCCCTGCCATTCACCGGTTGCGATAGTTACAACCCCATCAGAATCATGTTCTCCATATCTTGGTTCCCGTTCTATTCACGAAGCAGTTCATCATTCCCCTTACATGCAGAAACCGTTCTTCAGCATTATTATCCCGGCTTATAATCTGGAGAATTATATTGCTGCCGCCCTTCAGTCAGTACTGGTTCAAACATTTCAGGATTTTGAGATCATCATCGTGGATGACGGTTCTTCCGATGAGACCGTTTCCATCATCCAATCTTTTCATGACCCCAGAATCCGCCTGGTTTCCCAAGTTAACGGCGGCGTGTCGCGGGCGCGAAACGCAGGGATGAAGAAGGCCGTGGGGGCTTACATCGCTTTCATGGACGGAGACGATTACTGGTATCCCGAGCATCTGGAGCTGGCAGCCGATTTTTTCAACCGTCATCCGGAGATATTGGCCTATGCCAACCGCTACATGAGGGATGAACTGGCGGCCATCCCGCCGCGCCCTCCATCTTATCCCGAATCTATCCGGAGGCTGGGGATACGGGGAGTGCTTTTCATGAATTCCAGCAGTGTAATCCTGAATTCGTTTCTTGCGTCCCGGCTTCCCCCCCTGGGAAGAAGCGATGCCCTATGGGGAAGACGGCCTGTACTGGACACGGTGCATGCGGGGGACAGGCCTGATCGGGCTGGGAGGCTCCGTCACCTCCATTTACAGGCAGAGAGCTTCTTCCGCCATGCATAATGAGCATTACCAGCATATCTCCCTCCACTCGCTCATTGCGCCTCTGCTGAATGAGCTTGAAGCCATGAAAAATCCCAAATGGCAATTTGCCGTTCATTATCTGGTCATCAGGGAATTGCATCCCAAAAGACTGTTATCGCTCAACGTAGAGGAACGGATTTCCCTGACGGGCAGAATCAGGAAAATCATGCACCCATGCCTGAACCGGCCGTTTTTGGACTCCTATATGAAAGCGTGTTCCGCAAGAGCAGGCATGGAACAATCATTTTCCGCTCTCATGGACAGAACCATGTTCTCCTGCAAATGGCTGGACCGCCTGGAAAGGATGGGACGCTTCCTGTTTTTCCGGTTGCAAACCAATAACGGAACAGAGAGCAAACACCAAGATCCAGTCCGTTCACGATCATGAATATCGTATATGCTACAGACGATAACGGCGCGCTGGGAACGGGCGTGAGCATTGTGTCCCTCATGGAGAATTTGCCGCTCGGCGTTCATGCCGATATTTACATCATGACTGACGGGTTAAGCGGGGATAATACGGCCCGTTTCCATTCCCTGCAACAGGATACAATCTCCATTTGCACTTCATTGACATGAAGGATAAATATACGGATTTCCCCGTCGGTTCCAAATGGTCGGCGGCGACGTATTACCGTCTTGGCCTCGCAGGGGAACTTCCCGCCACGGTAGAACGCGCCCTTTACGTGGATATTGATACCATTTTCAACAGGGACATAAGCCCCATGTATGAATCCGAATTCGGAGATTGCCTCATTGCCGGCGTTTTCACCACGGAAGATTTATCCGAGGAATCTTTTTCACGCTGGAAGAGAGAAATGAATCTGGACCGGGACTCCATTTACATCAATGCCGGCGTCATTCTTTACCATATCGGAAGAATACGCGAAGAACGTTTTGAATCCCAGGTTTTATCCTGGGCGAAAAACAATATTCACCGCCTTTCCTGGCAGGATCAGGATATTTTGAATGTATGCTATCAGCAGCGTATCCTGTTGCTTCACCCCATGTGGAACATTTGCGACGGGGCTATCTGGTCCATTCGTTGGGAAGGCGTGAAAAGCTTCAGAAATAATCCCCTGAAGCCGGCAGACCTGCTGGAAGCCGCCAGGCGGCCGGGCATTATCCACTACTGGGGCCATCCCAAACCCTGGCATCCCAACAGTATTCGCCAGGATTACGGATTGTTCTACAAGTATTGGAAGAAATCTCCGTGGAAAGATGACATCAGGGATTTCCGGAAGCAAAACGATACCGGCCGGATGTTCATCTCCAAAATGAGATGCCTCCTGGGAAAGGGTAAACGGCTTTTACAGGGCAAGCATCAATAGAAATACGGAGGGAGGGCTTTATATTTTCCTGATGCCCAGCCTATTTACTGCGTCGCCTTTTATGGGGAAATGCCAGAGCCGGCTATTTTTTAACAAGCCGACTTAACTCCCCTCCGGAATTTTCCCGAATCCGGGAGAAACCGTCCGCATATGCCTTCAGGAACGCCTCAACGTTTTATGCCTGATGATTTTTCCGGAGTTTTATCAATAGTAAAAAAATCATTCATTTATGAAAGTTGATACCATTAAGGGAAGTTCCTATGTCATGACCTGTACAAAAGCTTGTACTGTAAGCGCCATTTTCAATTCCGGAGAGACGTCCATGCTTATTCTGGAAGCAGGGGAAAAAGGGCAATACGGTTTTGCGGCCCCGACGGACGCCATAGAAGTATCCGATGAAGACGCTTTGATCACCCAGGTTTTCAAAACAGCCGTTCCAGGGCTGCCGGGCCAGAACGGCATCAGGCAAGGAGAAAATGCCGAATTAAAAAATCTGACGGCTGAGTCCGGGACTTTTGCAGGGGCCGTCAACGCCAACGGAGGCATCAATATCCCGCTGACCGTGGGGGCGGCAACGGATACGTCAGCGGTCAACCGCCTGTACGCCGCCGGGCTGGCTGCCGTGACGGACGCTTTTTCCCTCAGGTGCTATCCGCTCCCGGCGGATTGCTCGTCTTCCAACGGGACGGTTTTCAAAACAGACAAGGAACCCAATTCCCTTTATTTCAATGTCCCTCCCAATTCCTCTTTTACCGTGAAATGCGGCCTCGTGACCAACGCGAGGCCCATGCACAATTATTCCAGCATCCGGGGGTGGGTGGCCCCGCTGCGCCTGCCGTCTGTCAGCGCTAAATTCACGACCAGGTTCGGCCAGATGAAAACGGTCGTGCGCATGGGAAGGGACAGGGACGCATTTACGCTGGTGCCGGATCAGGCGGCGGGCGGCTACAGGATTGGGGAGATTATCGATATTACGTTTGATCATGTCCGGGACGCGGACGCGGGAGGGTATCATATTCGTGTCCGGGAGATTTATTATTCCAATGCCGAGCAGAAATGGAAGATGAAGACGACGCAGGCCCTCGCGCCGGAGACGTCTTCCAATAACGGTTATCCCGTCTGCGTGTACGCGGTGGTTTACGAGCAATACCAGGACGGAGGATATGATACCGAAGACAGGGGAGCGTTGTGGCTGCTGCATGGCGGGAATTCCACCCGCGGCTGCGTCAAGATCGCCACGGTGAGGGGAGTCCATTGCTTTGAGAATATTTATCCCTTTTCCGGATATTATCTTGATATTGAGAATGCCAACAGCTGGGCGTTGGCCGGAGCGTTCCTTCCTGCGACGATGCACTTGCATTGCAATAATGTCAATCCGGCGTATTACGGGTTTTCCTCCATGGAGAGCAATATCATTGTCTCCGAGGCGGTGGAGGATTTTGTTGATCCGGAAGCCGAAACGACTACCGAAGATTGAGCATAAATGACGCAGCGTCCCCATTCCCGATGCCCAGCAACACCTCTGCGTCCCTATTCAGTTTTTTTCCGCCACGGCAACCGGGTTCCCGCCATCTCCAGCGCACGGCGCACCATTCCGCGCATGCCCTGCGTACCGCAATACATTAAAAGAACCGTCACTCCGCCATAAGAGACGGCCATGAGAAAGGCGCATAAGAACCAGAAGAAGAAAGATGCGGAAGGCTGCAGGGGAACGAATTTCCAGATCCAGCCCATGAACACGGCCGAAATCGAAACCAGCGCCAGCTGGTAACCGAACTGGAACCAGTAACTCATCACATTTTTTCTGAATCCCCAGTTATACAGCATGAAGGGCTTCCAGATGCCCACAATAAGTATCAGGCTGGAGACTCCCCCCAACAAAACGCCGGGCAATCCCCATAAGTAACCTCCGATGATCGCCACGGAAATGTTGATCACGCTTTCCGCAAGAGGAGCCCATACATCCCAGAACAAACCGTAACCGTATAAAAACTGATCCACAACCCCCCGCGTAATGGTGATGAACA
>OHZC01000527.1_pt1 | contig 11734 bp, 13 predicted proteins | sample 1580361 | NCBI WGS metagenome assembly OHZC01 (sample SAMEA3882532, study PRJEB24775) | human gut metagenome | biome: human-associated habitat; feature: intestine environment; material: feces | place: Netherlands | collected 2009/2010
CCTCCACCAACCGGAGCGGAGCGGAGGTTTGTGCGGGGTCTCATGGGCCCCCTTGACGCGGCGTAGCGGAGGTGCCACCCGGCCGCGGAGCCGTGGCCATACGGCGGCGTATGCCGCATATCGGCAACAAAAAGGCCCGCCTTCGGCGGACCTAAAAGGAAATGACCGTCTTCAAGGTAAAACGAGGATCCCAACACGCGAACCGGGTGCAGGCTATCGAACCGGGTTCTTGATCTCCGCCGAATCGAAGGCCCAGACCCACCAGCGGCTCGATTCAAGGCGATCATGGCCGATCGCCCTCTCAAGGTACAGGATTGTCTCCCATCGACCGAACCTGACCGCATACTGCTGATTACTGCTTCCGTTCAACACGGGGCCAGGAAGAGAGACTTTCAGAATCTCGTCGATTGGAAACCGCCTGCCGTCGGGCCAATCGACCGCGAACGGACGAACCTCGCCCGAGCTCGTCACCATCACCATGACGTCGACGTACTGCTTGTGGGCGCGACGGCTGTGATCGGGCCCAACCGACCGGGCGGTGCACTCGCCGGTGAAGACGTCCCTCATATGGCCGTCGCCGCCATGCCGGAACCCTTGGCCACGAACCATCTGCCGCCCTCCCACCAGATGGTTTTGTGCTGTTTCGCGATGCAGACGCCGACCTCGACACAAAGGTTGCCGAAGATCGCGCGACCATATTCCCGCCTGTCATAAATAGACTCGACTGTCCACGACCGGCCGTCGGGCCAGTGGATCACCCGAGGATCCGCCGGCCCATGGTTGAAATTGACGGACCCCTTGGCATCAACGTCGATATAGATACGACGCTCCTCTACCGGTATCCCACACGTCCCGGCCAGCGAATGCTTCTTGAACAATACGACCCCCCATAGTGCGAACGTATGTTCTATACTATAGACCAATATCCCTACCGTTGAGGAGCATTTTCATGACCGAGCTCGAACAGAATCGGATCTTCGATATCAGCTACGAGATGAGGGGGCTCGCGGCAACGCTCGTCGCCGCCTCACGCGGCGATATCCAAGACCCAGAGAGCGTCGTCGAATTCGCCGCAGGCCAAGTTGGCCGCCTTGCCGGAAATCTTGCCGATTGCATCACGGATAACGACGCCAAAGCGACCGCACAAGGATAGACCTGGCCCCGATATTCAATAGAGAACGCCCCGGCAATGAACTGCCGGGGCGTTTTTTAGAGCTCGATCTCCGCGATTATTTTTTTCATCTCGAGGGCCCATCCGAGCTGTTCCTCGATGTACCCCGGCCATGCGTCCTGGTGGCCCTTGATGGGGTGGCCCGCCTTGTAGAAGCGCAGTCCCGAGGCCTTTTTCGCATCGAAGGGTGCCGCCGTCAGCCCGAGGTGCTCCTCGAAGATCCCGCTGTTGGCGATGGCACGGTGCCCGATCTCCTTGTCGTCGTCCACGTACAGCTCGATGCCCGTGCGGCCCTTGTGCGTATCGATGAGCAGGGCGAGATGGTATGCCGAGACCCCCAGGCGAAGCGTCGACCAATGGTCCTTGCTGGGCTTCTGTGGGCTGAACTCCTTGAGGAACTCCGGATAGCCGCCCGCCACCTCGCGGTAGGCCGTCCAGTACGCCAGCTTGACCTTTTCGGTCTCGCTGAGCCCTTCGGAGAGCCTCACGGTCTTGGTCCACTCGTTCGGCTGCTCGACCACGCCGAAGCGCGGGGCGGGCAGGGAGTCCCCGATCTTCCAGAGCTCGACCTCGACCAGGAAGAACCCGAAGTCGCTGTCGGTGTGCTGGTTGAGCCACTCGATGGCCTGGCGGTGCTCGTCGCGGGCGCGCGCCACGACCCAAATGACGACCTCGGCGCCCTTGCCGGCGGCATACGTGATCACCTTGCCGAGGTGGTCGTGGTTGGTGTCCTCGAGCTGGTTCTCGATGATCACCTTGCGGCCCGTACCGGACTCCTGCGCGTAGATGTCCACGTTGAACGATCCGACCGAGGACTCCGTCTCTATGAGCTCGAGCTCGATTCCGACCGCCGTCCCGAGGGTTGCGAGGTTCTGCTCCTCGGCCAGCCACTTGGTGAAGTCGTGGGCCTCATGCGGCCACGCCTCGCGCAGGGGGACCTTCTGGATGGTATCCAGGTTATAGGTTTTCATTCTCAACCTCTCCGTACATCAAGCCGACAATGGTGCGAGAGGCACCAATATCGCCCGCCGCATTTATGCCCACACCGGCGCGCGCCCCACCATCGACAATCAGTCAGTCATCGCTCTTCTTCAAGTTGCAGTCACGGCAGAGCATCTGGCAGTTCTCGGGCACGGTGCGGCCGCCCTTACTCCACGGCGTGATGTGGTCGGCCTGCATCTCCTCGAACTCGAAGTGCTTCCCGCAGTACAGGCACACGCCCTTCTGCCGCTCGTATGCGGCGCGCGCGTCGCGCTTGTCGAAGGCGCGAATGCTGAGCTTGCGCTCGTTGCCGGTGAGCAGGTACTCGTAGACGCCCTTCTTGCTCGTCACGTCGTCGTCCGCCATGAGGCGCGATACCTCGGCCTCAAGCTCCTTGGGGTCGAGATCCGAGCGGCCGTGGTGGTCGTTGTAGAGGAGCCCCCACTCGATGCCCTTCATCTCCCGTCGGTACTTCGGGAATATCGCCTGGACCCAGTCGATGACGCTGCGAAAGTAGCTCCATAGGGCCTGAGCCGTCGGGTCGCCGGCGTGCTTGGCCATGTAACCCTCTATGGTCTCGCCGTCGATGGCGGCGGCCCACCTGATGGCCGTCTCAAGGAACTCCTGACGTATCGAGGAGCCGGTAAGATAGTCACCCGCGAGCTGCTGGGCCGCGCAACCGGTCTTCGAGAAGTACCGCTTGGCGTCCGACACCCACGACCCGGCGTAGACGGCGTTCCGCAGCTCCTGCTCGGTCAGCCGCTCGCCCGCGATGTTCACGATGCGGAACCACTTCAGCTTTTCCGACGGCTCTCCCTCGCACTGGTAGACGTCGAGCCGGTAGGACAGGATGCACTCTCGCTCGTCGCTCGTGAGGTTGTCAAAGTAGCGGTCGTCAACGGAGAACTCGCCGTCGACGTAGCGGCAGATTGAGACGGTCCTCTGCTGGCCGTCCAGCACCTCGAATGTGTCCTCTCCGTCCTCGTTCACGCCGGTCTTCGCCCAGTACATGACGTTGAGCGGGAAGCCGTTCATGACGGTGCGAATGACCTCGTCCCGCTGCGCGGGCTTGTAGACGAACTCGCGCTGGTACGGTGGCCTGATGTCGAGCCTCCCGAAGTAGCCCGTCACGCCCTCCTCTGCGTCGTCCCAGTAGTCCTCAACGAGGTCGCGGATGGGTATCTCGCATTTGATGATTCTCATTGTTGCGACTCCTCGGGATGGAGATTCCTGATGACAATGCGGGCGTACGGTCGTTTGAACGAGCCGTCGGCAGCTTGGTATTCGAGTTTCGTGCGTCCCTCGTGGTTCCTCGTAATGCCTATTTCCTTTGCTAGATCCCCCTCCCCGAGTCCGACAATCTCGAACTGATCGGGGTTGTGCTGGTTCATGAAGGTGATGGGCACGCCCATGTTACCGGAGTAGTCGCACGGTATATCGGACGCCTTGGCCACGTCGATGCCGTCGAAGTTGGTGTACGAGGGATAGTCCTCCGACCTATAGCGCCGGAATAGGATCATTTCCTCGTGCCGCTTCCTGATGTCGAGGTTGGTAATCCAGCAGATGTTCCCCATCGACCTCCACTTCTGCCCGCTCTCGTCCTGCCAGTATCGCGTCTCCCTCGGCTCGTAGTCGTCCGGCACGCAGAAGGCCATGTCCCCGGAGTTGTACCCGAGCCACATCTTGTTCCCCCTGATGAGAGGGAAGGTCTCCTTGTACTTGGTGGCGCTCTGCGGCGCGATGACCACGAACGACTTCTCATGCTCGATAAGCGTCGTGATGTACTCCCGTATCAGCGAGAACGGCGGGTTCGTCACAACGATGTCGGCCTCGTCGAGGAGCGCCATACACTCGGCGCTGCGAAAGTCGCCGCCCCCCTCAAGCATCTCGATGGTGTTCTCGCCGGTGCGGAACAGCTCGGCCACGTCCAGCATGTCGATACCGCCCTCGCCGGTCATGTCGCGGACGGTCGTCACGACGGCCTTGTACGGCGTGCGCCTCTCGTCATCCGTCTCGTCGCCGAACAGGGACAGCTGCGTGCCGGTTATCGGAGACCCGGCATAACAGGTCGCTATGAGCTTCTTGAGCTTGAGCTTGTTGAAGTTGAGTGCGAAGTACTTGAAGAAATTCGACTCGTAGGGGTCGTCGCAGTTGCACAGAATGGTCTTGCCCTTGAAGTGGGGGCGGTAGTGCCTCAACTCGTTCTCGATGTCGGCGAGCTGGGTGTAGAACTCGTCTTGCTTGGCGTCCTTTGCTTTTCCCAGTGCAGCGTTCTTTGCCATTTTCCATCCTTATGTATATACATTCTATATAGAATGTATATACAATCTATATACTATCCCGGTTCATGCGCATTTCCAGTCCCTCAACGATGAGGCGGGATACGGTCGTGTTGTGCTCGGCGGCGTAGGCCGAGATCTCGGCCTTCTGCTCATCGGTGACCCAGAAGGTGATGCACTTGCCCTTCTTGCGCGAGCTGGTCGAGTCGCCCTTGTGCTGAAGGTCCTGATTGCCCATGAGGGTCATGCTGGCCGTCTCCGCGGCGGGGGCGGTGCGGCGCTGCGGTCTCTTAGTTGGCACCGTAGGCCTCCTTGTCTTCCTTGATGCTCTGCTTAATCTGCTCGTAGACCTTCTCGTATCCGTACAGGTCGTCGCCGAAGGAATTACCGAAGAAGTTCTTCAAGCCCTCGCGGCTAGGAATCTGATAGTCAAAGTAGCTAGTGTCGCGGTCCGCAAGCTCACCGAGGGACTGCTTGAGGCTGAGGGTGCCGGGGAGCACGCGGGTGAGCAGGATTGCGAACAGGAAGCCCCTCGCGCCGAGGGTGTCCGTCGTCTCGAACGTCTTCACCATGTCGGCCGGTCCGGTCGTGGTCGGAACGACGATGAGGTCGGAGCAGTCCGCAGCCTCATCCATGACGCGGCCGTTCGGCGGGCAGTCGATGAAAAGCCACTTGTCCTCGGCCCCCTTGAGCCTGCGTCCAGACATGCGGACGGTCGCGACGTTGGCGGGCGTAACGGGGAAGGGCAGTGGGTCCCCGGCCTCCTCGGCCATCATAGCCCAGAGGCTCGCGCTCGACTGCGGGTCGCAGTCGTACAGTTCGACGTCCTTGCCGTCGCGGACGGCGGCGGTGGCAAGAGCTATGGCCGTGGTCGTCTTGCCGACGCCGCCCTTCAGGTTGATTGTCGAGATGATCATCGGTTCCCCTTCGGTTTGTCTATATAGATAGTATATACACTCTATATAGAATCTATATACATTTCCTTCAATACCACAAGGTCCTCGGCGGTCGGCTGGCGTCCCTCGGATCGAATCTCCCGCAACCGGGAGAAAATGTCAGGCAGCTCGTTCCTCGACCAGTCGATTGACGCTTGAACACCCCTCTGGCGCGCAGTCATAAACTCGTCGAACCTGCCCGTGATACGCGCGGCGGTCATGGCATCGAAGTAGTCGTCGGTCTCGGAGTCCCATGCGTGCCGACGCTCCTCAAGACCGAGTTTTGCTCTGTCAAGCTCGGCCTTGTTGTCGACAATGATCCGCTCGATGGCGGCGGCGCCGGGCAGACCGAAAAACGCCGCCGTCTGGTCAAACGGCTCCCACGGGTGCGATGCGACGTGGCGGACGACCATTCTCTCGAACCCGTCCCTGTCGTCGGCGTACCGCTTCTTAAATTGCTCGGCCTGCTCCTCGATGACCCTGCGTCGAATCGGCTGGGGCTCAAGACGGTCAGTCTCAGCTTGCCGCAGCGCTGCGGCATATTTGGACTCCCAGCCGGGCTTGAGCCACTTGTAGACCGTCGGCCTTGAAACCCCGGCCCTGCGGGCCAAGGCGGCGACGCTCAGACCGGGGTTCTCGGTCGCCGATTGCCACACCTGCATGGCTTTCTTCGGAGCACCGTCCTTGTTCCACCATGTGGTGCCCTTCATCTCCTGCTTGAGGTCGCGCTCGTACCTGGCCTTCTTGAGCGACAGGTCTTTCGGGAGCCGCTTCTCCGGCGGGTTACTCCCATGCCCCATCTTCTCACCGTACTCGACCGCTGCCTTGCGCTCGCAGAAATCTTGGGTATACCGCCTTGCCCTTCCCGATGCCAAACCGCCCTCGTAGGCCTCAAGGGCCGCCGCGACGTCGTTGGCGGTGAACCTGTTGTCAGGTTCGACCGACAGGGCATCGAATCGCTCAAGCAGGCCGTAGGCGTCGTCCTCGAGCTCATCTTGGGGCACGCCGCACTTGTTCGCCATGACGGCCAGGTAGAAGATGCACCAGTAGCGGTGACTCACCGAAACATGCTCCCTGATGACGCTCAGCACGCGGTCATAGGCCGCGCGACCATACAGCCATCCGCCCAGAGGCTCGTCGTTGACGACATGTTTCTCGTACCACTCCGGCCACCTCTCCTTAGCCTCGGCTATCGGGGTCGTCTTTCGGACCTCCTTCGTGAGGGCGCTGAGCGCGTCGAGACCATCCATCTCCTCCTTGTCCCTCAGCCTCGGGATAAAGGAGAGCAAGTAAGGGATGGTGGCGGGCGGCGTCTCGTCGTGCGAGAAACATTCGACAGCGTAGGGTTGTTTGTACTTGGGGTTACCAATGTCGCCGTTGAGCTTCGTCGCGGTGCCGACCATGCGAAACCCCTGGAATATGCCTTGGCTCTGCTTCTTGTCAGGGTCGCTGTCACTAGTGTTGGCGTTCCAGACCCTATCGGTCAGTTCGCGCTTCAAAACCTGTAGCCCGGTGACGTACCGGGTCATGAGTGGCACAGGACGATCGAGCTTGTACACGACATGAAGCCCGGTTCCCGAGCTGACGAGATAGTTTGCATAGGGAATGACACCGCGCTCCATCTCGTGCAGCAGGTTCACCAGCTGCCTAGTCCCGACGTAATCGAGGTCGATCATGATTGCGTGCAGAAAACGAGCATTCTTACTGTTACGACTCTTGCCGTAGTAACTGACCGGGGCGAGAAACATGAAAGTGTTCTGTGAGATGGACACGTCTCTCAGGTGCTCAAGCTCATCGAGATCGTCGTGAACCGTGTAACGGTGCATGACGCGCTTAACGAGCTTATTGCCCTTCACGTCGGTGCCATGGTCAATCTCCTTACCCGTGTCTTCCAGGACGATGAGATTGGGCTTACCGTCTGAATCAGCGCCCTTCTTCTGCAAGCTACCCTCCGGAAAGAGCGAGCGGTAGAACGAGTCGGCATCACACCAGTACCACCCCGGAGTGTTGAACAGCATTTCGTTACGTTGCTGGTTCTTGTGGCGCTCATCCTCGTACCAGTAGCCGTCGTGTTTGCTCTGGGCCTTGTGACGCGAGACTGGCATAAAAACTCTCCTCTGGCTTGCATGAAACAGATGAAAAGAAACGGGGTGAGGTAAAGACCTTAGGAGCCACCCCGAGGGGAATGCCTATGGCATTACAGGACGTATGTTAAGGATAAAGTTATTTTACACTGCTCTAAGCGAAAAGTATCTATATAGAATGTATATACATTCTATATAGATACGTCGGAGGTTTCTCCTTAGATGCCGGATGCCCTCGCTCGCGCTTCCTCATCTTGAGCATCGATCACATATCGTTACCGTTCCCGTCGTCCATGGCGCGCTCGGCCATGCGGTACATGGCCATGCCGACGCCCAGGGCATGTTGGATACCGGCGATGCTGAACCCGCGACCGAGACGATGCCCGCGGATCGCGGAGACCCTTATGCGGTTGCCGCGGTCGTCTCTGCGGTCGTAGGTCGAACGATACTCGAAGACCACGTCCCTAGCCTTCGCCTGCCCGTCTCGGCTCATTCGCATATGAACCCCTCTCTTCTCGAGCGCCTCGTTGAGTGCGCGCATCTTGTTGGGGGCTCCCGAGGCGGCGACCTCGCGGACGCTCTCGCGTACGACGCGGCGAACATGGTCAAGATCCGTCTCGAACCGCGGCGACGACGCGCGGCCGGCCTCGCGGGCCCTCCGCTCGCCGGGGGACTCCTGGCGAGCGTGGGATCTGCTATTTCTTTGGCCGCGTTCGAGCTGCGAGAGGCCCCATCTCTCGTCCATGTCGCGCATTCTCGACGCATGGAGGACCTTCTGGCGGCTTGCTCGGCCCTCATCGAGCCTGCGTCCGGTCTCGAGGTCGGTCCGGTTGATGGCGATATGCACGGCGTAACGGTCCGTTCCGTCCTTCGAGTGCTCGAGGTGAAGCGCCCAGGCGGCTTCCTGGTTCGGATAGTAGCGCTCCACCCACTCGCGAGCGAATCCCATGCACCCGGCCCTGGTGAGCCTACCACCGTTGACGTCGCATTCGTCTGGATTGAAGGCGATGATCTGGTGGTAGCAGTAGGTGCATTTCGAGCCCTTGCGGCCGGACTCGTTATGTCCATAGGCATCGCGGGTGCGGTCCATCTCGCGAGCCCAGTTCTCCGGGTCGTTGAGATTCCGGGAGTCGAGGTCGAGTGCATCATGCTTCTCGCTCGACCTGTCGAGATAGCCGGCAAGACTCTTCATATGCTGCGCGCTGGTCACCGATACCTGTTTGATAGCCGTCATGTTTACCGCCCCCTCACTCGTCCCACGCGGCCCACTCGTCCTCGAACGTCGCGTTTTCCTCGTCAGCCTTGAACACGTCGTCGGGCGCGATCTCGTCATCATCGTCCGTCTTATCACCGACGTTGAACTCGGGGCACCACGGTTCCGGTACCTCATACGCTTCGTCCTGCGCGGAGGCCTTGGCGCGGGCGTAGTAGGCGGAGCGTTTCCGGCGCTCCGCCTCCTCGTCGCCGAGCCCGAAGAAGGCTCCCGCCGGGGTGCGGCTGGCGTAGTCGAGAGGGAACTCGAACACGCCCTCGCGGCCCGGTTTCGAGTTCTCGCCGCCTTTTATCGCGATGAGGCCGTCTCGAATGGGGATGCGCTGCTGCCACTCCCATTCGTTTATCAGGGGGACGGAGGTCTCACTGTAGCTCGTGCCGGACGACGATCGACCAGAGCCATTCTGACTCGATGTTCCCATGGAGCGCACTGTCCGCTTTCCCGCGAGCGCCGTGAAGAACTTGAAGTCTTCCGGCTCGGAAAGGGACAGGGCGACCTTGGTACCGATGGAGCCGACCAACTTGTCTCGCCCGGCCCCGCCGTCGCCGGGCTCGTTATAGGCATTCAGTTGTTTCAGATTTTGCACGAACAGATATTCGTGCAGGCGCATGCTTCTTCCGAGCGTGGCGATTGCGGGCAGGCATGCCACCCTGACATTCAGATTGCCGATCTCGTCGAGCACGAGCGCCGTCTCATGCGGAACGCGACCGCCGCCCTCCTTGCACACCCGCTGCGCCACCTGCCACCACTGGTTAAGGAAGCAGGTGTAGACGACGCTGTACGGATCGCCCTCGTCGAGCATCTCAATGTACAGAACCGTCTTTTTCTCGATGAGATCTCGGATGGAGACGGTGCTCTCGGACGTAATCGCGCGAAGCGCGCCGTCCGAGAAGATGCCCAGGGCCTCCTTGAGCGTGGAGACGACGTTCTTGCCGGCGGTCGTCGCGCCGCCGTCCCCGAGGAGGTCGGATGCCGGCGAGATTCTTCTGCCTGCGGGGAATATCGGCCGTGCAGACGACAAGGATGCAGGCGACGAGCATGTTTCGCGCAGCTTTGGGGAAGTAGGTGTTCTTCTCGCCGCCGAGGGGGATGAGGTCGACGGCGACTTGTCGGGCCGTCCTCACGGCGGCATCGGTATCCCCCGCCTCGACGGCATCGACGACGAGGCCGATGGGATTGTATCGGCTTGCACCGGGATAACCGGTCAAATCGAGCACGGCGACCTCATAGCCCATCTCGCGGGCCTTGCCAGCGGTGAGCTCAAGGACCTCAGGCTTACCGGTCGACACGATGTTCCAGCCGGCGGCCATGAGCAGGTGCATGGTCTCTAGATTCTGTAGCTGCGTCTTGCCTGAACCTGTCTTTCCGCAGGTCATTGCATGTGGGACGGAGGAGTCGAACCAGTATCCCTCCCCAGTGGCACCGAGCACCAGGCCCGCCTTCCCGGGCGTCCCGTTGCCGTCCCAGAAGTCGTTCCGGCGGCCCAGTTCCGCCACGCCGCGAACGATGTGCGAATCGCCGTAGATGCCTCCCTCGACCTCACGGGCGGTCTCGGCGTCCTTGGCCACCGCATAGCCGAAAAGCACCAGGAACAGGAGCGCTAGCGCGGCGAGCATGGGCGGGAGGTGCGGGAGCCAGGCCCCTGATGCCCAGAACGCCAACCAGAGGTCGGGCCCGATACTGTCGATCCAGCTCGGCCAGTCGAAAACGGCCCCCGCGAGCGCACATGCGATCACAGGGGCCACAATGGGGTAGCAGGCTACATCGAAGATGACGGCGAACACGGCGGCGAGGACCGCGGAGCTGCGGTATCGACCCACGGCTATTCGCCCCCACGCGCGGCGGCGACGGAACAGAGGCACGCCTTGAGGTCCTCGCGCGAGCGGGCGGTCTCGGGCCACTCGTCGGCGATGGAGACGACGTCCATGAGGGCACGGTAGGTGTAGGTGAACCCGCCCAGGACGGTCCAGTTCCTAAGGACGATATCGAAGAAGGCCCGCGCCTCGACCATCTTGCGACCGGCATCGAGGGCGCAGCCGAGGTCGCGGGCGACACCCTCGTCGATGGCGGCCGACAGGGCCTCACGGCTGCTTGGGTCGCTCTCGCAGACATGATGCAGGCGGCCGCACACGGAGTCCCAGCATGTCTTGAGGTGGAAGACGGGACGAGATCCGTCGTCCTCTTCCTTCGATGCGTCGATCAGCGCGCCGAGCGACTGCTGAGCCGCAAGCTCGACGAGGGGTCTGAGGTCGGAGGTCCCAGACTCCCAGTCGTAGACGGCCGCGGCGTCGCTGAACGCGCCCGCGACCTCGTCGCGTACCCCGGTCTGGCCGTAGTAGATACGCGTCATGGCGCGCTCGGCGAGCCCACCGTCGTGCGGGACGAGGGCGTCGATGAGGATACCCTCAATCTCCTGGCTCATGTTGGTCCGGTTGACCTCGCAGCGGTCGGCGAGGGCGGCCTCGAGGGCGCGGCGGGCGTTGTCTGAAGAATAGACGAAGGTGCGTTTTGGCTTGAGGGTGGGCATCGGTGCTCCAATCCATGGTATGTGTGCTTGATTGTATTCTACCCCGGTTCTACCCCTATTATACCCCTACACCAACCCTCCACGGCGCCAGGTTACGGCCTTGCGGCCTCGAGGGCCGCGGCAACTGCCTCGGCGGCGCGCTCGAGCTCCGCCACGGCGCGGGCCACGTCGGCCGCCGGGGCCCCGCCGATGCCGTAGGTGTTGAGGGCGCGGGCGATTTGGTTGGCGTTGTTACCGCACCGACGGAGTTCCGCGTATATCGGACGGAGCTCGCGGGCGTCGGCGACGGGCGCGGGAGCACCACCGGCGAGCGCACACCGGCGGACGTAGGCCGACAGGCCGAGCCCGGCCGCCCGCGCGCGCTCGCGCATGAGCGCGGCGTCGCGCTCGCTGATCCGGAGGTGGATCTGGGTCTCTTTCTTCTCTTTGGCCAAAACGGCCCCCTTCCGGTTGTTTCGGCAAGGGGCCGGCGGGAGCGCCAACG
>OHZC01000535.1_pt1 | contig 11593 bp, 12 predicted proteins | sample 1580361 | NCBI WGS metagenome assembly OHZC01 (sample SAMEA3882532, study PRJEB24775) | human gut metagenome | biome: human-associated habitat; feature: intestine environment; material: feces | place: Netherlands | collected 2009/2010
AAAAGTGGTACAAGGGTATCAGCGACAAGGCCGACGCTCTATCAAAAAAATCGGTATTTTCGATTATACGCATTTTGTCCGTATCTTTACGGAAAATACCGTTCGAACAAGGACCGAAAACCGACGGTTGGAGCGGATAACGGGAACACTTGCAATCCCGGTCCCGCAGAAACAGAAAAACCGGAAATTAAGTTTTGGCGCTGCTCTCACCTTTCGCTATCTTTGCAGAAGATAGGATGCGCCTCGGAAAACCGGGAACAAGTTCCCGTTTTCTCCCGGCTTTCACTATCTTTGTAGAAGAAAAACGCGGCTCGGACCGACTTGCGAAAGTTGTCTGAAAACGGATCAAAGTACTTCCGAAAAGAATACCGGACCCTTCACCGGACAAAGGTAATATCGGCGAAGGCATGCGACCGGCATAAACGAAACGACACAAGCCAAATGAGCGTAATAGACCTGATCGTCGGACTCCTGATGCTGTGGGCCGTATTCAACGGCTGGCGGCAGGGGCTCATTCTGCAACTCTGCTCGCTCGCAGGCATCGTCCTGGGGGCATGGCTCGGCATCCGCTTCGGTACCGAAGCGGGCGCATTGCTGCATCTGGACGAAGAGTTCGCGACGGCAGGCGGTTTCCTGGCGGTCTTCGTGGTCGTACTGATCGCGGTGGCGATCGTGGGACGGCTGTTGCGCAAGGTGTTTCATTTCGCAGGCTTCGGCATCCCGGACCATCTGCTGGGTGTCGCGGTATCCGCAGCCAAGACGCTGCTGATCCTGGGGCTGCTCTTCTCGGCGTTCGAATCTCTGAACAAGGACCATACGCTGGCCGAGGAAAAGACGCTCGACCGGTCGGTATGCTACCGTCCGATGATCCGTCTGGCGGATTCGCTCTTCCCGCTGCTCGAATGGGCCAAAGAGCAGGTATCAATCGATGAACAAGAATTATGGAGCGACAATTCACCGGAACGGTAATCCGCACGACGGGCAGCTGGTACGACGTCCGCACGAACGCCGGGGAAACGGTTAAGTGCCGTATCCGGGGACGCCTGCGTCTGAAAGGCGTACGTTCGACCAACCCCGTAGTCGTGGGCGACCGGGTCGTCTGCGAACGGGACGAAGAGGACGCCGGAGTCATCTGCGAAGTAGTGCCGCGCCGCAACTACATCATTCGCAGGGCCTCGAACCTCTCCAAAGAGTCGCACATCATCGCCGCCAACCTCGACCGAGCGCTGCTGGTCGTGACGCTGTTCTCTCCCGTGACGGCTCCGGAGTTCATCGACCGCTTCCTGGTAACCTGCGAGGCCTACCGCGTACCCGTCACGATTCTGCTGGCCAAAGCCGACCTGGCGGCACAGGATCCCGAAGCCGTAGCCGCATTCAAAGCCACCTATGAAAGCGCCGGGTACTCCGTACTCGAAGTCTCGGCGCTCGACGGCACGGGTATCGAAGCCGTGCGGGAATTACTGCTGGCCGGCAACTCCGGAGTGGGAAAATCGACCCTGGCCGGAACCGTCGAGCCGGGGCTGGACATCCGCACGGGCGACATCTCCGAAAGCCATCACAAAGGGCGCCACACCACGACCTTCTCGACGATGTACCCCCTTTCGTCGGGCGGCTACCTGATCGACACGCCCGGCATCAAGGGCTTCGGACTGATCGACATCGCCGATGCCGAGCTGTGGCACTACTTCCCCGAGATGATGCGCCTGGCCCCCCAATGCCGCTTCTACAATTGCACCCATGTCCACGAACCGGGCTGCGCCGTGCGCGAAGCCGTAGAACGGGGCGAAATATCTTGGCAGCGCTACGAAAGTTACCTGAAAATGCTCGACGACGATGACAAATACCGCAAATAAACCCCTCGACTGGTACGCGGAACGTACGGCTTACTTCTCGGAATTCATGTCCGAAGAGCGGCGGCAGGTGTTGCAACGCACCCTCGACAGCCGCACGCGCTACATGACGATCCTCACCGAGAACACCTACCATGCCCAGAACGCCAGTGCGCTGGTGCGCCACTGCGAAGCCTTCGGCGTGCAGGATATACATACGATCGAAACCCGCTGCAAGTTCAACCCCAACGTCAATATCGTGCGGGGCACGGACAAATGGATCGACCTGCACCGCCACCGCACTACGGCCGAGGCGATCGCCGACCTGAAAGGGCGGGGTTATCGCATCGTGGCGACCACGCCTCACCGCGAAGACAAGACTCCCGAAACGTTCGATGTCGCGGCTTCCCCCTTCGTGCTGGTCTTCGGCACCGAGCACGCCGGCATCTCGGACGAGATCGTCGCTGCGGCCGACGAATTTCTCCGTATCCCGATGTGCGGCATGGTCGAGAGCCTCAATGTATCGGCTTCGGCGGCCATTCTGATCTACATGCTCTCGTCCCGGATGCGGGAAACGGTTCCCGACTGGCGTCTGACTGCCGGAGAACGGGCCGAAATCCTCTATCTCTGGACCTTCGCCTCGGTGCGGGACGCCGAAGCGATTCTCCGACGCAAATATCCCGAAGAATAAGGAAAACGATGAATACGATACTACGCAAACAGTTCCTGGCCCACGTCGGCCAAACCTCGCCCGAACCCATGATGATCGAGGTGGCGCGGGCAGAAGGCGTTTTTTTCTATACACCCGAAGGCAAACGCTACTACGATCTGGTGGCGGGGGTTTCGGTCAGCAACGTCGGCCATGCCAATCCCCGCGTGGTGGAAGCCGTGCAGCGGCAGGCGGCCGACTACATGCACATCATGGTCTATGGCGAGATGATCGAGCGGCCGCAGGTGCGGTACGCCGCACGCATCGCCGAGCTGCTGCCGGGAGAACTTTCGAGCGTCTATTTCGTCAATTCGGGCGCCGAAGCGATCGAAGGGGCCCTGAAGCTCGCCAAGCGATACACCCACCGCACGGAGCTGGTCTCGATGCGCCGGGCCTATCACGGTTCGACGCAGGGAGCCATGAGCCTGATGGGTGAGCCCGAAGGCGAGGAGTGGAAGGGCGCGTTCCGGCCTCTGCTGCCCGATGTGCGGGCGATCGACTTCAACGATTTCGACCAATTGCGACTCATCACCCGCCGCACGGCCTGCGTCGTGGTCGAACCCGTGCAGGGCGAAGCGGGCGTACGGCCCCCGGTTCCCGGATGGCTCGAAGCCCTGCGGCGACGTTGCGACGAGGTGGGTGCGCTGCTCGTCTTCGACGAAATTCAAACCGGGATGGGACGCACGGGCGAAATGTTCGCCATGTGCAAGTACGGCGTCACACCCGACATCGTCTGCCTGGCCAAAGCCTTCGGCGGCGGGATGCCTCTCGGAGCCTTCGTATCGCGCAAAGAGATCATGGACACGCTGCAAACCGCCCCTACCCTGGGGCACATCACCACCTTCGGCGGACATCCGGTCTGCTGCGCAACGGGACTGGCGGCCCTCGAATATCTGTTGGAAACCGGCACGGTGGAACACGTCGAAGGCAGAGGCGTCCTCTACGAATCGCTGCTGGCGGATCATCCGCAGGTCGTGGAAATCCGGCGCAGCGGCCTGCTGCTGGCCGTCGAACTGGGCTCGTCGGCCAAGATGTTCCGTATGATGGAGCTCTTCAAGGAGGCGGGCATCCTGAGCGACTGGTTCCTCTACTGCGATACGGCGTTCCGCATCTCGCCGCCGCTCACGATCACCGAGGAGGAAGTGCGCGACAGCGCCCGCCTGATCCGCGAATGCCTCGACCGAATCTGACGGCGAATTATCGGCAGCGCTCCAACGAAACAAGCAATATTCAACAGAAATCCCCGGCGCAGCGAATCTGCGCCGGGGATTTCGACTCGAAGGATTTCGCTGTTTCAGCAAAACGCTACTGCTCCGTCATCGGCCCGCGAGCTACGGCCGCATCGTAGTCGGCGTTAGTAAACGTATAAGTCCATTGTCGCTGAAGCATTCCGCTCTCCTTATATTCCTCTCCCATCTCATAATTATACTCGTCACACGGATTGTACGGCGCAGTCGGATACTCCGTCGGGATGGAGAAAACACCGCCATAAGACCCGTCATCGAAAGAAATTTTCATCCCCTCTATTGTATAAGAACGTGGTGATGGCGGAAAAATAAATCCGATCATCGTTTTCGAAATACGCTCTTTCGGGAGCAAAACTTCATTTTCAAATCTGCCTATTACGGTCAATGTTATGCGGTGATCGCTTTCGTTTTGCCAAACATAATGTCCGACACTCGCCATATCAACATTTTCATCATCCTTGTCACTGCAACCAGCCATCAAAAAAGCTATCGCTATCAGAAAAAACAATCGTTTCATTATCGGAACTTTTTTAATTATTAGTTTAGTAAGAATCCTCGTTAGCAACCATACTGTACACCCTCCAAAAACGATCGATCGTTTCTGCGTTGTAACCGTAACGCCCTGCATATTGAATGATCCAGCCACCCGCTTCCCGGCTGTTTTTCGACCCGAAAGCTATTTCCTGAATCTCCCGCGCAGACGGAATACAACTCCGGAACGCCTCCCCCTCTTCGAATGCCGGGAAATACCGTAAAAAGACCGCTAAAATATTTATGGCAGGCGGATTTATAAGTTCGAAGGAACGGGAAACACTCACACTCCTATCCAAAGATACTGAATACGCTTCTGATTTACAAACTTACGGATGGAAATTCGCACAAAAATTTCCGCCGAAACAGCCGTTTCGGCGGAAAGCGAATCGCAACCGTTCGACTATTCTTCCCAAAACCGTTTTAATTCCGCGATCTCCTCCGCCCAACGCAATTCGTCGGGGGTTTCGAGAATCAGCGGCATATTCCGCAAAGGAGGAATTCATATTCTATATTTTTTGAAATATGCAAGGCTTTCGTTACTTTTGTCGCCAGAAATTAATGACTTCTATGGGGCGCAAATTCGCTGCGGTACTTTGCTCGACCCTCCTGCTCTCGCCGGGATGGCTCGGAGGAACGGGATTCACCCTCCTGTTCGGATTGGTGCCGCTGCTCTGGATCAGCGATTCGTACGACGCTTCCCGCCGCTCGTGGTGGAAAGTTTTCGGCTGGGCGCTCCTCACCTTCGTACTCTGGAATGTTTCTACGATCTGGTGGATCTGGCTGGCCACTCCCGTAGGCCCTTTCGCCGCGACGATCGCCTCGTCTTTCCTGAACATGGTCGCCTTCATGCTCTTCCATACGGTTTCGAAAAAGGGACCGAAGGCATTGGCCTACACGCTGCTCGTTTCAGGCTGGATCGCCACGGAGTTCTGGTACACGACCGGCGACTTCTCCTGGCCCTGGCTGCTGCTGGGCAACGGATTCTCGCACGAAGTGTGGGCCGTGCAATGGTACGAATACACGGGCATCTTCGGCGGTACGCTCTGGGTGCTTCTCTCGAATATCCTTCTTTACGAGGCCTGGCGCCGTCGGCGCGACGCAAAAGCCTGGACCTGGGCCGGAGCGGTCGTACTCCTTCCGATTCTCGTTTCGCTGGGCATTTTCTGGAGTTACGAAGCACCTGACGAAGGCTCGGTCACGGTATCCGTAGTGCAGCCCAACATCGACTGTTACGACAAATTCGCTGCGGGAACGGAGCAGATGCAGGAAAGGCTGCTGCTCTCGATGATCGAAGAGGCTCCCGCAGGCTCCGACTTCATCGTACTGCCCGAAACGGTCTGGCCCTACGCCTACGACGAGCGCTATCTGCCGCAGGCTCCGGTCGTTACGAAAATAAGAGAGATCCTGCGCGAAAAATCTTCCGGTGCGATGATCGTCACAGGAGCCGAAACCATCGTCTATTATCCGCCGGAGGAACAGACGGAAACCGCCCGTCAAAACGAACGGGGAGCTTTTTACGACAAATTCAACTCGACGCTCGGCATCGACACGACCGCCTGCCTCCCGATCCACCACAAGGGCCGGCTGGTAATCGGCGTCGAAAGCACTCCGACCTGGATCTTCAAGGCCCTCAAATTCCTGGTGATCGACCTGGGCGGCACGGTGGGGCAACTCGGCGTGGGGGAACCGGGTCCGGCATTCGTTCATAACGGCGTGAGCGTGGGAACCCCGATCTGCTACGAAGGGCTCTACGGCAACTTCTACGGCGGATTCGTACGCGAGGGAGCCAGAGCCCTGCTGATTTCGTCGAACGACGGCTGGTGGGGCGACACACCCGGTCACAAACACCTCTTCTCGATCGCCCGCCTGCGGGCCGTCGAACACCGCCGGGCCATCGCCCGCAGCGCCAACACCGGCACTTCGGGATTCATCGACACGCGCGGGGACGTGCAGCAAAAGCTGGGCTGGGACCGTCGCGGCATCCTCACCGGAGAGGTCGAACTCAACAGCGAACTGACTTTTTACACCCGATACGGCGACTACCTGGGACGAATTTCGGAGCTCCTCATGGGACTCTGCATCCTCTATTACATCGCCTATCGAATCAAGAAGAAAAACCATCTGGTGAAGTAACCGGAACAGACATACGACCGCTAACAAGACCCGCATAAATCCGGAGGGGGCCGGAACTTTTGCATTATGAATTACAACCAAACGCTCGAATTCCTATTTTCATCGCTCGTTTCGTACCAGGAGAAGGGGCCCGAAGCCTATAAACCCGGACTGGAACGCATCACCGCATTCTGCAAGCACCTGGGCAATCCCCAGCGCAACTATTTCACGATCCACGTGGCCGGCACCAACGGCAAAGGCTCCGTGTCGCACATGCTCGCCTCGGTACTCCAGCAGGCGGGCTACCGCACGGGGCTCTACACCTCGCCTCACCTGCGCGATTTCCGCGAACGGATCCTCGTGGACGGAGAGATGATCCCCAAGCAGAAAGTCGTGAACTTCGTGGACAAACACTACGACTGCATGAAGGAGCTCGGACTCTCGTTCTTCGAGATGTCCACGGCCCTCGCCTTCGACTACTTCGACCAGAGCGACGTCGAGGTCGCCGTCATCGAAACGGGACTGGGCGGACGGTTGGACGCCACCAACCTCATCATCCCGATCGTGAGCGTCATCACCAACATCGGACTCGACCACATGGCCCTGCTGGGCGACACGCTTCCCAAAATCGCAGCCGAGAAAGCGGGAATCATCAAAAAAAGCATCCCGGTCGTGATCGGCGAGAAGAGCGACGAATACAACCACGTCTTCGACCAGGCGGCAACGGCCATGATGTCCAAAATCGTCTATGCCGAAAACGATTTCGCGTGCATCAACCATTCGACGGAAGGGGATTTCCAGAAATTCAGCATCCAGCGCCACCGCGACAACAAAGTTTTCAACCTGGAACTGGACCTTACGGGCAATTACCAGGTACACAACATACTGACGGCAATCGCCGTCATCGACCTGCTGCACCAGGAAACCCCGCTGACGATCAGCCTGCGCGCGCTCACGGAAGGCATGCGCACCGTCGCTTCGGGCACGGCCCTGCAAGGCCGGTGGCAGAAGCTCGGCGACAAACCTCTCACGATCTGCGATACGGGACACAACGCCCACGGCATCCGCTACGTTGCGGAACAGTTGGCCGCAACCCCCCACCGCGACCTCTACTGCGTACTGGGATTCGTCAATGACAAAGACCTATCGAGCGTACTGCCTCTGTTTCCCAAAGAGGCCCGTTATATCTTCACGCAGCCCGGCAACGAACGGGCGCTTCCGGCCGGCAAGCTGGCTGAAAAAGCGGCTGCATACGGTCTTCGGGGCGAAGTGGCCGACACGGTGAGCGGGGCATTGGCCCGGGCGCGGGAGATGGCCTCGGAGGAGGACATGATCTTCATCGGAGGCAGCAATTTCGTCGTCGCCGAAGTGCTCGAATAAACCCTAAGTCACCTTTGGCGAAAGCCATTACCTAAAAGCCGGAAGGAAACATTTCCTTCCGGCTTTTCAATCGTGGCCGGCACTGCCGACCCGGCTGCAAAAACTCTTGCGGCATAGCTGTCGCGCCTTCGTCCGCCTCTTCCCGGCCGGCCTTCTCTTGTTTCACGGCTTCGGCAAAACAACCGCCCGTCCCGCACCAGCCGACCGGAAATACCGGACTTTAAGCCTCACCGATCTTGGGACCTCCGCCCAGCGGAAAATCGCCGGGAGAATGGCGCTGCGGAGCCGGTATTTCGATTTTTCCCACATTGCTTTCATAGCGGGTAATGTTCTCCTGCAGGGAGAGCAGCAGGCGCTTGGCATGTTCCGGGGTCAGGATCACACGACTCTTGACTTTGGCTTTCGGCACACCGGGAAGGACCGTCGCAAAGTCGATGATGAATTCCGAAACCGAATGTGCGATGATCGCCAGATTGATGTAATTGCCCTGGGCTACGTCCTCGCCCAGATCTATCTCCATTTTTTGATTCTCTGCCATAGTATTGAATTTTTAACGTGTATGGACAAAATTATCCATTTTTCGATCCCTCTCCCGACCCGAGAAGGCAAAGTTATGGAGAACTTATCAACATTATAGAACAACGATTCTCCTTTCGACCCTCTTTTCCGCCCTTTTTCCGAAACCGGGCCGAATTTTAAGTTAGTTTTCGTATCTTTGCGAAGAAAACCTGCAAGAAAGAGCATGTATCTGGAAATCATCGAGATTTTGCTGCGCGGATTCTGCGTCGGCGTCGCCGCGTCGATCACGGTAGGACCGGTGGCCGTTCTGTGCATCCAGCGGACCCTCAGCAAAAGCCGCCGCTCGGGGATCGTGTCGGGGCTCGGTGTAGCCGCTGCCGATACGCTGATGGCGATGATCGCTTACTTCTGCTACTCGATGCTCCAGGCTCAAATCGACCAGTACAACCAGTTGCTGCGTGTGGTCGCCGGCATCTTCGTAGTCATCGTAGGCGTCTATATCTTCTTTCAGAACCCGGTACCGCAGATCCGCCGCAACCGGGCCGGCAAGACCAGCCTTACACAGGACTTCGCTTCGATTTTTGGCCTTACGATCGCCAATTTCGTGCTGGTCATTCCCTATATCCTGACTTTCTTCGCGGTTTTCAAAATTTCGACGATCGAAACCTTCGACGTCGCCGGCCTGGGACGGGGATTTCTCGTCATCGTAGGATTCTTCGGAGGCGCTATCCTCTGGTGGACCTCCCTGGCTTTCCTGATCAACCTTTTCCGGCGCCGCTTCCGTCCCCGCCACATGCTCACGATCAACCATGTGGCCGGCATTATTATCGGAGTACTCGGCGTCTATACGATTTTATCCACCTTCTTCAACCTCATCCCCCATGGAATGCTCCAAGCCTAAAAAGATCATCATAGCCATCGACGGATTCTCCTCGTGCGGCAAAAGCACCTTCGCCAAAACCATCGCAGCCAAGCTGGGATATATCTTCATCGACACGGGGGCCATGTACCGCGCCGTAACGCTCTATGCGCTCGAACACGGCGCCATCGTTTCGGGCATCGTGGACGAAGAGAAGGTGATCGCCCTGCTCGACGACATCTCGATCGACTTCCGCTTCAACCCCGAACGGGGCGCGAGCGACATCTACGTCAATGGCGACCGGGCGGAGGGACGCATCCGCACGATCGAAGTGAGCAACTGCGTGAGCCGCGTCAGCTCGATCCGCCAGGTACGCGAAAAACTCGTGGCTATGCAGCAGGCGATGGGTCGCCAGCGGGGCGTGGTCATGGACGGACGCGACATCGGCACGGTGGTATTCCCCAATGCCGAAATGAAAATCTTCATGACGGCCGATCCCGAAGTCAGGGCCCGGCGCCGCTACGACGAACTGCTGGCCAAAGGCGACTCCGTATCGCTCGAGGAGATCCGGGCCAACATCGTCGCACGCGACAAGGCCGACATGACACGCGCGATCTCGCCGCTGCGCCAGGCCGACGACGCCGTAGTGCTGGACAACAGCCACATGACCGTCGAAGAGCAAATGACCTGGTTCATGGAGCGTTTCGATAGGATAGCTTGCGGCCGATAACCGCATCGCATAAAATACAATAACGAACAACCTCGGCTATGAGAGTCGAAATCGACAGCCATTCCGGTTTTTGCTTCGGAGTCGTGAGAGCGATCTCCCGCGCGGAAGAGGCTCTGCAGGAGCAGGGCGAGGTCTTCTCGCTGGGGGACATCGTACACAACCGCGTCGAAGTGCAGCGGCTCGAACGGCTCGGCATGCACACGGTGACCCACGATCAGATGCCGGAACTGGGAGGACGGAGCCTCTTCATCCGGGCGCACCTCCTTCGACCTACCGGCTGGCGGAAGAGCTGGGCATCGAGCTGATCGACGCGACCTGCCCGGTCGTGGCCAAACTCCAACGGCGCGTCGTCGAAGCACACGAAAAGATGCGGCAGGTCGGAGGGCAGGTCGTGATACTCGGCAAGCGGGGACATGCCGAAGTGATCGGACTCACCGGGCAGGTCGAAGCTCCCACGCTGGTCGTCGAAACAGAGGAAGACCTCGACCAGATCGACTTCACACGTCCGATCTATTTCCTTTCGCAGACCACGCAAAGCATCTCCCTGTTCCAGCACCTGTGCGACCGGATGCGCAGCCGGGCCACCGACCCTGCGCAGGTCTTCGCCCACGACACGATCTGCCGCCAGGTATCCAATCGCGAAAGTCACCTCGAGGAGTTCGCAGGGCGATTCGACGTAATTATCTTCGTCTGCGGCCGCAAGTCGAGCAACGGCAGGGTCCTTTTCGAAGTGTGTCGCCGGGCCAATCCCCGCAGCTATAACGTCGAAGAGGCTTCGGAGCTGCGTCCCGAATGGTTCGAAGGAGCCGAATCCGTCGGTATCTGCGGTGCTACGTCCACCCCCAAGTGGCTGATGCAGGAGGTGGCCGATGCGGTCGCCGGGCAGAAGCCGTGAAACAAAAAATCCGAAATACGGACGCAAAGCGCCGGCACGTGCCTCCGTATCGGAAACAGACAAGAAATTCAACCTTATAAAAACGATAACGACCATGAAGTACCTGATCCGTTCCGTAAAATATTTTATCGCGCTCTGCGTTCTATATCTGATTATCATGGCGCTGATGCTGCTCACGAATACCTCGGTGCTGACCCCTTCGGAAACCTTCTCGGCCCTCGTCCACTCCACACGCGGACAGGTGCTGATCGTCGCGGTGGTGCTTCTTTCGGCCCTGTATCCCAAGTTCGGCTTCATCCGCCGGCAGGAGATCGGCAGCCTGCGCAAGAACCGCGAACAGATCCTCAATGCCTTCGTTTCGGAGGGCTTCAAGCCGGTCCGGGAATCCGAACACGAAATGGTGTTCCGGGCAGACTCCCTCTTCAAGCGGCTCACGCTCCTTTTCGAAGATGAAATCCGAGTCACCCAGACCGGGGAATGGATCACGATCGAAGGTATTCGCCGGGGTGTAGCCCGGGTTTATTACCGCCTGCAGTCCTATCTCGAAAGAACACGCAATGAAAATGAATAAGAAACGTCCCATACTTCGCCGCGCGGCGATTCCTGCGGTCCTCGCCCTGCTTTGCACGCTCTTCTGGTTCGGCAAGCCCAACGATTTCGGGCTGGGCCGAAACATGGAGCTACTGGTCAATATGATGCGGGAGCTTTCGCTCTTCTACGTCGATGAAGTCGATCCCGACCAACTAATGCAGGATGCCGCCGAAGGCATGACCCGCAAC
>OHZC01000541.1_pt1 | contig 11496 bp, 9 predicted proteins | sample 1580361 | NCBI WGS metagenome assembly OHZC01 (sample SAMEA3882532, study PRJEB24775) | human gut metagenome | biome: human-associated habitat; feature: intestine environment; material: feces | place: Netherlands | collected 2009/2010
ACTCAAGTCTGGCAACTTACTTCATACGTTAAGTGCGTTTAAAATTGAAAAACCAAATTATGGTGATGTATGGAAAGATGGAAAACTCTACTATGCTGAATTTGGTAAGCAGAAGAACAAGGGAATCGAATACTCCTTCGCTGGTTCTGCAGGAAGCAAATTTGACATTGTGGGTGGGTTTACCTACCTGAATACGAAACAGGCTACCCAGGATGCTAACAATGGCAAGTGGGTTAATGGTGTGCCGCAGTGGTCCGCTACTGCAGGCGTAGTTTTCAAGCCGAGCGAGAATGTCCATTATATGGCAAGAGCGCGCTACATGGGGCATTCCTATATTCAGAATAAAAAGCTCAAAGTCCCCTCTTTCTTCCTGTTTGATGTCGGCGCTGACTACACGACAAAGTTGAATGAAACACCTGTGACCTTTAAAGCCATGGTTTACAATTTGTTCGATAAGAAATATTGGAACCCAATGAATAGTAACAGCCTTGCAATTGGTATGCCAAGAACATTCACTCTGTCTGCAGAATTCCGTTTCTAATTCCAAAGGAGAACCCTATGAGCAGAACTATCCGCCGGATGCCTCTGGCGATTCTTACGATCATTCTCACCGTTCTGCTCCTCTTCTCCTGTCTCCTCGGACTGAAGCTCGGGTATCTTTCTGTGTCCTTGTCGGGGATCGTATCGATTCTTGCTTCGCATCTTTCGGGAAGTGCGCTTCCTTCGGATATCGCAATGGGCGCAGCGGATGCGGTCTGGGATCTTCGGCTCCCGCGCATCTTGCTCGCGCTGGCGGTCGGGATGGGGCTTTCGCTTTCCGGCATGCTGATGCAGGCGATGTTTCGCAATCCGATGTCAGACCCTTACATCATGGGTGTGTCCTCCGGGGCATCGCTGGGGGCGGCTTCTGCCGTTTTCTTTGGCGCGGGGGCAGCTTTCGGGGTATCTGCGATCGGATGCGGGGCATTTCTCGGTGCCTTGGCGTTGTCACTCATTCTCGCCATTGCGGCAGGCCGCGTGGCACCGGGAGATTCATCCTATCTTCTGATCTTTGGTGCGGCGCTGGCGGCAGTCTGCGGCGGTATCACCAGTGTGCTGGTGTACATCGGGGCCAATGCGACGGGGATGGATGTGACGCTGTACTGGCTGATGGGCTCTGTTTCCTTCGCCAAACTCCTGCCGACGCTTTCTGTTCTCGCCATCGTGCTTGCTTTCATCGTGTTTTTCTCTACACAGACAAGGATCCTGAATCTGATGCTGGAAGGGGAGGAAACTGCTGTCCCGCTGGGGCGGCAGCTCCTCCCTTTTCGGCGCCTTTACCTCGTGATGAATGCACTCTTGATGGGAAGTCTGGTGACACAGGCTGGACTTGTCGGCTTCGTGGGTCTTCTGGTGCCGCATGGCTGCCGGATGGTCATGGGGGCGGATCACAGGAAGCTCCTGCCTGTATCCGTTCTTTCGGGGGGATTGATGACGGTCTGGGCGGATATCTTAGGACGGATACTGATCCACGGTGTGGATATTCCTTTGGGTGTCAGCTTATCTCTGATCGGTGCGCCTGTATTTCTGGGGATGCTCATCCGGCGTTCGTATCAATTTGGAGGAGAAGGGGCATGAATATTTCAGTCAATCATATCTCTGCCGGTTATGGGGGAAAGCAGGTGCTGAAGGATGTGTCGATTTCCTTCGAAAGTGGGCAGCTGACGGGCATCATCGGGCCGAATGGGTGCGGGAAGAGTACGCTTTTGAAGTGCATTTACCGTCTGCTTTCGCCTTGGTCCGGGGATATTCAGATCGGTGATACGGTTTTGAAGGATCTGCCGTATCGGGAAAGTGCGAAGCGCGTTGCGGTACTGGCGCAGCATCACGCAGCCGGTTTCGATTTTGATGTAGAAGAGGTCGTGTTGATGGGGCGCACGCCTTACAAAGGCATTACAGAGGGAAACAATCGCGAGGATCGTGACATCGCGCATCGGGCGATGCAGGAAACGGGCGTGGAAACATTAGCGGAGCAGAGTTTTTCTTTTCTCTCCGGTGGGGAGCAGCAGCGCGTGATGCTCGCGCGGGCTCTCACGCAGGAGACACCTTGTCTTATCCTGGATGAACCGACGAATCATCTGGATATCACCTACCAGCTGCAGATCATGGATCTGGTGAGCTCGCGTCATTTGACGGTGCTTGCGGCCATTCATGACCTGAATATCGCTGCCATGTATTGTGACCGGATCGCAGCGATGAAGCATGGAGAGCTGGTCGCCTTCGGCAGGCCTGAAGAGGTCTTGACGGAGGAGCGGATCTGGGAGCTGTATCATGTGAAGGCAGAGGTTTTTCCGCGAAAAGATGGAAGGCCGGCTGTGATTTTCGAAAGAGGGGCTGTCGTATGAAGCCGGTCTATCGTGTGATGTTCATCAGCTTTCTCTGCCTGCTCCTGACGCTTCTATCATTGGGGTTTGGAGAGATTTCCCTTTCACCGGCAGAGACTTGTCACTATCTATATCTGGCGCTGACTTCGCCGGAAGGAAATGGGATGATCGGGCAGGATGTGGTGCAGTTCATCCGTCTGCCGCATCTCGTGCTTTCTTTTTTCATCGGGGCGGGTCTCGCCGTCTGCGGGGCAGTGATGCAGGCGGTGATGAAGAATCCGCTGGCGGATCCGTATCTATTGGGGATTTCCTCTGGCGCAAGTCTAGGCGCGGTGCTGGCGATCGCACTCGGTATCGGGATGATCGGGAGCTTTGATGGGATCGGCGCCGCGGCTTTTCTTGGCGCCGGACTTGTTTCCTTTCTGATTCTTTTGATTTCTTCGATCAGCGGCAAAGGAGAGGGATTGACACTGCTTCTGGCAGGCTTTGCACTCAATGCAGCCTGCTCGGCTGCTGTGAGCTTCTTCGTCACCGTGGTGGCGGATACGTCGAAGACGCGGTCTATCCAGTTCTGGATGATGGGGAATATCCGTGCTGACTCATGGATGGCGATCGGCATTTTGGCGATTCTGGTGACGGCTGGATGTTTCTACTTCTTCTCTCAAAGGCGCATCCTCGACCTGATGCTCATGGGGGATGATCTCTCTTTGACCATGGGGCAAAAACTTTCGACGTATCGAAAAGTGTATATCGCCGTCATGGCGCTTCTTGTCGGAGCGGTGGTGTACATGTCGGGTATGATCGGATTCGTCGGGCTCATCATCCCGCACGGCGTACGTCTGCTCGTGGGGAGCAGCCATGGACGTCTTCTTCCGCTGGTGGCGCTTACGGGAGGGACATTCCTCTGTTGGGCGGATATTCTGGGAAGAAATGCGATTTCCGGACTGGAGCTGCCTGTGGGTGTCATGGCTGCACTGGCAGGCTCGCCCTTTTTCCTATGGATGCTGATATCCGGAAGCAGGTGAGGAGATGAAGAAGGCTTGGCTTTTCTCGCTTCTTCTGCCGCTCGTCCTATCGGGCTGTCAGATGCAGAAATCTCATTCTGCCGGGGATTATTCGCGCCCCTTTGTGGAGAATATCAAGGTAGAGAACTACTATGAGACGGGGGTGAATTGCGAGTACTTGTCGGATGTGCCGCAGCGCGTGATTGTCATCGGTGCGAATGAAACAGAGACGCTGCTGGATCTTGGCGTCGAAGAGGCCATCCTTGCTGCTGATGATGGGCAGAATAGCCAGCAGTATGGCATCAAGGCATCAAATGAAAGGGCTTTTCAGCGGCTGCCCCGCATCGATCGCGGCACGATCCAGGCAGAGCATTTTCTGGAAATGCATCCTGATATGATCATCGCAGAGCAGCAATTCTTCTCGAAGACCCGTCTTGGCAGTACGGACTACTGGAACAGCAAGGGTATCCTTACTATGGTGCCGCTGAATACCACTTCACCGGGCAAGCTGAATCAGGTGGAAACCGTAGAGAAGGAAATGAAATTCATTCGTGATCTTGGAATCATTTTTCACAGAGAGGAAGAAGCAGAGAAAATCGTGAGCGCAACGGAAAACCGCATACACGATATAGCGACAACCGTGAAATATCATAAGAAACCGAAAGTCATGATTCTCGATCGCATGAGCATCCTCGCGTCCTACGGGCGAAAGAAGATCGCAGGGGATATGGCTTCCTCTATTGGCGGTGTCGTCCCGGATACCACGGCAGCGGTCAGTGATGAGATGATGATGAAGCTAGACCCGGATGTCGTCTTTCTCGTCGTGTATCGCGATGAGGAGAAGGAGCTGGCATGGCTCCGAAATAGGCCTGCTTTCGGGAATCTGAATTTCATAAAAAATAACCGTCTCTATGGCATACCGCTGAAATATGTGTATGGCCCGCAGGTGCGGACGATCGATGCGATCGGCTATATGGCAGAGCGCATGTATCCCGGGACATTTGATTTTCCTAAAGAGTATGATTTTCATAATGGAGTGACTGGAGACTAGTAGCTAGTGACTGGGGATTAGGCGCTCTCTTATGATTTTTCTAAAAGAAACAAAAAGGCGGGCAGGAAGAATTTTGAAATCTTTCTGCCCGTTTTTGCTATGTGAAAGACAGGCTGCATTTATATCAGATAGCAAATGGGATCAGTTTTAAATAAGTCTATAGAAACGATGAATAGATAGATGCAGCAGGTTCAATGGAGACTCCTTTTTGAGGGACAATGTTATATTCTAAAATTCCGCTCAACAATCAACATCAATAAAAACCCCCGTTTTGTCTATAAAAACAAAGCGGGGGTTTTATGTGAAGGAAAGTCTGATGCAATAGGTTATACAGGTTTAAGGGGGCTATCTTTGAGGGGCACCTTATCTGTTGAACCTTTAGAACCCATAGAACCCATAGAACCCGTTGAACCTTTTTATCTACGGTAATTTGTGAATATTCTTTCTCAAAATGGATCAGAATTTCACGCGCAGCAGTCTTACGGCATAGAGGATACAGAGGATGGTGACGCCGGTATCTGCGAAGACGGCGACCCACATATTGGCATAGCCTAAGAGGCCCATGATCATGACGGCGATCTTCACGATGAGGGCGAAGGCGACATTTTCCCAAGCGGTCTTGATGACTTTTCTGGCCACGCGGACGGCTTTGGAGATGGCGTCTACATTCGAATTCAGGAAGACGACGTCAGCGGCTTCGATGGCAGCATCTGCGCCGCTGCCCATAGCGGCGCCTACATCAGCACCGGCGAGGACAGGAGCGTCATTGATGCCGTCGCCTACGAAGAGGACGGAGCCGATCTCTTTTCTGACTTTCTGCATTTCAGAGAGTTTATCCTCCGGAAGGAGGCCGGCGTGGATGTTCTCTATGCCGACGAGACTGCCAATGGCTTTTGCGCTCTTTTCATTATCTCCGGTCAGCATGACAGGGGTGATGTCGAGGGCTTTCAGGTCTTGGATGCCTTCGATGGTGTCGGACTTGATGGCATCGGAAATGGTGATGCGGCCGAGGAGGGTCTTGCCTTTGGCGACGTAGACGTCGGTGCCGACTTCTTTGTTTTCTGGAAGGGATGGGACAGAGATGCCGGAAAGGGCGAGGAGCTTTTCATTTCCGACATAGATGTCTTCGCCGTTCAGGTTGGCTTTGACGCCGTGTCCGGCGATTTCCTGCATGGAGGTGAGCTTAGGAAGAGAGAGACCTTTTTCATTCGCGCAGGTCACGATGGACTGGGCGATGGGGTGGGTGGAGTAGATCTCAGCGGCAGCTGCGAGGGCAAGGATCTCGTCTTCGCTCTTGCCTGCGGTCTTCACGATGCTTCTGACTTTGAATTTTCCTTCGGTCAGAGTGCCGGTCTTATCGAGGACAGCGGCTTTGGTATTCGAGAGGGCTTCCATGACGGTGCCGCCCTTGAAGAGGATGCCTTCTTTCGATGCGGCGCCGATGCCGGCAAAGAAGGAGAGCGGGACGGAGATGACGAGCGCGCAGGGGCAGCTGATGACGAGGAAGGTGAGAGCGGTGTAGATGCATTTATCCCAGTCGGCGCCGAAGAGGAGCGGCGGGAGGACTGCGACGGCGATCGCAACGAAGACGACGATCGGGGTGTACACGCGGGAGAAGCGGGTGATGAATCGGTCGATCTTTGGCTTGCTGGCGACGGCATTCTCGACGGAGTCAAGGATTCGGGTGACCATGGATTCAGCGAGGACTTTTTCGACCTGGATGCGAATGGTGCCGGTCATATTGACGCAGCCGGAGTCTACGCGGTCGCCGACGGCTGCGAGGACGGGCTTCGGTTCACCGGTGACAGCGGAGGTGTCGATCTGGGTCTCGCCTTCGGAAATGATGCCGTCAAGCGGGATGCGGTCGCCGGGGCGGATGAGAAGGATATCGCCGACTTCTGCTTCTTCGGCCGGGATGGTCTCGGTGCCGCTTGCGGTCACACGCTGGACGACTTCCGGGCGCAGGTCGACGGCGTCCATGATCTGGTCGCGGCTGCGGTCGGCAGCGAGGTCCTGGAAATATTCGCCGATGCGGTAGAAGAGCATGACGCCGACAGCTTCCGGGTATTCGTGGATCGCGAAGGCGCCGACGGTTGCAACGGTCATGAGGAAGGTCTCGTCGAAGAATTCCCCATGGATGATGTTTTTGAGGGCGGTGTAGACGATGGGACCGCCTAAGATGAGGTAGGAGACGAAGAAGAAATAGTCTCCGATGGAGGCAAGTCCGGCGAAGAGGCCGGCCGGCTGGTAGTGCATCAGCATGCCGATGACGAAGAGGAGGCCGCCGATGGTGAGCTGGCTTTTTTCGCTTTTCAGGCGTTCGAGGAAGGACGCTTCTTTTTTTGTTGCTGACTTTTTCTGCGCTTTGGTCGGGCGCTGTTTCTTTCGGATCTCGGTCGGACTTTCGACTTCATTGCATTTTCTGGTCAGCTCGGGGATGAGGCTGTCCGGGTCTTTGGCGGTGAGTTTCATCGTCTTGGTGGCGAAGGAGATCGAGGCGGAGAGGACGCCGGGCTGGCGGTTCACGAGCTTTTCGAGCTTGACGGCGCAGGCTGCACAGTCGAGGGTGGGGATCTCATAGATCTCTGTCTTGAAATCGCCCTTGTCAGACGGCGGTACGATGCCGATATTTTCATCGACGGTGCGGCAGACGGAGAGCAGCTGCGGGATGAGATTGTCCGGATTTTCTTTGGAAATGACACGGAGCTCTTTCTTCGTGAAGGAGACCGAGGCGAAGAAGACGGATGGCATTTCGCGGATCTTCCCTTCCATTTTCGCGGCGCATTCCATGCAGTCGAGGTGCTCCATGTGATAGAGACCGCGTTTGTATTCCTTTCCTAAGAAATCGCACTGGCAGGAGGCAAGGTCTTTGCCGCAGTAGTCGCAGTCTTCTTCGTCGATACAGTCATGGCAGTGACAGTCGTTCTTGTGCCCGTCATGATGGTGGACGCCCTTGTCATGAAAATGACCGAAGGCGCGCCTTTCATCGATCGCAATGTCGGCATCGCTCTCCATGACATCGATCTTATTGTCCTTGTATTTTGCCATTTCAGGGTCATTCGAGTGGTCATGGCTCTCTTCCGGGATCTCTTCGCAGCAGCCACAGCCGCAACCATCATGCTCATGGGAGTGGCCTTCGTGGTCATGGTCATGTCCGCAGCCGCATCCGTGTTCGTGGGAGTGACCTTCGTGGTCGTGGTCATGCCCGCAGGTGGATCCGTGCTCGTGGGAGTGACCTTCGTGGTCGTGGTCATGCCCGCAGGTGCATCCGTGTTCGTGGGAGTGACCTTCGTGGTCGTGCTCGCAGCCGCAGCTGTGATTTTCTTCATCTTCCTCGTGGTGTGCATGCTCTTCGGTGCGATGGACGGCTTCCTGTGCATGATGGCAGTGGCCGCATCCGCAGTGATGTACATGCTTTTCATCGTGCTTTTCCATGGTATATCTCCTTATCTGTAATGGAAGCGTTGCTTCCTGAATGGTATGATTCTATGGTGTTATTTTAGCATTCTCCAGTTCCACCGTAAATGGAACATGAGAAACACTTTAATATTTCAAGTAGGAAAAAATGAGCGATAGGTTTAGCCATGGCTAAAATGGAATGCTTGGAAGCGCTGCGGGTCTTGCGTATGCTTCACGTGTACCATATAGGCCTTCCTCCTTGGGAAAGGACGGGATGAGGAGGAAGAGATACGGTGTGAATACGGATCTTATACATATGTATAGGCAGGCTTTGCCCGCCTTCTATCTTCTTTGCGGGGCGGGAAGGCATGATTCCGGGAGGCGAAGTACGACGCCCCTTTGCGCCTTTTGGGGCTGAGGTCCCAATTTTTATTGACATACCTGTATACTTATGCTACTATCTTGTATAAATAAGAAGGGTGTGAGGACTATGTCAGATAAAAAAGTCATTTATGAAGTCAAACATTTGCAGAAATCGTTCGGCAAGGTCGAAGTACTGAGAGATATCAATATGAAGATCGAGAACGGAGAAGTGTGTACCATTATCGGTCCGTCCGGGAGCGGGAAGAGTACCTTCCTGCGTTGCCTGAATCTGCTGGAAACGCCGACCGGGGGCGAGCTGTGGTTCGAAGGGAAGAAGGTCAATGAAAAGACCGATGTGAAGATGCTGCGCCGCGATGTCGGTATGGTTTTCCAGTCGTTCAACCTGTTCCCGATGTTCTCCGCGGTAGAGAATGTCATGTATGCGCCGGTACATATCAAGAAGCTGCCGAAAGCGGAGGCGAAAGAGGAAGCGATGGAGCTTCTCTCCCGTGTAGGTCTTGCCGAGCGTGCGGATTATTATCCGGGCGAGCTTTCCGGCGGGCAGCAGCAGCGTGTCGCTATCGCCAGAGCGCTTGCGATGAAGCCGAAGATGCTGCTCTTCGATGAACCGACTTCTGCGCTTGATCCTGAGCTTGTCGGCGATGTACTGACCGTCATGAAGGAAGTCGCCTTAGCCGGCATGACCATGGCCGTCGTCACTCACGAGATGCAGTTTGCCAGAAGCGTTTCCAATCACGTCATTTTCATGGATAAGGGCTATATCGTGGAGGAAGGAAATCCCGAAGATATCTTCACCCATCCACAGGAAGAACGGACGCAGACATTCCTGAAGCGTCTGCTCCATGCTGATATTTAAGGAGATGATGCGATTATGGATATGGTATTAGATACAGCTGTCAAATATAATGACATTTTCATGTCAGGTGTGAAGATCACCATCATTATTTCTCTTTTGTCCTGCTTCTTTGGTCTTCTTCTCGGGATCATTCTGGCATTCATGAAGATCTCGGGCATCAAGGTCCTCCAGTGGATCTCGACGGCCTATGTAGAAGTCATCCGCGGTACGCCGGTCTTGGTACAGATCTCTCTCGTGTTTTTCGGGCTGCCGTTCCTCGGCATCCATTTCCCCAGCTTCCAGATCATGGGCGTCGACTTTGAGAGACTTTCCGCCGGTGTCCTTGCACTGATCCTGAATTCCGGTGCGTATGAGTGTGAGATCGTTCGCTCTGGTATCCAGTCCATCCCGAAGGGACAGCTTGAAGGCGCGATGTCGCTCGGCTTCTCGAAGTGGGAGTCTATGGTGCGCATCATCATCCCGCAGGCGATCCGCAACATCCTGCCCGTCATCGGGAATGAATTCGTCACCCTCATCAAAGAGTCCTCTCAGGTCTCTGTCATCGGTATGGCCGATCTGATGTATACGGCGACCACCATTCAGGGCATCAGCTTCCAGCCATTCCCACCGCTCGTCATCGTAGCGATCTACTACTTCATCATGACCTTCTTCGTTTCTATGTGCCTGCGCGTGCTCGAACGCCGCATGAAGGTGAAGAGTGTGAGATAGCAGGAAATCGGCAAACGGTTCTTCGAAAGGAGAACCGTTTTTTGATTGGGGGGGCGAGCAGGCTTCTCGCAACTATACCATGGCATTTGGATGACAGAATCGCCATTTCGCTGTATAATAAAATAGAATTTTTATGTACAGATGGAAAGCGTGAGGCGCTCTGGGAGAGAGCGGGGAATACGGTATTCTCGTATCGCAGCCGGGCTCTTGCGCATTCCTTCTATTTCTTAAACGAGGTACTCCATGTTTATCGATAGAGCAAAGATTATTGTAGTCTCTGGTGCGGGCGGGGACGGGATGGTTTCCTTCCGCCGTGAGAAGTATGTACCGCGCGGCGGTCCGTCGGGCGGTGATGGCGGCAAGGGCGGCTCGGTCTTCATCAAAGCAAATAGCGACCTGAATACGCTGATCAATTTCCGCCGTCATAGAAAATTCGCAGCCAAAGCCGGTGCCAATGGCGGCGCCAAAGAAATGTTCGGCAAAAATGCAGAGGACGTCTTCATCGAGGTGCCGCTCGGAACGATGGTCTATGACAATAAGACCGGCGAACTTCTGGCGGATATGACGCAGAATGGACAGGAAGCCCTCATCGTCAAAGGCGGGCATGGCGGCCGCGGAAATTCCCATTTCGCGACATCGGCTGTCCGTGCGCCTCTTTATGCGGAAAAAGGCGAGCCGGGTGAAGAAAAGGAGCTGCGCCTCGAGCTGAAGGTGCTGGCGGATGTCGGTCTTCTGGGATTCCCGAGCGTAGGGAAATCCTCTCTCATCCGTAAGGTATCCGGTGCGAAGCCGGAAGTGGCGGCGTACCATTTCACGACGTTGAATCCGATCCTCGGTGTGGTGAATCTGGACTATGAGAGAAGCTTCGTCATGGCAGATATCCCGGGCCTGATCGAAGGCGCAAGTCAGGGGACCGGTCTTGGGGACGAATTTCTCCGCCATGTAGAGCGTACGAAGGTCCTCATCCATGTGCTTGATGCGGCGGGCAGCGAAGGCCGCGATCCATTGAATGATTTCCATATCATTAATAATGAGCTCGAGCTGTATAGCCCGGAGCTTCGTCAGAAGAAGCAGATCGTCGCAGCGAATAAGACCGATCTCATCGATGACCCAAAGAAGCTGGAAGAGCTGAAGGAGGCCATCGAGAAGGAAGGCTATGACTTCTATCCCATCTGCACGCTTTCCGGAGAAGGCACTCGTCCGCTCATGGAAGCCGTGTGGAAGCTTCTGCAGGAGATCCCCGATGTATCCTTCGAATCTCCGGAAAAGGCCATTGTATATGAAGCGAACAAGCAGGAATTTGAGATCGAGTGCAAGAATGATGTGTACTATATCAAGGGCAAGCGCGTGGAAAAGCTGGTCGGCATGACCGACTTCGAGGACTATGTCTCCCTGCGCCGCTTCGACAGAGCTTGGAGATTCATGGGCCTTGACAAGCTCCTGCGCAAGGCAGGCTGCCAGGAAGGCGATACGGTCAATCTGTACGGCGTAGAATTCACTTGGTCGGAGAATCATAGTGAAGAGGAATAGCCGGTGACAGGGAGACTAGAAGACATCAGCCTCTCGTATCGTCATTTCGAGCGAAGCGAGAAATCTTTGTCATTTGCGGCCGAGTGGTTGATGTGTGGAAACCCCAAACGGGAAGCCTGTCAGCAGCAAGCCTTCGGGCATCGCCCCATATATACTTGCGGCGAAGCCGCCACCACAAGTTTGAAAGCAGGGATGAGTAGC
>OHZC01000545.1_pt1 | contig 11404 bp, 10 predicted proteins | sample 1580361 | NCBI WGS metagenome assembly OHZC01 (sample SAMEA3882532, study PRJEB24775) | human gut metagenome | biome: human-associated habitat; feature: intestine environment; material: feces | place: Netherlands | collected 2009/2010
CATCCTTACCGCAGAATTCACATTTTGCCATGCGTCTGCACCTCCTTAAAGAAAACTAATTCTATTTCTAACTTTGTTATAATAACAGAAAATGAGAGAAAATGCAAGTGTTTTTTGAAAATTTCTCAACTTGTTTTTTGCTCTTGTAATTTTTGACGAATTATTATATAATGAGAAATAAATATAGTTACACGATTGTTACCTAAAATTTTGAATTTCAGGAGGCTCTTATGCTCTCATTATTACTTAACGGAATCAGAAACGGAAATCTCGACTTCGGTGCCGTAATTGCCGAAATATTGGCTGTGCTTGTCATCATATTTTTAATTCTCCCATTTCATGAATGGGCGCACGCTTTCACGGCGTCACTTCTCGGCGACAAGGCTGTAAAGGGCAGAGGCAGACTTTCACTCAATCCGCTCAGCCACATTGACCCTATGGGTGCTTTGTGTATGCTTTTGTTCGGATTCGGTTGGGCAAAGCCTGTTCCGATTGATCCGAGAAATTTTAAAAATCCAAAGGTCGGTATGGCAATCACCGCAATTATGGGACCGATTGCAAATATCGTTGCCGCATTGGCAGGACTTCTCATTTATTATCCGATTATCCTTTTTACAGGCGCATTTCCGCTTTCGACAATCGGAGGATATGTTGTTCAATTCTTAAGCTTCTACATTTCGTGTAATGTCGGACTTGCAGTGTTCAACCTTATTCCCATTCCTCCGCTTGACGGTTCAAAGGTTCTGTTCGTATTTTTGCCCGACAAGGCTGTTGAGTTTTTTTACAGATATCAGATGTATTTCTTCATCGGTCTTTTTGTTCTCCTATATGTAGGAGTTCTCAACACACCGATTAACTGGGTGAGCAATCAGATTCTCAACTTCATCAGCTGGCTTGCAAGCCTGCCGTACATGCCGTTTGTCGGTTAATTTAATCATCCGCAACAAAAATTACAGCAAAGAAATTATCTATGGAAACACAACAACTTCAATATAAGCTGTCGGCATTTGAAGGTCCTCTTGACCTGTTGCTGACGCTGATTTCTAAAAATAAAATAGATATTTACGACATCAGCATTTCCGAATTGCTCGACCAGTACATGGAGCAGATTAATATGATGCAGGAAAATCAGATGGATATCGCATCGGAATTTCTGACAATGGCATCAAGGCTTGTATATATCAAGTCTGTAATGCTCCTGCCAAAATATGAGGAAGAGGCTGAAGAGCTCAAGAAAGAACTTTCGGGACAGCTTCTTGAATATGCAGTCTGCCGTGAAATGGCGGCAAAGCTGGGCGATATTTATGACTTTGACAGCTTTTACAGAGAGGCTTCTCCCGTTGAATTTGACTTGACATATAACCGAATTCATCCGAGTGAGGATATTGCAAAGGCATATGTCAGCGCAGTCGGACGAGGCAAGCGTAAGCTTCCACCGTCAAAAGACGCATTTTCGGGTATTGTGTCGCATAAAATCGTGTCGGTAAACAGTAAGATTATCCATCTTATGAGAAGGTTATGGCACGGCAAAAGGCTTGAATATCATGAAATTTTTGAGGTGTGCGAGGGCAAAAGCGACCTTGTGGCAACATTTCTTGCAACGCTGGAGCTTGTAAAGGGTAAGCGTATCAGAATTGAGGGCAGTGGTGAAAATGCCGTTGTTCATATGATTGAGGATAAAAACGCAATGCCTTTGCCACAGGTTGACGAGGACGAAAACAATGAAAATGAGGAGGTGCAGTAATGGCTGTTGAAAATATTCGTGGTGCGATTGAGGCGATTTTGTTCGCAAACGGTGCGTCGGTTGAATTTTCACGAATAGCGCAGGCACTTGAAATTTCCGAAAAAAAGGTTAAAGAGCATATTTCTGCACTGATTGATGATTATGAGGCAGCAGGACGGGGCATAACTATAATATTGCTTGACAATTCCTGTCAGATGGTTTCAAAAAAGGAATTTGCTCCGCAGATTCGTACCGTTATGGATTTGAGGAGGAACACTCCGCTTTCACAGGCGGCTCTTGAAGTCCTTGCGGTTGTTGCATACAATCAGCCTGTTACAAAGGCTTTTGTCGAGCAGGTGCGCGGTGTTGACTGCAGTGGTGTAATCGGCAGTTTGACGACAAAGGGACTTGTTGAAGAAAAGGGCAGACTTGAGCTACCGGGCAGACCGTTGCTTTACGGCACAACCGAAAACTTTTTGCGTTGCTTTAACATTTCAAGTCTTGACGAACTTCCTCCGCTTCCCGAAAGTGAAGAGGACAAGGAGTCCGAAGAAAACGGTGAAGAACAGGAGAAAATCGAAAACGGCGGAGAACAGATGGATTTGTTTTCGATACAGCCTGATGACAAACAGTAAAAATTAGGGGGAATACCCTTGCTTTGGTTATATATTTTACTCGGAATTGCTCTGTTTGTTGCGCTTGTGATGTTTATTCCGATTACTTTGCGTGCATCATATAAAGAGAAGTTTTGGTGTGCCGTGTATATCGGCTTTGTAAAGCTGCAGCTTGTGCCGGCAAAGCCTAAAAAAGAAAAGAAGAAGAAAGTTAAAAAACAAACTCCGAAAACCGAACAGCCTAAAAAAGCGACAGAAAAAAAGCCGAGCCTTATTAAAAAATACGGCATTGAGTGGCTTTTGAACCTGATAAAAAGAGTTGCAGAGCTTGCAGTATCGGCATTGCAGGATTTTTTCAGTCACATACTGATTAAAAAATTCTCGCTGAGTATCAGCGTTGCAGGTGACGATGCGGCTGACACGGCTATAAAATACGGCAAATACTGTGCCGTTGTTTATCCGGCAGTAGGCACAATTGTCCGTGTTGTAAAATGCAAAGGCTACGGAATTGACATAAATCCGAATTTTTCGGAAAAAGCAGAAACTGAAATTAACTTTGACTTTGCCGCAAGAATTTTCGCATTCCGACTTATCGGTCTTGTCGTTAAGCACGGAATCAAGGGACTTAAGCTTCTTGCAGAAGTGAGAAACGAACTATAAATAACTGATGATTTATATAAATATAAAAAAGGAGAATGGCTATGGAACATCCTATCGGTAATCTGATGAATACTACAATGGAAAAAATTAAGGAAATGATTGATGTCAATACTATCATCGGCGATCCAATTACCTCGCCTGACGGTACACTCATCATTCCTGTTTCAAAGGTAAGCTACGGCTTTGCGTCAGGCGGTTCTGATTTGCCCACAAAAAAAGAAAACAAGGACTGCTTTGGCGGCGGAAGCGGTGCGGGTGTTACTATTCAGCCTGTTGCCTTTCTTACCGTTTATCAGGGCGATGTAAGGCTTGTTTCCGTTGATAGTGAAGAAGGCACAGCCGACAAGCTCGTTAATATGATTCCCGATGTTCTCAAAAAAGTAAAGGGAGTTTTCAAAAAGGATAAGAGCGAATCCGCAGACGATTTTTCCGAAATCACACAGGATGATATTGACGGCTGATTCGTAATATTGCAGCACCCCTCGGCATAGATTTATGCAGGGGGTGTCCTTATGAAAAAAATAATCTCGCTTGCGGTGTGCTTTGTTATGCCGTTTGTGCTTATGGGCGCAAAAACTGCGGAGGATACTCCTCCCACAACTTCTGCACAGGCATTTGTCCTGTACAGTCCCGATAACAACACGGTTATCTGTTCAAAAAATGCAGATGAAAGAATGAAACCTGCGAGCACCACAAAGATTATGACATCTCTCATAACGCTTGAGGAGGCGGCATCCTGTAACAGCGAAGTAACCTTCAAACAGGAAATGGTTGCCGAGGGCAGTTCGATGTATCTTAAAGTAGGTGAAAAAGTCCGACTTTCGGACCTTGCGTCAGGAATGATGATGGCGTCGGGCAATGATGCGGCGAATGCGGCGGCATATACGATTTCGGACAGTCCCGAAAAGTTTTCACAGCGAATGAATGAAAAGGCAAAGCAAATCGGTATGACGAATACCAATTTTGTAACGCCGAGCGGACTTGACGATGACAACCATTACTCAAGTGCAAAGGATATGGCTCTGCTTATGTCATATGCACTTGAAAATGACGATTTTGCAAATCTTACGGCTAAGAAGAGCGTGACCGTTGAATTTCTTGAACCGAAATCAAAGAAAACCGCATATGCAAATCATAACAGGCTTTTGTCGCTTTATCCCTACTGTACAGGCGGAAAAACAGGCTATACAACGGCGGCAGGGCGATGCCTTGTTTCCTCTGCAAAAAAAGACGGTGTAACGCTTGTGTGCGTCACTCTGAATGACCGCAACGATTGGAATGACCATATTTCTCTTTATGATTACGCTTTTGAAAAGTACAGGGGAGTTGACTGCAAGGACGCTGACTTTTGTGCCGATATTCCGTGCGTGGGCGGTGATAAGGACAGCGTAACGGTTACAGGTGAGAAGAACAACACAATCGTTTTAAAGCGTGAGGACTGCGATAAAATCAAGAAGAAAATCTTCATAGACAGCTTTTTGTATGCTCCGATTGAAAAGAACGAATCGGTCGGCAGAATTGAATACACACTCGGCGGAAAGCTGCTTTATAAATGCAGCATTGTTGCAGGCGAAAATATTAAATCGGATAAAAAGAGTGTGTCAATATTTTCGGCAATAGGAAATCTGTTTTCGTGACAGCTTAAATATACAGAAAATTTTAATAAAAAGGAATTTACATATGGCTAAAATTGAACCTATAAGACTTCAGAAATTCATAGCGCAATGCGGTATTGCGTCAAGGCGAAAGGCCGAGGAGCTTATTCTCGGCGGTCATGTCAAGGTGAACGGCAAAACCGCAATTCTCGGCGATAAGGTTCTTCCTACAGACAAGGTGTTTGTAAGAGGCAAGAGAATTGTTGTGCCGAAGGGCGGTAATTACCGATATATTATGCTCAACAAGCCCCGTGGATTCATTACCACAATGAATGATGAGCGTGGCAGAAAGTGCGTTGCACAGCTTGTTGAGAATGTCGGCGAGCGAGTTTATCCGATAGGCAGACTTGACAAAGACAGCGAGGGTATGCTTGTTTTTACAAATGACGGTGACTTTGCAAACAAGGTTATGCACCCGAAAAACAATGTTTACAAGATTTACAGAGTAACCGTTCGTCCGTCAATTGACGAGGATCAGCTTGTAAAGCTTGAAACAGGCGTTGAGCTTGACGGCAGGAAAACCGCTCCTGCATATGTCCGTGTAATTCACAAGGAGCAGGGCAGAGTAGTTCTTGAAATGATTCTTCACGAGGGTAAGAACCGTGAAATCAGAAGAATGTGCGAGGCTGTCGGGCTTGAGGTTGCAAGACTCAAACGCACCCAGATCGGCGGTGTAAAAATGGGTATGCTTAAACAGGGTGACTGGAGAGATTTGACCGAACAAGAGGTTAAAAAACTGCTTGCAAACCCGTTTTTAAACGGCAAACAGCTTTAATTTTCTGTTTTTGAAAAATACTTCCGAAACGGTGAATAAAACTATTCGTTAATTTGACAATAAATTTACGGTTTTGGTGTAATAACTATTAAATGTGTTCAAAATTGAAATAGTACAGCGTGTTTTTCTTGTACTTTTGAAGATTATAGAGTATAATGTATCGTGTAGAAAATTAGTATGCACGCTCAGTTTTCGTGCATATTCAATACATGGTATTGGAGGATTTTAAGATGAGTATTGAAAAGATCAATCAGGCAAAGGCTGAAATTGCCGCAACTTCCGCTTATAAGACAATTACGGCGTTTTTTGATGCAGACAGCTTTTGTGAAATTGATGCCTTTGCAAAATCCGGTGAAGGTTTTGCCGAGGTTGTTGCAGGCTTTGGAACAGTAGAAGGTATGCCTGTTTATGCGTTTGCACAGAACAGCGACATTTGCGGCGGTGCCATGAGTAAGGCACAGGCTGCCAAGCTTAAAAAGCTGTATGGTCTTGCACTCAAGACAGGCGCTCCTGTTGTAGGTTTCTATGACAGCGTTGGCGGCAGACTTAATCAGGGTACAGAGCTTCTCGCAGGTTGCGGTGATGTTCTCAATGCGGCTGCGTCACTTTCGGGTGTTGTACCGCAGATTTCGGTTGTTCTCGGCACTTGCCTCGGAACAAACGCTCTTAACGCCGCAAGCGCAGACATCGTTATCATGAGCAAAGACGCACAGCTTTCACTTTCGGTAACAGGCAAGCATTCCGATGCCGCTTACAATGCTGAAAACGGTATTGCCTCAATCGTTTGTGACGATGCAGACAAGGCAATCAAGGCTGCAAAGGAACTTATCCTTTATCTTCCGTCAAATAACCTCACAATGGCTCCTCAGTCATTTGAAGAAGCTCCGGCAGAGGACGGCTGCGGTTGTGTAGTCAGCAGAACAGTTGACGGCAACAGCATTGTAAAGCTCTTCAATGATTACGGCAAGGAAGCAAATGTTCGTTTTGCAAGACTCGGCGGTCAGGTTGTAGGTATTGTTGTTACAAAGGGCAAGGAGCTTGGTTGCAAGTCTGCAAACAAGGTAGCAAAGTTTGTTCGTTTCTGCGACGCTTTCTCACTTCCTGTTGTAACATTCGTAAACTGCCCGGGCTTTGAGTCAATCAAGTCGGCAACAAAGGCATCAGCCGCTTATGCTGAGGCAACAACAGTTAAGATTTCTGTTGTTACAGGCAAGGCAATCGGTTCAGGCTATGTTGCTCTTGCAGGCACAGGCGCTAATGCAGATGTTGTTTACGCACTTCCAGATGCGGTTATTTCACCTGTTAATGTTGAGGCTGCCGCATTCATTATGGCTCCCGAAGTTATGAATGTTGCCACAGATAAGCAGGCTGAGGTTGCTCAGAAGTTTGCTGACGAGAATCTTTCTGCTTACAATGCCGCTCAGAACGGCTATGTTGACGGTATTGTTGAAGAAGCTCAGCTCCGTCAGACTCTTATTTCTGCTCTTGATATGCTTTCGGGCAAGCGTGTTTCAACACTTTCAAAGAAGCATTCAACTATCTGATAAATGATTACTTGTTAAAATAAAAGGGGATACTAAAAATGAAGAATTTAAGAATTACAGTAAACGGTAACGCATATGATGTTCAGGTTGAAGAACTCGGTGGCTCTTCAGCTCCCGCAGCAGCCGCTCCTGCTCCTGCAGCCGCTCCCGCTCCTGCAGCAAAGCCGGCAGCTCCCGCAGGTGCTCAGGGTTCTGTTGTTGTAAAGGCTCCTATGCCCGGTACAGTTGTTAATGTTGTTGTTTCGGCAGGACAGGCTGTTAAGGCCGGAGATGACCTCGTATTCATCGAGGCTATGAAGATGGAAACTCCCGTTAAGGCTCCGCAGGACGGCACAGTTGCAACAGTTGATGTTGCAAAGGGTGAGTCAGTTGACTCAGGTAAGGTTCTCGTAACACTTAACTAATCAATAATTCGGAGAAAGGGATGCTGTAAAATGGCAAAAAAAATCAGAGTTACCGAAACTGCTCTGCGTGACGCTCATCAGTCACTCATTGCAACAAGAATGACAACAGAGGAAATGCTCCCTGTTCTTGACAAACTCGATAAAATCGGTTATTACTCACTCGAATGCTGGGGCGGTGCAACATATGACTCATGCCTCAGATTCTTAAACGAAGATCCGTGGGACAGACTCCGCACAATCAGAGAACATTGCCCTAACACAAAGCTCCAGATGCTTTTCAGAGGACAGAATATGCTCGGTTATCGTCACTATGCCGATGACTGCGTTGAGTACCTTGTTCAGCGTTCAATCGCAAACGGTATTGACATTATCCGTATTTTTGATGCTCTTAACGACATCAAGAATCTTAAAACAGCTATCAAGGCCGCTAATAAAGAAGGCGGTCATGCACAGGTTGCTATCAGCTACACAACAGGTCCTGTATTCACAGATGAATACTATGTTGAGTATGCTAAGAGAATTGCAGACGCAGGTGCAGATTCAATCTGTATCAAGGATATGGCTGCTCTTCTTACTCCGACAAGAACCGAAAGCCTTGTAAAGGCTATCAAAGCCGCTGTTCCGGAGCTTCCGCTTCAGCTCCACACCCACTACACATCAGGTCTTGCATCAATGTGTCTTTTGAAGGGTGTTGAGGCAGGTGCCGACGGCATTGACACAGCAATCAGCCCACTCGCTCTCGGTACATCACACGCACCTACAGAGTCAATGGTTGCCGCTCTTTCAGGCACAGAGTTCGACACAGGTCTTGACCTTAAACAGTTCTCTGACATCCGTGCTTACTTCATGACTCTCCGTGAGAAGTACATCAAGTCAGGACTTCTTGATCCTAAGATGCTCGCAACAGACGCTAACGCTCTTATCTATCAGGTTCCCGGCGGTATGCTTTCCAACCTTCTTTCACAGCTCAAGCAGGCCGGTAAAGAAGACAAGCTTGATGAAGTTCTTGCAGAAGTACCCCGTGTTCGTAAGGATTCAGGTTATCCTCCGCTTGTTACTCCGACATCACAGATTGTCGGCACACAGGCTGTATTCAATGTAATCACAGGCAAGCGCTACTCAATGTGCACAAACGAGTTCAAGGGACTTGTTGCCGGTGAGTACGGTACAACTCCAATGCCGATTGATCCTCAGTTCCAGAAGAAGATTATCGGTGACAAGAAGATTATCAAAGGCCGTCCTGCAGATCAGCTTAAGCCTGAGCTTGATAAGCTCCGTGGCGAGATTGAGCAGTGGATTGAACAGCCTGAGGATGTTCTTTCTTATGCACAGTTCCCGAAGGTTGCCCTCGACTTCTTTGAAAAGAGAAGAAATGCCAAGGTTGGCATCAACGGCGACAAGCTTGACAAGAAAAATATGGTTCACCCAGTTTGATTTGACAACTAAAATTAACATTTATGCCACCTTCATCAACGAGGGTGGCATTTTTTGTAAACTAAAGTTGCTTGAAAATCACCCCTTTTTTTGCTAAAATCCTAGTATAAGCTGACAGTCAGCTTAGTTTTAGAAGAAAAGAGGATGAAATTTCGTGAAAAAATTATTATCAATCTTAATCGCAGTTATGATGTGCTGTGCAGTAACCGTTACCGCCTTTGCGGCAACTCCTGATGAAGCACCTGCAAAAGATATGCAGGCGATAATCAAACAGGCTATGCTCGACAACTACTATACAGATACAAAGCCTACAGAGCTTGAAATCCGCATTGTCGGAGGAAATGAAAATGGAAGTGTATATTTTGAGCATACTGACGATTTGAATTACCCATCGGTGGCTTATGAAACACAGCTTGGCAACTATACCTACTCATATACTGCAGCTGATGAGTTGCTCGTTTACAACAACGGCAAAATTTACACAATGAAGAATGCTTACGAAAGCGGAGTTATTGACGATAGTATTCTTGAAGAATTGTCAAAGATGAATTTTGGTTTGGAATCTAATAAACCGAATACAACGGTTCCTACTGAGCCTACAACTTCGGTTGCAACAGTTGACGAACCTGTAACAGTACCCGATACAACTTCTGCAACTTCGGCAACTAAGCCTGTTTCAACAAGCGACACAGCAACAAAGGACACGCCGAGCAATTCACAGAACAACAGTGGTGCAGTTCAGACAGGACAGAACAGCGTTGCAATATTCCTTGCAGCTGCAATGCTTGCAGGTTGCGGTGTAATTTTTGCAAAACGCAGAACTCGTTTTGAATAATATTAAATAACATTATTCAGAAATAAATTTCATAAAAATGACCGCTTTCAATTTTGTGAGCGGTCATTTTATTTTGCGTTTTGTTTAAAATATTCCAAAAGTTAATCAAGACATATTGCTTTTTTAATTATGAAATGTTACAATTAACTTGCATAAAAAAACAGATGAATTATTTTATAATGCGTAGAATTTGAACAAAGCGAGGGATAGATATGAAAAAGTTTTTACCTATAGCTATGGCGGCGGTAATGTCGATGTCTGCGGTTGCGGTTTCGGCAGTTCCTGCAAATGCGGTTGAACCGCTTAACACACCCGTGCAGTATGCACAGGTTGCAAGGGCAAGCTTGGCTACTCCGAAAATTTCAAAAGCCGAAAGCGTTTACGGTGGTGTAAAGCTAACATGGAACAAAGTAAGCGATGCGGCTAAATACAGAGTTTACTACAAGGGCTGTAAAGGTTGGACACGAATGGTCGATACAACTTCAACCTCATATATCGACAAGGATGTTTCATCTGGCAGGAATTACACCTATACTGTAAGATGTATTTCTGCTGACGGAAAGAGCTTTACAAGCGGTTATGATTCAAAGGGCAAAAGTGTAAAATATATTGCCGCCCCCGAAATTTCAAAGCTTGAAAATGTAAACGGCGGTGTGAAAATTACATGGAACAAAGTAAACGGTGCATCAAAGTATAGAATTTATCATAAAAATTCGTCAGATTGGTTCAGAGTATCAGATACGACTTCTAATTCTATAGTTGATAAATCTGTTGGTGTGGGAACCTATACTTATACTGTAAGATGTATAAGTGATGACGGAAAGAGTTTTGAGAGTGGATTTAACCCAAAAGGCTCAAGTATCAGATATAATCAAGCTCCTAAAATACTTGAAACCAATGTTGTAAACGGCGGTATTAAGGTGATTTGGGAGACTGAAAACAATACAAATTACAGATTGTACTGCAAAACAGAAGGTAAGGGCTGGACAAAAGTATGCGATACCAAAACAGGTGTTGTGACACATAAAAATTTACAGCCGAATAAAACCTATACATACACTGTAAGAGCAATCAGCTCCGACGCTAAAAAGTATTTGAGCGGTTATGACCCTGTGGGAATGAGCGCAAAATATGTTGCCACACCGAAAATTTCAAAAACTGAGGTCACATATGACGGCGTAAAGCTGACATGGAACAAGGTTGCAGGTGCAGAGAAGTACCGTGTGTACTACAAAGACGGTGAGGGTTGGAACAAACTTGCCGATACAACGGGTAACAGCTATCTTGATATGGGACTTGTATCAAGAGAACTAAGCATAAAAGATAATTCCGTAAACGGTCAGTATATTTATACTGTTCGTTGCATTTCAAGTAACGGCAAGGTTTTTCAGAGCGGTTATGATACAAAAGGTTCTAAGGCGAATTTAGGCAATGAATGTCCGGAGATTGTTCGTGTTGACTCAATGCATGGCGGAATTACAGTTTCATGGACAGATGTTTGCGAAGATAATTCAAAGTATCGTGTTTATGTAAAAGAAAAAGGTTCGTGGAAAAAGCTTGCTGATACAACAAATAATTATTACACTCATAAAAATGTAAAAGCAGGACAAACCTACACTTATACCGTAAGATGTGTTTCTAAGGACGGCAAGAAATTTACAAGTATCTATAATCCGTCAGGTGTGACATTTAAGTATAAGACTACAGATAAAACAAGAGATGCATACATAGATTATCTGCTCAAGCATGAATCGGAATGG
>OHZC01000556.1_pt1 | contig 11134 bp, 10 predicted proteins | sample 1580361 | NCBI WGS metagenome assembly OHZC01 (sample SAMEA3882532, study PRJEB24775) | human gut metagenome | biome: human-associated habitat; feature: intestine environment; material: feces | place: Netherlands | collected 2009/2010
TGTTGTGTAGCCCCTTGAAGAAGGGGCGCGCCGAAGGCGGAGGATAGACTGCCCCGAAGGGGCAGCCTTCTACGTGAAGGAATGAAAGGGAATGTGAGATCGCCCGTTCTCTCGTATCGTCATCCCGAGCGGAGCCCTCGCTCTTTCTTGTCATAGTGGTGTACGGCATTCATGCGTCAGCGCAGAAAATCGCCTAGGTGCTTGGGTTTCTCCTCATCTCATACTTTCTGTTTCACCGGTGTGCAAGGAAGATTTCTCGCTTTGCTCGAAATGACGATACGGGGGAATGATGGGATGCAGAGGAGCGGTATTCTCATTTCCCTGCCCCGCGGGCTAGTTGCAAACTGCTTTCCTTTATTTTTACGCGCTTTTATTTCCTGTGATATAATGACATTATTAGGAGAGAATGCTTTTGCGGAATGCAGAGTTTCCTTTGCATTCATGAACCCATAAGGAGGAAATATATGAAGAAGAAATGGATAATCATTCTCCTCATTGTCATCGCAGTGGCAGCGGGCGGCGGTTATTTCTGGTATCAGAAGAGCCATGCTCCGAAGAAGGATAATTACACGGTGGGTGCGGTATCGCGCGGCACTATCGGGCTTACCATCGATGCGACGGGGACGATCGAGCCGGTGAACAGTGTCGATCTCTCGGCGACGGCGTCCGGCACTTTGGAAAAGGTGTATGTGAAGCAGAATGAGAAGGTCACGAAGGGCGAGACGCTGGCGATGATCGAGTCGAAGGCGCTGACGTCCATGATGAAGCAGACGCAGAACACGCTCGCGAACAAGGAGTCCTACTATGAACGTCTGGCAGGCCTTTATGAGAAAGGCGCGATCCCGTACCAGGATATGGATAATGCGCGCTTGGACTATCTGAATGCACAGGCGGCGTATGACAAGGCGCAGGCGGATGTGAATGATACGGTCATCACTTCGCCGATGGATGGCGTAGTCATCGGCGAGCCGATGAAGGAAGGGGAGACGGTTTCTCAGGGGTTGTCCAGCCAGATGGTCATCGTGACTGTCGCGGATCTTTCTTCCATGCGCATCGAGCTTCTGGTCGATGAGACAGATATCGGCGAGGTGGCCGTGGGGGAAGGCGTGGAATTCACGGTCGATGCGTACCCAAACCGCACGTTCCACGGCGTGGTGTCGGATATTTCCAAGAAGCAGTACTCAGCGAGCGGCAGCACCAGCAGTTCCTCGAGCTCGGTCGTGTACTATACCGTCTATGTAGATATCAATAAGGACGAGCTGGAAGGGCTCTATCCATCCATGACGGCGAGAGCGGTCATCAAGGGCCGCGAGAGCGTGGATGTGCTGACGGTGCCTGTGACGGCGATCCGCAGCGACTCGGAAGGCTCCTATGTCTACGTCAAAGAGGGGGCGGATGTGAAGAAGACCTATGTGACGACGGGGATTTCCACCGAGAAGGAGATCGAGGTGACGAGCGGTCTTTCGGAAGGGCAGGAGATCGTGGTCAGCGGGACTGTCTCGCAGGAGAAGACTTCGACTCCGACGAATAAGAACAATCGCCACGGCCCGGGAGGTCCGGTGTGATGGAGAAGAAAGAGAAATCGGATGAAGTCATCCGCCTGACGGATATTGGCAAGAGCTACTATATCGGGAAGCAGGAGGTGCCTGTCCTGACGAAGATCGATCTTACGATCTCCAAGGGGGAGTTCGTCTCTATCATGGGGCCCTCGGGCGCCGGAAAATCGACGCTGATGAACATCCTGGGCTGTCTCGACCGTCCGAGTCGCGGCTCTTACAAGCTCGATGGGGAAGAGGTCGCGATGCTCGGGGACAGTGCGCTGGCCTATACCAGAAATCGTAAGATCGGTTTCGTCTTCCAGAGTTTCAATCTGCTGCCGAAGCTCTCGGCGCTGGATAATGTGATCCTTCCCATGATCTATGGGAATGTCTTCAAGAAGGAGAGAAGAGAGCGCGCTCTTCGTATGCTGGACTCCGTGGGGCTGGGCGACCGTGCGTATCATATGCCGGCGGAAATGTCGGGCGGGCAGCGTCAGCGCGTCGCCATCGCCCGTGCGCTCATCAATGACCCTGCCATCATCATGGCGGATGAGCCGACGGGGAATCTGGACAGCAAGTCGACAAAGGAGGTCATGGAGATCTTTTCCTCTCTGTATCAAGAGGGGAAGACCATCATCCTCGTCACGCATGAGAATGATGTCGCGGCTTACGCGACCCGCCACGTGATCCTTTCTGATGGACACATTAGTAAAGATATACGAGGGCCTTTATCATGACGAATATTTATTTCGAAAGTGTCCTCATGGCATGGAGCTCGATCGTCAGCAATAAAATGCGCTCGCTGCTCACCATGCTGGGCATCATCATCGGGGTGGCGGCCGTCATTGCGCTCATGTCCATCGGCTATGGCGTGCAGGACTCGATCAAGAGCGATATTTCCCGTCTGGGATCGAATACCATCACTGTCACGCCGGGGACCGGCAGAAAGCCGGGGGTGAAGCAGGCGGCCGGCTCTATGCAGACCTTGACCTACAAGGACTATCTGGCGATCCGCAATCTGCCGAATATCACCTATTCCGCTCCTCTCGTGCAGGGGAGCTACCTTCTCGTCAATGGGAATAAGAACTGGAACACCCGCGTCTATGGCTGCACGCAGGACTATGCGGATCTCTCTGACCTCAAGGTGCAGGAAGGCCGTTTCTGGACGCAGAAGGAATACAATGCCCGCGCCCGCGTCGCTGTCATCGGGAAAACGGTTGCGACAGGGCTCTTCGGAGAAGAGGATCCCATCGGGAAGAAGGTCCGTATCCATGGGAATCCGTTCACTGTGATCGGGCTTTTGGAGGAAAAGGGTTACTCCTTCATGGATCAGGATGACCGCGTCCTCTGTCCTTTCAGTACCGTGCAGGAACGTATGCTGCACATCACCTATGTGAATAACATCGTCATCTCGGCGGATAACAGCAGCGATCTTTCGCAGATCGAGTCCGATGTGACGAACCTGCTCCGCACGCGCCACCGCGTCTCCGGGACGGATGATGATTTCTCCATCCAGAATTCGCAGGATCTCATCAAGACCATGGAGTCGACCACGCAGACACTGACCATCTTCCTCGGCAGTGTGGCAGCGATCTCCCTCCTTGTCGGCGGTATCGGCATCATGAATATCATGCTCGTCTCCGTCACGGAGCGCACGAAGGAAATCGGCATCCGCAAAGCGCTGGGCGCGACATACCAGATGATCATCGTCCAGTTCCTGATCGAGTCCATCACCGTCAGTCTTGCCGGCGGTTTCCTGGGAGTCGCTCTTGGCGTCGGTATCGCGCTCGTGACGCCGCAGCTGTCACAGATCCCGACCGTCATCGCCGCGGGGCCCATTGTCGGCTCCTTCGTCTTCTCTGTCCTGATCGGCCTCATCTTCGGCCTCTATCCGGCGCAGAAAGCGGCGAAGCTGAATCCGATCGATGCACTGCATTATGAATAAGGCAAATAAAAAGACCTGACAAGAGTCAGGCCTTTTTATTTGGGGGTTCAGGGTTCAGGATTCAGGATTCAGGATTCAGGATTCAGGATTAGCCTTGGGGACGTGCTGTCCCTTGATTGTGGATGAAAGCTTCTCTTGAATGAGAAATTAGAAATGAGAAATGAGAAATGGTGGTGCGGCGCATAAAAATCAGAAGCGCCGCGGAGGTTTGAAATGAGCGATTATCTCGTATCGCCAACCTAATCCCTAGCCACTAATCCCTAGCTACCAGTGACTAGTCACTAGTCACCAGTCCCCAGTCACCAGTCACTAGTCCCCAGTCCCTATTTCCTCACATGAGACAGGTTCACATACAGCTCTTTGGCATCGGCATCGAGCTTGCGATTTTTCTTCACATCCGAGAGATGGTCATACTTGCTGACCGCATTGCCTTTCGCATCATACATCGCGATGAGGGCGTGGTCCATGGAGTATTCACTTTCCCGCTTGTCGGCATGAAGATTGACTTTGAATTCACGAATGCGGGTCGTGAGATTTCCATCCGCGAAGTCATAGTCGCTGGGGTTCTTTTTGAGGCTTTCCACGTAGAGGGTGAAGTCTACATTTTCGATGCTGCCCGGGAAATCCATCGTCTGCATGCCGGAGAGAGACTTCATGTCTGCGTAGCAGATCTCTTCATCGTCTGCATGAATGACGCGATAACGGTCTGGATGGGCGAGGAGTGTCGCGGATTCCATCGCCATCGCAGAAGTCGCAGTAAGCATAGTGAAAGCGGCGAGTGCCAGTGCAAATTTTTTCATAATATCCTCCTTAAAATTGACTTAGGTTCATTTCGATATGATTCGATTATACTATGGAAGAGACAGAAACGCAAGCCGAATTTTTCTAGGGAAATACTGATCCTTCGACTGCATCAGCATTTCCCGAGACTAGGACGCAAAAAAACCGCTGCCGTGAAATTCACAGCAGCGTTTTTTCTATTTTTATTTCGACAGTGCGATGGCTTTTTCGAAAGTTTCCTTGATGCTTTCCGAGGGTTCCTTATCCATGAGGCTCACGACGATGATCGCGATGACGGAGAAGAAGAAGCCGGGGACGAGCTCGTAGAGGTCAAACCATGCGAACTGTTTCCAGATGAGAACGGTGAGGCCGCCGACGATGACACCGGCGTAGGCGCCTTTGAGTGTCATGCGTTTCCAGTAGAGGGAGAGGAGCACGGTCCCGCCGAAGCAGGCACCGAAGCCGGCCCATGCGTAGGAAACGATGGAGAAGATATAGCTGTTCGGATCCGAGCCGAGGTAGACGGCGATGCAGGAGACTAGAAGGACCGAGAGACGGCTGACGCGGATCAGCGTTTTTTCTGAGGCATCCTTGCAGAGGAAAGCCTGGAAAAGGTCACGGGAGACAGCCGAAGATGTGACGAGCAGCTGCGAGGAGCTGGTACTCATGATGGCTGCGAGGATCGCGGACCAGATGATGCCGGTGATGAAAGGAGCCGAGAGCGATTCTGCCATCAGGACGAAGACGCGCTCTGCATTCGCATTTTCGAGCGGGGTCGTGAGGTATGCTTTGCCGATGACGCCCATGGCGATGGCGAAGGCGAGAGACAGGATGACCCATGTCATAGCGATGTGTGTCGATTTCTTCAGGTCTTTCGCATCCGAGATCGCCATGAATTTGACGAGGATATGCGGCTGTCCGAAATAGCCGAGCCCCCAGCCGAGGGAGGAAACCATCATGATGACAAGAGCGCCCATGCCGGTGGAGTCCGGGAAGAAGGAGAAGAAGTCCGGTCCTTCTTTCGCCAGGATATCCATGGTCGGAGCAGGGCCGCCCAGTGCGATGGCTGCAGCAACCGGTACATAGAGGACGGTGAAGAACATCATCGTGCCCTGGATGAGGTCAGTCAGAGCGACCGCAGAGAAGCCACCGAGGAAGGTATAGAAGACGACGACGAAGGCGCCGATCAGAAGGGACTCGAAGTAGGGCAGACCGAAGATGGTATTGAAAAGCTTGCCGGCTGCGACGAATCCGGAGGATGTGTAAATGATGAAGAAAAGAATGATGAAGAGGGCGCAGATGAGGCGCAGGCCATTCTTCTTTTCTTCGAATCGGTTTGACAGATAGTCTGGGATGGTGAGCGAATTATTCGCGACCTCCGTGTAGTGACGAAGGCGTGTGGAGACGAGGACCCAGTTCGCCCATGTGCCGATGATGAGGCCGATGCCTGTCCAGAAAGCGGAGAGCCCGTGCAGGTACGCATAGCCCGGGAGCCCCATCAGCATCCAGCCGCTCATATCCGAGGCTTCCGCACTCATGGATGTCAGCCATGGTCCCAGTTTGCGGTCCCCCAGGATGTAAGATGACAAATTTTTCTGCTGCCTCGAGTAATAGAGCCCGATGCACATCATGCCCGCCAGATAGAGGATGAAGGCCAGGGCAATCGGCCAGCTCCATTCTTCACTTATTTCCATACAATTTCCTCCCCTGTATAATCATTCCATTTTTTTGAAAATATCTTGAACATTATAACATATAAAAGAAAGAAATACGATAGGAAAAGGAAATAGGAGACTAGGGGAGACTAGGAGACTAAGAGACTGGGAGACTGGGAGACATCAGACATCAGGCGCTTAATGTCTCTCCGTCTGACATCTGAAGTCTCTAGGTCTCCAAGTCTCTTAGTCTATAAGTCTCCCAGTCTTTTAGTCTACCATCACCGGTGACGTATAGAAATCCATTTTCCCTTTTCTATACTCGATCCCGGCCTGGCAGAAGGACTGCACATCGCTGGCGCGGATGTCCATCTCGAGCATGGCGGCGGCTTCTTCGGGAAGGGTTTTCAGTGCTTTCGCCGTGCTGGTGATGATGGGGAGGGGAAGATTTCTGAGGAGGGCGCTCTTTTCTCTTCGAAGTGCAAGGAGGCGGGCGTAGGAGGGCGCGGGCGGCGCGAGGAAGGGGGAGGGAAGAGCGGCGGGGGAGAGGAGCAGCTCTGCGCCAAGGCGTTTCAGGCTGCTTCGAAGATAGCGTTTGCTCTTCGTGGCGGCGAGCATTTCTTCGTAGGAGATCCGCTGGCTTTCCTTTGCCCATTTGTATTCGAGCCCTTCTTTGAAAAGACCGGTCTTCTGCAGGGCTTCTCGGGGCATCATGCGGGAGAGAAGGTGGCAGCAGTCCTCATAGCGGGAGGGATCCGTGTAGCGGCCTTCTTCCATGAGCTGCGCCGCTTCCTCTTCGGCGGCAGGGGAAAGAAGAGCCGTCCTTTTTTGAGACAGGAGCTCCCGCCGTGCGCTCGTCGCAGAGACGGGATGCTCCATGTCCCGGGGAATGACGAGAATGTCCATGTCATAGTGGTTTCGAAGGATCGTCTCCGTGTAGCGGAATCCCAAAAGATTATTCGGCTTCGTGAGCTCGCCGGCAAGGTACGGGGAAGCGGCTGCCATCGCTTCATGGGCGGCTTCTCCGTAAGACAGGCCGGCCGCTATTTTTTCGTGGAGGAGATGCTCGTAGTCTTCCGAGATCGCCCAGCGTGCAGCCGTGAGGAGCTCATCCTTCGTGAGAGACTCTGCGCCGAAAGCGATCATGTGTGCGCCCATGGCATGCAGGAGGGAGACGGCATAGCGGGAGAAATGGTCTGCGCTCTGAAGGGCGTAGAGGGCTGGAAATTCGAAGACGGCATCCACGCCGGCACGGACGGCCCATCTGGCGCGCGTCCATTTATCAAAAAGGGCAGGCTCACCCCGCTGCACGAAAGCTCCGCTCATGATAGCGATGAGGGAGGCTTTAGGATGGGCTTTTTTGATGGTATCGATCATGGCGGCATGACCGGCATGAAACGGATTCCACTCGGCGGTGATGCCGATGAGGGGAGAGGTGGTAGACATGGGGACTCCTTGTTTAAGATATTTTAGGATATTGAGACGAGGAAAGATGTGGAGATATCAGATATCAGATATCAGACGTCAGGCAGTAGACATCAGACGCAGACATCTGACGTCTAAAGTCTAAAGTCTAAAGTCTAAAGTCTAAAGTCTAAAGTCTAAAGTCTCCTTGTCTCTTAGTCTCCCCTATTCTATCACAAAAGTGAGCGGAGACAGGAAATCTGCCCTCCTCTATGCTATAATATGAAAAATCAATGAGCGAAGTTTGATTTCGTTACTACCATCAAAGGAATGATATATATGTATAATCATTGGCAGAAAAAATGGGCGCTGTCTCTGGGGCTTCTGGCGATCGCCATGCTACCCGCCGGCTGCGGAAACAGCATCGACGATCAGTTTCCTTTCGGGAAGAACCGCATTCACTGTGACGGCGAGACCATCACGGTGGCAACGCCGTTTGAGCTGATTTCGAATGGCAAGCAGGTCGATCTCGGCGACCGTCAGGCGGAGACGGTCCACGCAGAAGGACACAATGCGAATATGCAGCTCCTTGTGACCGGCACGAAAGAGGGGGAAGGAAAGGATGCGAAAACGCTGGCGGAAGAGGCGAAGAGCATCCTCGCCGATAATCCAAATCTGAAAAATGTGAGATCCCAGCAGAAGGAGATCACCTTGGGGGATGTGAAGGCACAGCAGCTTTCCTTCTCTTTCACCGAGACCGCCCGCGGCAAGAATGTAGAGCTCTCTGTAGAAGAATATATTTTCCTCCGGAAGGGCGTCGTCTGGCGCGTCATTTACCAGTATCGCAGTCAGGACGAGGTGGGCAAAGCGCTCGTGCAAAAAGTTGCCGGACAGATCGCGATGGGGAGTACGTTCTAGGAATTAGTAGCTTTGAGTGACTAGTGACTAGTGACTGGTAGCTAGGGATCAGGAGACTAGGAAACATAAGACTCCCGTATCGTCATTTCGAGCGAAGCGAGAAATCTTTGTCATTCGCGGCTCAGTGGTCGATGTGTGGAAACCTTAAACGGGAAATCTGCCATCCGCAGACCTTCGGGCATCGCCGTTTACAAAAATCGGCGCAAAGCGCTGCACCTCTTCTCGTGTGGGGAAGGGGGCCGCGCTAGCGGCACTCGGGTACTGTTGTAAATCGCCTGCTTGAAACGCATTTTCCCACTCTCTTTTATATCGCTAGTGCCCTATCCGTCCCTTCGGGACACCTTCCCCTCGAGGGGAAGGCTATTCATGCTCCGCGGTGCTTTTGATTTTTATGCGCCGCACCACCATTTCGCATCTCTCATTTCTAATTTCTCATTCAAGCGATGCTTTCAAACGCGATCAAAGGGCAGCACGCCCCAGAGGCTAACCCTGAACCTTTTTCTTTTTTAACAACGAGGAATCTATGCGATTTTCAAAAGGATTTTTTTCACTACTTTTATTTTTAGCCGCCGGTGCTTTGATCGGCGGCATCTTGGGACAGGTGCTCGGCAGTGCGAACCTTGTCGGTCTCATGCCTTTCCTGACGGAGACCTATGAGATCTTCCATATACAGAACATCGCCCTGAATCTGGGGATCATGCAGATCCATTTCGGCATCCGTTTTGCGCCGAATCTCATCAGCATCCTCGGCATACTTGTCGCGTGGTGGCTGTATGAGAAGTTTTGAGATGGCTAGATTTTGAGACAAGGAGACGTTAGACTTTGAGACTAGTATACATCAGACATAAGATTTACGGCATCTGAAGTCTGAAGTCTAAAGTCTCCAAGTTTCCTAATCCCTAATCCCTAATCCCTAATTACCAGTCACTAGTCACTAGTCACTAGTCACCAGTAAATGACATTTGAAACACCGGATTTCCACTAAAGTGAGGATACGATGATGCTCATCCGTGAAATGCGAAGCGAAGACAAGCCAAGAGAGCGTTTTCAGGAATCCCCGAAAATGGCCAGCATGACGGATCTTGTTGCGATCCTTTTGCGAACGGGGCGGCAGGGGTATTCCGTCATGCAGCTGGCGCAGGATGTCGTGGACCAGCTCGAGCAGACGGTGGGCATCAATGGCTATGAGGATCTTCACTGGCGGGATCTCACGGATATCAAAGGCATCGGCCCCGATAAGGCAGTCACCATCTGTGCAGCAATCGAGCTCGGGCGGCGTCTGACCTATATATATGATAAAAGAAAACTGGAGAATTTCAGTACGCCGGAGAAGGTCTCTGCCTATTTTATGGAGCGTCTCCGCCACGAGACGCAGGAGCATTTCCTCGTCGCATTTGTTAATGTGAAGAACCGGCTTCTGGGCTACAAAGAGGTCTCCATCGGCGGGCTGAATGAGACGCCCGTCGACATCAGGGAAGCGATGAAGTGGGCGATCCGCTACAAAGCCTACGGTCTCATCCTCCTGCACAATCACCCTTCCGGCTATCCGGAGCCGTCGAAGGAGGACATCGAGATGACGAAAACCTTCGCCAAGGCCGCGAAGCTCCTTGATATGGTGGTGCTGGATCATGTCATCATAGGAGATGGCATCTATGTCAGTCTGCATGAGAGAGGGGTTATTTGAGATGGGGACGGCAGGACTTCATATGTCAGGCATCAGACTTCAGACGTCTCCTTGTCTCAAAGTCTTACATCTCACATTCTCAGATATGCTATAATATATGAGATATAGAAAATTTTAGTAAAGGACAGGTGTGAGCCATGGAAGAAATGGAAAAAGGAAAACGTTATTCCGCAGAAGACAAGGGTTATACCAGCAAGATCTATGAGATCCGCTGGATCCCCGTCACGGAAAGAGAAGAATATCAGGAAGGCCCGACCAGAGACGCGCTCCTGAAGCTCAAAGAAAAAATGGCGGAAAAGGATTTCGATAAATACATCGAAAACGGTGTCATTCGTGTGACCTATGATGAAGGCCGTCTGATGATCATCGTAAAGTCGGAGATCTACCGCACCATGCTAATGGGCCCCTTCTACAATGCCATCTGTGAAGCCTTCGATGTGGGACATTTCCGTGTCGTCAGCCAGGTGAATGGGTACTGATCGGAGCGGGAAAGCGGCTCTGATCGAGAGGAAAAGGATAGGCGAGCCGGATGGCCCGCCTTTTTTCTTGCGAACTTTTCCACTATCCGCTATAATTTTCATAGTTTAATGAAAAACTCAGTCACCTACCCGAGGCTTCTTATGAGATTCCGATTTCTCCTTATCCTTTGTATCGTCCTTTTTACCAGCCTTCTTCCGGCAGAATGCCGCGGGGAGGCTCTTTTGCGTGCGGCGTTTCCTTACAGTTTGACGAAGGAGGCGGGCGTGGCGCATGCGGGCAGCACGCAGCTTCTCTATATTTCCGTGCAGAATTTCGGCAATGAAGAGGAAGCCGCCGAGATCACCGCGGCATTGCCGGAGGGATTCACGGCACTGGCCGGAGACGGCTGGGAGGTGGACGGGCAGGAGGTGCGTATCCACTGGACACTTCCTGCGGACTATGGTGAGCAGTTCCTCGCGGTCCCCGTGAAATGCAGCGAAGAGGCGGGGGAAGGTGTCTACGAGATACCGGTCTCCCTTCGGACGAAAGAGGGCGTGAAAGAGGAGAGGATCTCCTTCTCGGCGGGACCGGCGGAAGAGGAGCAGGATCAGAAGGCAGCGCAGACATGGTATATCCAGTCGGTGCTGCTTCCGGTGAATGAGGATGGAGAGCGGGATGCGAGACAGGAAAAGGATACGCTCGTCACGCCGGATGTGACACTGGAGAATATGAAGAACCGCCTGACGGGCGG
>OHZC01000563.1_pt1 | contig 11026 bp, 6 predicted proteins | sample 1580361 | NCBI WGS metagenome assembly OHZC01 (sample SAMEA3882532, study PRJEB24775) | human gut metagenome | biome: human-associated habitat; feature: intestine environment; material: feces | place: Netherlands | collected 2009/2010
GGACATGCTCGGCCTTAAGTGTGCCGTCGCCGTTGTCCGTGATGGTGGTCTCGATAGCGTACTCGGCATCACTGTAGGTGATGCCCTTGCTGGTGGTTCCGCCCTTGACCTCGCGCAGCGTGTAGGTGTGCTTGCCGGCCTTGTCGTACTTCACGGCGCTCATCGTGATGTTGCCTTCGGCATTGTTGGTGCCGGTGGCGACGACCTTGGCGTCCTCGCCCTCGCCCTCGACGAGCTCGAAGGAGAACTCGCCGTCCTTGAGGTCGCGGCCGGTCAGGAACTTGGTCGCGGTGATCTGGTCGGTGACGCTCGTCTCGACAGGCGTCACGTTATAGGTATTGGTGAACGTAAATGCCACATCGCCGTCCGGCTTGCAGGATACGCTCAGATTGCCCTTGCCGTCATCGGTCACGGTGAAGGAAACCTCGCGCGACAGCTTGGCGTCGTTGGTCACGCCAGCGACCTCGCCGGACTCGGTCACGGTGTAGGTAAAGGTGTGCTCGCGCTTCTCGGGCTTCTCGCCCAGAGCCTTGTTGAGGTCGTCGAGCGTAAAGGTAATCTTGCCAAAGTCGACCTTGCCCTTGGCATCATTGGTCACGCTCGCGTTCGCGGGCATGGGTGCGCCCTCTTCACCGGTCACGGTAAAGGTGAACTTGCCGGCAATGTCAGCCGGGGTCAAGCCGTCGGCGACTTGCAGATTCTTGATGCCCGCAAGCGATGCCTCGGCAGCATTCGTGGTGTAGGCGTTCTTGAACTCGATGCTCTTGACGTCCTTGGCGCCCTTCAGCTCATGCGTAGCCACCAGCTGGCCCTTGCCGTTATCGCTGATGGTCGTCACGATGGTGTAGGTCGTATCGTCATAGGTGATGCCGCCGGCGTCGCCCTTGACCTCGCGCAGCATGTAGGTGTGCTGGCCGATCTCGGTGTACTTGATGGCGCTGAACGTCACCTTGCCGTCGGCGCCGTTTGTAACAGTCTCGACAGGCTTAACTTCCTTGTCCGCGATCTCGAGCAGCTCAAAACTGAACTCGCCTTCCGCCAAGTCGCGCCCGGTCAGGGACTTGGCCGCGGTAATCTGGTCGGTAACGCTGGACTCAACAGGATCCGCAGCGTAGACGTTCTTGAACTCAGTCTCACCCGAGGTCACCTTCACGTCAGCGCTCAGTTCGCCCTTCTTATTGGGCTTCACCGTCACGGTGATCTCCGCGACGTTACCGCTGTAGGCGATGCCTTCAATCGTGGTCCCGGCGTGCTTTTCACTGACCTTGTAGACGTACGTGCCAGGTTCGGTGTATTCGATCGTACCGAAGTCGATGGCAGCCTTGCCCTGGGCGTCCAGGTCGGCCTTGCGCACGATCGCAGTCGTAGTCGTAGGCATCGGGGCGCCGTTCTCGGACGTCAGGCCAAACTCAAACGCGTCAGCATTCGTCCGGTCGCGACCCTCGAGCACCTTGGTTAGACCAAAGCTGGCCTTGGTGTTCACCATTGCCAGCGTCATGTCATACGCAAAGCTGATCTTGCCGTTGTTGCCCAGGTAGGAATTGACATGCGTCGCGGTCGCCTTGGCGGACACGTTGTTCCACTTGGGATTAAGAACGTCGGTCGCGGTACCAGTGTTGTTGCCGCCCACACTCTCCTTGGCGGTGTGGAGCTCGTCGATAAAGGCCAGGCGCGCGGTTCCCACGCTAAACGACAGGTTTCCGTCCTTGTCGGCAACTATAGCGCCGTCAAACTTGGCAGCGTCGCGGCCGATAAACTCGATGACGGCGGTGGCAGACTTGGCCTCACCGTTCGCGCCCTGCTCCTCAAACTCATCCTTGTAGTAATAGGTGCTGGTATCTGTCAGCGAATTCTTTGCAGGCTGCGTGCAGTCCTTATCCGCGTAAATGGGAGTCTGCTTCTGGAAGTAGTAGTAGCGGTTGGTGTCGGCCGGCTCAAAGGTCGCGACCGTATCACCCAACGCACCACCGCTCCACTTGTTCGCGTAGAAACTCACGGTCTTGGTGCCATCAACGACAGTCGTATTGTTCTCGATGTAGTCCTTGAGTCCCGTGACCTTCTCAGGCGTAAACAGGTTATCGAGGGCGTCCCTCTTCACGCTCGAGGCATACTTCACCTGAATGGGCTTAACGCTGTCGACCGAAAGCTTGCCGTCTACGGTCTTAAAGTGACTCAGCGGAATCAACGACGCAGGAATGTTGACCGTTACGATATCGCCCTTCTGGGGATTGTCATCGCCGGCGCGCTGCACGGTAATGAGCAGGTCTTTTGCCTTGCCGGCGAACTCGTAGGTGTCGGTATTGGTCTCTTTGTTGACCGTCTTGCTCGCCTTGGTAAACGGCGTGCCGTTGATGACGACTTCGGTAAATCCATCAACCTGCATGAAGTCGCCTAGCTCATCGGTAAACGTGATGTAGCCGGACTTGGTCTCGTCGTATCCCTTATGGATTTCGGTCGGATAAGGCGGCTCCGATGTGATGGCCTGAGAGATGTCGTCGAAGACCTTCTTAAGTTCTTCTGCATTGGTCGCCGACTTGTAGTAGTCGAAGTTTTCAGCGCGTGTGCCATGAGTATCCCATGCCGTGGCATTGGGGTAGTTGCTTGAAACAGCCTGCATGAACTTGTTCTCTTTTTGGCTTTTTCCCGAATCCTGGATACCAGCACTGGGGTTCGCGCCATCAAAGATGCCGATGGTATAAACGGTGGCCTTGCCGTCCTTCATATTCTTAGCAGCTGTCACGGCAGCGTTGGCGACACCCGCATCGAATTTATTTTGCTTTGTTGGCGTACCGTCGGTAAAGAACACAATAATCTTCTTGGCGTCTTTGCGGCCAGAAGTGATAGTGATTCCCTCGGCCAGCTCTAGGCCATAGTCGGCGCGCGTGGCGCCGGCAGGCTGAATTTGATTAATTGTATTCTTCTTGAGATCATCTGCATTGCTGCCGGAACAGTAGGTCAATTCTTTCATAACCTGGGTGTAATTGTAGGAGTACCCTCCGTCGTGATACATATTGTTGCCGATATCGTTGGACTTCTTGCCCGCAAACTTAACAATGGCAACCCTATGCTGCCTATTGACGCCCTCGATGCCCTCGTTTTGCTTGGCAATGGTATCGATAAAGCTATTCGCAGCGTTCTTCAACGCATCGATACGCTTAGGTGAGTATCCACCGCCCATATGATCATCCATCGAGCCAGAGGCGTCCAGCACCATCACGATGTCGAGTGGCGTGGTGACTGTCACGGTTGAATTAGACGTCGAGGACATCGCCGAAAGCGTGGTCAAAAAGTCCGACTCTTCGTTTTCCCCGGTTGCCTTGACCGTCTTATCGGTCCAGATTCGGCCGACGTTTTGGGTCGTTACCTTATTGCCGCCGTGGCCTGCCGCCCAAATTTCCCAGCGTCCGCTGGTATCGGGGTCGACGACCTTTCCGGTCATTATCGGTCCGTCCATTCCTGTGCTGGACCTGGCGTTGGCCTCGGGCAGCATGGCGAATGCTGCGGCTGGCAACACCAGCACTACGGCCAGTATCACCGCCAAGAGACCCCTCGTGTACTTACCCATCGTGTCTCCCTTCTCGCGGTCTCAGACCTTGCATCAGCCTAAAGTTACGAAATGAGACACAATTAAGGCAGGTGACACACGTTCCAGATTTGATTTTGGGCGTGAGACAAATGTCTCACCAAAGCTGAGACACGAGAGTTTTCGCAGGAAAACGGGTGCGACTCGGAGCCATCAAGCAAAAATGATCCGTTTTCCTCCGTCCCCGGGGGATTAGTTGGTAACGTTCGCCACGAAACCGGCCCATCTACTACGTTTAACCCGATACCCCTGACCATAACCGCGTTTTACGAAAAACCGCAAGCGTTCTACCTGCGGTTTTCTTTTCGCGTTTTTCGCCGTGGTTGAGGGCAGCCACCCAAACGTAGTAGATAGGCCCATTTCATGGCGAACGGGTCACGCGGATATCCTCGCAAGGCCAAAATGATCCGTTTCCCTCTGTCCACGGGAGATCAAGTGATGTTACGAATATGGTGTCATTTCAAAACTATGCCGGTTTACTACGATAAAAAGAAAGCGCCCGACCACGCGTGGCTTTTTCGCAAAACGGCAGGCTATCTACCTGCGGTTTTGGTTTTACCACATGCGGTGTGGTTAGGAGTAGGCGATTTGTCGTAGTAAACCGGCACAGTTTTGTTAGTGGAAGCTTAACCGCGCGTTTAAGCGCGGGGCCGGTGGGGCATTTTTGCCCCACCGGCCCCGTCTTCGCGTTACTCCGGCTTGGTTTCTACCGTGGGAGTCTTATCCGCCGCAACTGGAGTACGGGCGGTGTCCATAGTCAGGCAGTGCTTGGGGCAGCTCTCGATGCACTCACCGCACACCACGCAGGCATACGGGTCGATCGACCACGTTCCACCCTTGCGATCGACCGCGAGCGCGCCCGCCGGACAGCGACGCGCGCACATACCGCAGCAAATGCACACGTCCATGTCGTTGACGATATGCCCGCGCAGGCGCTCGGGAGCCGTCAGCTTCTCCTGCGGATAGCACACCGTGACCGGCTGCTTGACCATAGAGCCCAAGGCTGTCTTGGCAAATGTCAGCAAACTCATGCCGCGCCTACCTTTCCGTGCAGCTAATGCAGGGGTCGATGGTCAGGATAATCATGGGCACGTTGGCAAGGAGCACGCCCTGCAGCGCATGTGTCAGACCCGCCAGGTTCTGCGACGTCGGCGTGCGCACGCGGAAGCGATCCAGGTTCTTGGTGCCGTTGCCGCGCACATAGTAATACGCCTCGCCACGCGGCTGCTCAATCACAACCTCGCCACGCGCGCCGTCGGCCGGCGTGAGCTTGGTACGCCCGCCGATGCCGTCGTGCGGAATCTTGCCCACAAGCTCCTTAATGATGTCCATGGCCTGCGTAACCTCAGCGCAACGCACCTGGCAGCGGGCATAGCAGTCGCCGTCGGTAGCAACGATGGGCTCAAACGCAGCCAGATCCGCATAGGCGCCGTCACCGAGCATGCGCACATCGTAGTCCACGCCCGAAGCGCGACCGAACGGGCCGACCATCGAAAGCTCCAGCGCATCCTTCTTGCTGATCACACCCACGCCATGCAAGCGCTCGCCGCAGCTGTCGTCGTCCAAAAACGTATGCACCAGGGCCTCGTAGTCGGGACGCATGGCATCGAGCGTCTGGACAATGCCCGCCAGCTCGGAGTCCTCGATATCGTGCTTAAGGCCGCCGATCTCGTTAATCGACAGAATCACGCGACCGCCGCAAGTGCTCTCGAAGATCTTGAGAATCTGCTCGCGTAGGGTCCACGAACGATAGAACAGCGCCTCAAAGCCAAAGGCATCGGCGAGCAGGCCCAGCCACAGCAGGTGCGAGTGAATGCGCGAAAGCTCGTGCAGAATGGTGCGGATATACTGCACGCGGCCGGGCACCTCGATGTCGAGCATGCGCTCGCAGGCGCTGGCATAGCCGCAGCTGTGGCCCACGGCGCAGATGCCGCAGATGCGCTCGGCGATGTAGCCAAACTGGTGCATGTCGCGCTTTTCGGTAAGTTTCTCGAGCCCGCGGTGCACAAAGCCGATTTGCGGAATCGCCTCGATAACGCGGTCGTCCTCGATCACCAGGTCCAGATGAAGCGGCTCGGGCAGCACCGGGTGCTGCGGGCCAAACGGAATAACGGAGCGATGTGCCATGGACCTTACGCCTCCTTTTTCTGCTTGTCGCGGGCGGCCTTGGCGGCAAGCGCCGCGCGGACCTTGGCCGCTTTCTCGGGATCCATGGCGGCGAGCTTTGCCTCCATCTCGGCAGCCTTGAGCGCGGCCTTCGCAGCAGCTTCATCGTGCTGAGCATCGGAGCCGGCAGCCGCAGCGGGCTGAGCAGCGGCGCCCGCGGCATCGCCGGCGCTCGCAGTGCTCTCCCCTGCAGCAGCCGCAGCCGCGGCAGCCTTCTCGGCAGCGGCCTTGCGCGCCTTGGCCTCGGCGGCGGCACGAACCTTCATGGCCTTCTCGCGCGCGGCCTTCACCTCGGGCGTGATAACGCTCATGGGCTCGGCAGTCGAGACCTGGTAGAAAAAGCCCTTAAAGTCAATCTGCATATCGGTGATGGCAAGACCAAACAGGTCGTGCGCTTCGTTTTCAAACGGGAATACTGCCGGATAGTACGAGCTGATGGACGGAATCTCCTGGTACTGGTCGATGCCCTCAACCACCAGGTTCTCAATCGCATAGCTGCCGTCCTGAGCGATCCGCTCCTGAGCAGCACGAACGTCGATAAACGTATAGACCAGACGATACGATCCGTCGTCGACGTTGCGCTCGGCGTGCATTTGCACAAAGCGCGCGCCGACGCCCTTGAGCGCCTGCACATGCGGCAACAGCTCGTCGATCCCGACGGTGGTATAGATAGCCTTTTGCATTACTCGGCCTCCTTTGCAGCGGCGGGCGTCTCAGCAGGCGCGTCGCCAGTGCCGTCAGCCCCGGCCCCCGCGGCCACAAACCCGTCCTCGCCCAGCTCAACGCCACCGTCCCAGGCAGCGGCACCGCCCACGGTAAGCGGATCGCCGCCGGCGCGCATCACGGCCTCCTTCTGGTCCAGGATGCCGCACGCCTCCACGATGGCATCGATCACGGTCTCGGGGCGAATGGCGCACCCGGGCGCGTACACGTCCACGGGAATCGCGCGGTCCACGCCACCGATCACGTTGTAGGCGTCGCGGAACACGCCACCCGAACACGCGCAGATGCCGCACGCCACCACGCACTTGGGCTCGAGCATCTGGTTGTAGATCTGGCGCACGACAGGCAGGTTCTGGGCATTGACCGACCCCGTCACCAAAAAGATATCCGCATGCTTGGGGTTGCCGGTGTTGACCACGCCAAAGCGCTCCGCATCGAACAGCGGCGTGAGCGAGGCCAGCACCTCGATATCGCATCCGTTGCAGCTCGAGCCGTCGTAATGAATAACCCACGGCGAGCGCGACATTTTATGATCCATGGATGCCGCCTCCTAAATAAACACGTCGACGAGGATGGGCATAAGGTTGAGCAGGCCAAGCACCAGCGCCACGCCCCATCCGAGCTTAAAGCAGCTGCGCCAGGTGCTGCGTGCGAAGGTGTTATCGATCAGGACCTCGACAAAGTACGTCGCGGCCATCACGACCAGGGCGGCCAGCCAGCTCACCGGGCTGTCCCAGACAAAGAACATGCCCACCCACATCAAAAACAGCACGGTCTCGCACCAGTGCATAAGGGTCATCTTGGCCAGCGTGCCGCCGCTCATCTCGGTGGCGACGCCCTGGACGATCTCCTGATGCGCGTGATGCGAGTACGAAAGGTCAAACGGCGACTTGCGCAGCTTGATGGTAAGCACCGCGAGCAGTGCGAGGAAAATGGGCGCACTGTACACGATGATGGGGGCCGACTGCCCCGTCACGGCGATGGAATCAAAGCTGTCGGTGGCAAGGTACAGGCCCACGCTCATCAGCAGAACGGCGGGCTCGTAACTCATAACCTGCAGCAACTCACGGTCGGCGCCGACCTGGGCAAACGGGCTTTGCGTCGAGGCGGACGCCAGCACCACAAAGATCGCGGCGAGCGTCACCATAAAGGCGCACAACAGCGTGTTGGAGCCCGACACAAAGATGCCGCCGCCCACCACGGTAAAGATGAGCGCGCACGCCATATAGGTATCGTCCATGGTGTTTACGCTGGCGGGGGCCTTGCGCAGCAGCTTGGCAACGTCGTAGAAGGGCTGCAGCAGGCGCGGGCCCACGCGGCCCTGCATGCGAGCCGAAAGCTTACGGTCAACGCCGTCGATCAGGCCGCCCACAAGCGGCGCAATCAGGGCAAACGCCACGGTGCCAATAAATATGCCCACGACGCCCGAGCCTTCGAAATACTTGCCGCGCAGCACCGAGGGCGCGCTCATGGCAAGCCGCTCGGGCCCAATCCACCCGCAGCACAGCAGCGCAAACAAGATAATGCTGCAGCACACGACGCTACCCGCGGGGCCAATACGCTTCTCGCCAAGGGCGTCCTCCGAGTACCAATTGCGCTTTTCGGCCTTCACCTCGTGTCCCATCGAGCCGCGGAAATGGCGGTAATTGTCGGTTCCCACGCCCGAAAGATATACGTTTACGTGCGGTTTGTTGCTCACGCGGAATGAAGTCAGCAGCACCACAGCGATAAACGCCACGATAACCACCATCAGATACATGGCGTCCTTGCCAATAACGTACGGCACGCGGCCAAACACCATGGCCAAGTAAGGCGACACCAGACCGCTCGAGATAACCGGAAACGCCACGCAGCACAGAATCAGCAGCGCGGCGATGGTGTTGAGGGCCATCCATTCGGTCTTATGGACATTGACCTCAACGTTTTGAGCCGTGGGGTCGACGCCCGAAAGCTTGGCAAGCCACTTGCCCCAGAAGAAGAACGTCGCGGCCGAGCCAAAGGCAAGCACCATGATCATGAGCACGTTGCCGGTCTGCGCGAACGCCACCAGGGCGCCCCACTTGGACACGAGCATGCCAAACGGCGCCACAAACATGCCCATGATGCCCAGCATCATCAGGCGCGTCAGGTGCGGCATGCGGCTGAACATACCGTCCATGTCCTCGATATTGCGGCTGCCGATATGATGCTCGGCCGTGCCCACGCACAGGAACAGCAGCGACTTGGCCACCGTGTGGAACAGGATCAGGAAGATGGCCGCCCATACGGCCTCGGGCGCGCCGACACCCAAGCAGGCACTGATGAGGCCCAAGTTGGAAATGGTGGAGTACGCGAGCACGCGTTTGGCGTTGCTCTGCGAGATGGCCATGAGGGCAGCGAGCAAAAACGTGATGGCACCCACACTCGTGACCATAAAGCCGGTCACGGGATAGATGGCATAGAGCGGGCTCAGCTTGACCATTAGGAACACGCCGGCTTTAACCATGGTTGACGAGTGCAGCAGGGCGCTCGTGGGAGTGGGGGCAACCATGGCACCCAACAGCCACGTGTGGAACGGCATCTGTGCGGCCTTGGTGAGTGCGGCGAGCGACAACAGGATGACCGGCATCACCAGCAGCGCGGATTGCGCGGTACCGGCGCCGGAAAGCTCGATCATGCCCGAGATGGTCAGCGGCATGCCGTTAACGTGCAGAAACATAAGGCCCGCCAAAAACGCGATGCCGCCCAGCATGTTGAGGATGATCTGGGTAAAGGCGTTTTTAATGGCCTCGGGCGTGCGCGTGTAGCCAATCATAAGGAACGAGCACACGGTGGTGATTTCCCAGCCGCAGAACAGCCACTCAAGGTTGTCGCTCGTCACGATGACGAACATGGCCGAGAGGAACAGGAACATAAGCGCCAGGAACTGCGGGCGACGGTCGGGCGCGGTCTGCCCGCGCAGCGCAGCCTCGTGCTCGTCATGGGCCTGGAAGTCCTTCATGTAGCCCAGGGCATACACGCAGATGAGGCTGCCGACGATACCGACGGCGAGGACCATGATCACACTCATGTAGTCCAGGTAGAGCGGCGTCGCCGTGACGGCTTCGGCCGCGGGCAGCGTCATGGCTGCAAAAGCGAGCGAGCCCACCAGCTGGACTATGCCGAGCACCATGGTGAGCGCGTTCCTATATTTGTACGCGTTGTACAGGATGACGGCGCACAGAATTACATCGATGACGGAGCTGATGATCGAGAGCACATGCGAGGTGCCGGGGGCAACCTCAAAGCTCTGCGGACCCGTGCCAAAAAACATGACGGCGACTACAACTGTCACCGCCATAATAATGCCGGAACCTATGAGCCCCACCGCATCGCGGGCTCGATCACCGCGCGCGAGCAGCATGCCCAGCGCCGGTACCAGCGGAAACAGGGTAAGGAAATACAGTAGCGTCATACCATCACTCCCCCATGCAAAAACGCTGCAATTGTTTAACGTTATAGCTCAATTGAGGAGTAGCGGCGGCAGGTTTTCGGTCAACTGGGGAGTTTTAGGTGTACGGGGTAAGGAGTCTGTCTGCATTGGAGCAGAGGGGCGGCAAGAAAAATGCGCCCCTGTGGGCGCACCATCCCGTTCGCTATTCCGCCTTTTTAACGCGCGGCTTGCGACCCCGCGGCTTATCGACCAGTGCGGACTCACCGCTCTCGCGATACTGGCGACACCAAGCCTTGACCGAAGACTCGCTGGGAATCTTGTGCTTAATCATGGCCTCGCGAACCGTTAGCCGTTTTCCAAGCGGTCCTTGACCACGGCGAGCTTAACTTCGTACGAATAGGTGTGATGATGCGAACCGGCATTGAGAACGGCGTCGGCACCGCCCACGGCATACGCGCGGGCCCACTGACGAGCCGTGGCCTGGGGAATGCCAAGCTCCGCGGCGAGGGCGCGATGACCGACCCCCTCTTGGAGGATCTCGACGGCGCGCTGCCTAACCTCGGGCGCATGCGTGCGAGTCCTAGTTGCTTCCGACATACCTGCCACTTCTTAGCCTTAACCGTTAATCTGCTTTCTTACGTGCAAGTTAGATAGTAGCATTTTACTGTTTGCTCAAAGCAGTTAATTAAAATAGACGCGGCGTTATCTGGGCATTTGGCACCAAATTACGACATTTCTTTATCGATTATTTACGCTGGTAGCTGACTCGCAGCTAATCGTCATTCGCTTGTCAACAAAATTGGCATCTCTTTATGTCCTTTGGTATAGAAGATACAGTTATTAACCCCTCCCCCAATAATTTTGAGTAATCTGCAAGGCAGTAGACGTCCTCACTCCTCATGATTACCGCGCATTGCCATCCACCGGAGCAAAACAAAAGGGCGGGACCTGCTGCACTTGCAGGCCCCGCACCGATTGACACCCGACGGGACGCAGTCGGGCGAGGCGGATCCGTGCTACCGCCCCGCCTGGCCGCGAAGTTAACTACAGCTCGTTGGCCGCGTGATATGCCGTGCGGATGGCGCTGGCAATGTCGGCGGTGCGCTCGCCCGAGCAGTCGCCCACGCAGGTCACGGGCACCG
>OHZC01000565.1_pt1 | contig 10957 bp, 9 predicted proteins | sample 1580361 | NCBI WGS metagenome assembly OHZC01 (sample SAMEA3882532, study PRJEB24775) | human gut metagenome | biome: human-associated habitat; feature: intestine environment; material: feces | place: Netherlands | collected 2009/2010
CAGCGGCAACGCAGATCGTGATGTGCCGCCAGTTCAAAGCCGAAACGACTGTACAGCGCCGGATCGCCCAGCGTCACCACTGCGGCATAGCCGAACTCATTAAGCGAATCGAGTCCTTCATAGACCAGTTGGCGTGCCAGCCCCTGTCCACGGTATTTTTCATCAACCGCCAACGGTGCCATGCCGACCCATTGCAGGTCTTCGCCCTGCACATCAACCGGACTAAATGCCACATAGCCAATGACCTGACCTTCGTCATCTGTCGCCACCAGCCCCAGCGTCAGAAAGCCATCTTCACGCAGATCGTGAACCAGCTTCGCTTCCGCATCACTTTCGAATGAGCGACGCAGCAGGGCATCAATACCCGGCGCATCAATGGGAATTTCTACTCGAATTAGCATGGTTCACCTACCGATGTCTGTTTGGTTTCAGGCGCGGTTTTCATTCCCGCCTCAACAAAATCCGCCAGTTGCAGCAGCATCATGCGTAAGGCTTTCGGCATTTGCTCCAGTTCAATGGCGTCCATCAGGTTTTTCACATACAGCCCCAGCTCCGTATCGCCTTCAATCACCAGCCGACGCTGGAAGAAGAGCGTATCCGGATCTTGTTTACGCGCCGCAATCATCAGCAGATCGCTGGCGTCGGCACTAAAACTCACATCAGCTTGCGCGTTCTGGCTAACGACCAGTTTGCCATTCACCACCGAGGTAAACCATTGCAGGTCAATATCACGCACATGAATACTTAACCAGCGGCCTTCAAGAAACTCCAGCTCGCCATCATCCAGCGCCTGGCGGAATTGCCAGCTTAAGACCTGCTCAAGAACCTGGCGTTTTAGCGCAAATGGCGTCAGTTTTACCGGTACACTCAACAGAGATGGCCCCAAATGCACAATACGGGAACGCAGTTTATCCAACACGAGTTTTACTCCCTGTTTCAACAATCATCCTATTTTGCCATATCAGAAAAATAACATAGCGGTATAAATCAACAATTCCATATGAAATTGCTGCTACCACCAATACAACTTTAACTGCCTTAAATCAAAAATTGTCGCAGCAAGGTTAACTAAAATCCCAGTTCGTTAACATTTTTGCGTTTTGATAGCGCAACCTTCAGGAAAAATTATGGAGCTGCTCTGCCCTGCCGGAAATCTCCCGGCGCTTAAGGCGGCCATCGAAAACGGCCGCATCAAGGCGGCGGGCTGCGTGCTGCCGCTGTCCAACAACCTCGAGATGGGCAAGGACATGGGCACCCGCCACCGCGCGGGCCTCGGCATGAGCGAGAACTCCGACGCCATCGTCGTCATCGTCAGCGAGGAGACCGGCATCATCTCGATGGCGAAGAACGGCGTGCTCATCCGCCGCCTGGACCGCCAGAACCTCTTCAACCTTCTGCAGGAGGAGATCGTTCCCCCCGCCGAGGACGAGGAGGCCGATATCTCGCCGCTGCAAAAGCTGCTGCGCAAGGGAGGCGCACTGAACCATGGCAAACCCGAATAACCCTCTCGCGCCGGGGCTGAACGGCGCCGCGCCCAAGGGCCCGCGCACGATCTGGAATAACCCGGTGTTTTCCGCCGTTCTGGCAATCATCATGGGCTTTGCCATGTGGATCATCGTTACGGTCTACATCGACCCCCAGGGCTCCACGACGGTGACCGGCGTGCCGATCAACTACACGAGCGGCGCGTCTACCTACACGGCCCAAGGTCTGGACATTGTGGAAAAGCCCGACATTGAGGGCGTGACCGTAAAAGTCGAGGGCAACAGCACGATCATCGGCAACATCCGCAGCGCCGACATCATGGTCTACCCAAGCTACGCCGGTGTCAGCGGCGCGGGCAAGGTCACGCTGCGCCTGCAGGCCCGTGTGACGAACACAACAGACTTCCCCGGCGACATTGAGTGTACGGTGGAAAGCCCGAGCACCATCGACGTCGTCTTTGACGAGGTCAGCGAAAAGACCGTTCCCGTTACGGTGGACGCCTCCGCGGTGACGATCTCCAGCGGCTATATGCTGAACAAGACCACCGCCGTGCCCGCCGAGATCACGCTGCGCGGCCCGACGAGTGAGCTTGATCAGGTGTCCAGCATCGTCGCCCCGGTCCAGATGGACGGCGAGCTGGCCGACACCACGACGGTGCCTGCTACGCTGGAGCTGCGCGACGAGGAGGGCAACGCCTTCACGCCGCAGTATATCTCTATGGAGAGCGACTCCGCCAACGTCACGCTGACGGTCTATCAGGTGCGGGAGCTGCCGTTGGAGGTGGACTTCATCGGCGCGCCGAACGGCTTCGACGTCGAGAGCCTGCACTATTCGCTGAGCCAGCAGACCCTGCGCGTGGCCGGTCCTGCCCGCACGATCAGCGCCTTGGAGGCCCTGACCGTGACGGACTTTGACCTGGCTCGTGAGTTTGAGCCGGGCCGCGACTACCAGCGTCTTATCGAGCTGCCCGCGGGCATCGTCTCGCTGGACGGCGTCACGAACGTCACGCTGGACTTTGACACGTCGGAGATGGCCTCGACAAAGCTGAACGTCTCGAACATCCGCGCCATCAACGTGCCCAGCAACTACGAACTGCAGATCTTGTCCAGCATCGTCAGCGGTGTGACGCTCTACGGCCCGGCGGATGAAATCGAGAAGCTGTCCGCCGACAGCATCGTCGCGCAGATCGACTGCCAGAGCCTGAACCTGACCGTCGGCCAGCAGACGATTGCCGTCAGCATCCAGATCCCGTCGTCCAGCCGTATTTTTGCCACCGGCAGCTATACGGTCCAGTGCGAGGTCACGTCGAAGTAACGCGACGCAGTAGGGGCCGGGCATGCCCGGCCCGCAGCCTACGGGAAACCGCCCTATAACGGGAAAGCCGAGGGCCGGACATGTCCGGCCCCTACATGGCGCATACAAAATACCATCGTTTAAGGAACCTTATCTATGCTTTTAGTCCGCAACATCCGCCTGCCGCTGACCTGCCCCGACCCGGACGCCGAGGCAGCGGCGAAGGCACTGGCCATTCTCCGCGTGCCCGCCCGCCGGGCGGCGCACTGCGGTGTGGCAAAACTCAGCGTGGACGCCCGGCACGGTACGCCGGTGCTTGTCTACACCATCGCAGTCACACTCAAGGACGAGGGTGAGGAATCGGCATTGGCCGGGGCCTCGCCCTGTGTCTGTTATACACAGCTGCCAAAATTCGACTTTACAACGGGGAAAACGCCGCTGACCCATCGCCCGGTGGTCGTCGGTCTTGGCCCGGCGGGCCTGTTCGCGGCGCTGCTGCTGGCCCGCAGAGGCTACCGCCCACTGGTGCTCGAGCGCGGCCCCGCGCTGGACGAACGGATTCGGGCCGTCGAGCATTTTGAGAAAACCGGCACACTGGACCCCAACGCCAACATTCAGTTTGGTGAGGGCGGCGCGGGCACCTTCTCGGACGGCAAGCTGACGACCCGCGTCGGTGACCCGCTGTGCGCATTCGTGACCGGGGCGTTCCTTGACCACGGCGCGCCCGCCGACATTGCGTGGCGGCAGAAGCCCCACGTCGGCACCGACCTGCTGCGCGGCGTCATCCGCAGCATTCGCGGCGAGATCGAGGCGCTGGGCGGCGAGGTGCGGTTCAACACGGCGCTGACCGGCCTGCACACCCGAAACGGTGCGTTGACCGGCATCGAGACGACGGCGGGCCCCGTGCCCTGCGAGCAGATGATCTTAGCCGTCGGCCACAGCGCACGGGATACGTTTGCCATGCTGCACGGCTTGGGTTTGCCGCTGGAATGCAAGCCGTTCTCCGTCGGCTTCCGCGCCGAGCACCTGCAAACTGAGATCGACAAAAGCCTCTACCACGGCGCGGCGGGTCACCCGGCGCTGCCGAAGGGGGAGTACCAGCTGAGCCAGCACGTCTCCGGCGGGCGGTGCGTTTACACCTTCTGCATGTGCCCGGGCGGCACGGTCTGCGCCGCCGCCAGCGAGGCGGGCGGCGTTGTCACCAACGGCATGAGCCTGCACGCCCGCGATGGCCGCAACGCCAACGCGGCGGTGGTCGTCAGTGTGGACGGCGGCGACTTCGACAACGACCCGGCGAAGGCCGTCGCGTTCCAGCGTCGGCTGGAGCAGGCCGCTTACCGCGCAGGCGGCGGGAATTATCTTGCCCCGGCGGAGACCGTCGGCAGCTTTCTGGCCGGGCGCGGTGCGCTGGAGCTGGGGGCAGTGCAGCCGACCTACCCGTGCGGTGTGACGCCCTGCGACCTCGGCAGCCTGCTGCCCGATGATTTGAGCGGTGCCCTGCGCGAGGGATTGACCGCCTTTGGCCGCAAGCTGGCGGCCTATCGCGCCCCCGACGCCGTGCTGACGGGTCTGGAGACCCGCACCAGCAGCCCCGTGCGCCTGCTGCGCGATAAAGAAAACCTGCAATGCACCGGCCTGGCCGGGCTTTACCCCTGTGGCGAGGGTGCGGGCTACGCGGGCGGCATTATGACTGCCGCCGTCGACGGTGTGCGCTGCGCTGCCGAGTTGATGAAGAATTGGGGACCGATGGCGGACTGATGCGTCCGCAGGGGCCGGACATGTCCGGCCCGCAGCCTACAGGAAACCGCCCTATAACCGGAAAGACGAGGACCGGACATACCCGGCCCCTACAATGCAGAGACAACAGATTGGACAACCAAATGCCTGATAACAAAACTCCCAAATATCAATACGATCACTACGACTTCGGCGATATGCTGGACAGCGCCGTTGAGGCGGGCAGCAAAATCGGCTCGTCGGTGCTGGGCAGCATTGCAGACGCCCTTGCACAGGCGGGCGATGCCATGAGCAGGCCGCAGCCCGACAGCTTCGCCGCATGGAAGCGCCGTCTGGAGCGCAAATGGAAAAACGGCGGCCAGACTGTCGGCATTGTGCTGACGGCGGTTGGCTGGACCTTCACGGGCTGCTTCGGCATCACGGCGCTCGTCATGGGCATCCTGACCGCCGTCGGTGCAGGGCCGCTGGGGCTTTCCCAACAGGATTTTATAGCCCTGCCGATTCTGTTTGGAGTATTCACGCCGGTCACGCTGGGCTTTCTCTTTATGGCCGTTGTGGGCACGAAGCAGATGACCTATTTCAGCCGCCTGCGCAGGCTGCTGCGTGCTGCCAATGACTGGACCTGCGACCTGCCGTCGCTGGCCCGCAAGGCGCAGATCAAGCAGGAAACAGCCTATGACACTGTGACGAGGGCTGTCGGCAGCGGCGACCTGCCCAATGCCGCCATTTCCGACGATTACAGCACGCTTTACCTGGACGATTCGTTCATGCCGACGGCGGCAAAGCCCGCCGCAGCGTCGCAGGCCGAGCCTGCCGAACCCCTGACCGATGCCGAACAGTTCCGCCGCGATGGCATGGACTTTTTGAACTACTTAAAAGTCTGCCGCGGCAAGCTGGGCACCGATGCGGACGAAGAGCTTGCCGCAATGCAGAAAACCTGCGCGTCGATCTTGGGCTTTGTCCACAACCACCCGGAGCAGCTGAACCGCGTGCGCCGCTTCCGCGAGTATTACCTGCCAACGACCCACAAGCTACTGGACACGGCGCAGGGCCTGGGCGATACGGACAGTGCGAACGCGGCGGAGATCCGCCGCGACATCACCGGCATCCTGCACACGCTGAACCAAGCGTATGAAAAGCTGTACGACACCCTTCTGCAGGACGTCAGCATGGACGTTTCCACCGAGATCGACACGCTGGAAGCGATGCTGCGGCAGGATGGCCTGACCCACGATTTTGAAGCTGATTTTAACACAAGGAGCTAAACTGTATGAATTACCCTGCGTGGCAACTGAAAAAGGCGGACCCCGCGGCGGAAACCTCGCTGGCCGGGGCCGGGTGCGGCGTATTGCTGCGCCGGGTGTTGGCCGCCCGCGGCTGCACGGACCACGCCGCTGCGCAGGCCCTGCTGGGCCAGGACGAACCGCTGAGCGACCCGTTCCTGCTCACCGATATGGACAAAGCTGTCGTCCGTATCCAAGAGGCCATCGAAAATGAGGAGCTCATGGTCATCTACGGTGACTATGACGTCGATGGCATCTCGGCCACGGCCATTTTGTACGAATGTCTCACCAGCCAGGGCGCACACGTCCGCTGCAAGCTGCCTACCCGCGGCTCCGGCTACGGTCTGACACGCGCGGCGCTGGAATCGCTGGCGTCCAAGGGCTTCAAGCTCGTTGTGACGGTAGACAACGGCATTTCCGCCGTCGAGGAGGCCGCCTGCGCAAAGGAGCTGGGCCTTGACCTCATCATCACGGATCACCATCTGCCGGGCGACACGCTGCCAGACGCCATCGCCGTTGTCGACCCCAAGCGCCCCGACGACGAAAGCCCGTTCAAGGACCTGTGCGGCGCGGGCGTGGCGTTCAAGCTCTGTGCGGCGCTCGAGGGCTGCGACCCCGCCGAGCTGTTGGAAATGTACGGCGAGCTGGCGGCGCTGGGCACGGTGGCCGACGTCATGCCGCTGGTGGGGGAGAACCGCACGATTGTCCGCGAGGGTCTGTCCCTTTTGCAGGACACGATGCGCCCCGGCCTGCACGCGCTTTTGGAGAGCGCCGGCTGCGGCGGCAAGCCCGTCACGGCGGACACGGTCAGCTACAGTTTGGCCCCGCGCCTGAACGCTGCGGGCCGCATGGATAACGCCGCGGTAGCGCTCAAGCTGCTGCTCTGCGGCGACGAGGATCAGGCCACCGGCATAGCTGAACGCCTGGCCGAGATCAACACCGAGCGCCAGCAGACCGAACAGCAGGTCTTTGCCGCTGCTTTGCAGGCGTTGGAGGCCGACCCCGCCCGCACCCGGGACCGCGTGCTCGTCGTCAGCGGCGAGGATTGGCACCCCGGCGTCATCGGCATCGTGGCGGCGCGGCTCATGGAGCGGTTCAGCCGCCCGGTCATCGTCATCTCGATGCACGAGGGCGAGGGCCGCGGCAGCGGGCGCGCACCGGACCCGTTCGACCTGCACAGTGCGCTCGCCGACTGCGCACAGTATCTGACGCGGTTCGGCGGCCACGCCGCCGCGGCGGGCGTTGAGATAGAGGAAGAAAATCTTGCCGCGTTCCGGCAGACCATCAATGCCTGGGCCGCGGCCCACGCTGCCCCGCCCGAAGCCGTCAGCCTGCGGCTGGACGCCGCTGCCACGCTGGGCGAGCTGAATCTGGAAAACGTCGGCGAGCTGGCCCGTTTGGCACCCTTTGGCCGCGAGAACCCCACGCCCGTGCTGCTGGTGCAGCATGCCTTTGTGGACGGCATCTGGCCGATGGGCGCGGAGGGCCGCCACACCCGCATCCGGCTGCGGCAGGGCAGCGACACGCTGTTTGCGTCGAGCTTCGGCATTGCGCCGCAGGCGTTTGCCTATCCCGTCGGCAGTGAGGTGGAGGCCGCGCTCGAGGTCTCGATCTTCAACGGGCGCAGCGGGCCGATGGTGTCCGCACACCTCAAGGCTATCCGCCCTGCGGAGCTGGGCAATACTCCCAGTGAACAGGCCGCGTGGTTTGAGGCATTCCGCACCGGCGGCAGCCTCGACGCGGCCCGCGCCGCTGCGCTGCTGCCGGCCCGCGCCGACACGGTATCACTCTACCGGCGTATCCGCGGCGGGCATGTGGCCGCGGCGGATCTGCAGCCGGTTTTTGCGGCGGAGGGGCCGCAGAACACCGGCAAGACGCTGGCAAGCCTGGCGGCGCTGCAGGAGCTTGGCCTGATTGAGGAGCAGGAGGGCCGCTGGCTGCCCGTGCCCGTGACGGCCAAGCAGGACCTGGCCAGTGCGCCGGTGCTGCAAAAGCTGGCGGAGCTGGCAAAACAGGCATGAGCGCCCTGCTGCACATGTAGGGGCGGGCATTGCCCGCCTGGCGGCCTGAAAACAACAGCGCCTTTTCGGGAAGACTGTGCCCATGGCAAGCGGCCTGCGGGCGAGCAATGCTCGCCCCTACAGAACGCCCGAAAAAGCGCTGTGTAAGACAGATAGAAAACGGAGAGGGGAACGGACTATGGAAAACACAAACGTGCAAGAAGTAAAAATGCCCATCACCTATGACGATCTGAAAAAGAGTCTGGTTGACAGCGGCCGTCCCTATGATTTTGCTATGATCGACCGCGCCTACGCGCTGGCCGAAAAGGCCCACGGCGAGCAGCGCCGCCGCAGCGGCGAGCCGTACATCTGTCACCCGCTTTCGGTGGCGCAGATTTTGGTGGAGCTGGGCATGGACAGCGAGAGCATTGCCGCGGCTCTCATGCACGATGTGGCCGAGGACACGCCGGTCACGGTGGCCGAGATCAAGCAGAAGTTCGGCCCCGAGGTCGCGCTGCTCGTTGACGGCGTCACCAAGCTGACCCAGATCAAGTTCTCGAATGTCGAGGACCGCCAGGCCGAGAACCTGCGCAAGATGCTGCTGGCCATGAGCCAGGATGTCCGCGTCATGATTATAAAATTGTGCGACAGACTGCACAATATGCGCACCGGCGACGCCTGGCCCGAGCAGAAGCGCCGCGACAAGGCTCTGGAAACGATGGAGGTCTATGCCCCCATCGCGCACCGCCTCGGAATTTCCAACATCAAGGAGGAGCTCGAGGACCGCAGTCTGCACTACCTTGACCCTGTCGGCTATGAGACGATCCGCGACCTGCTGAATAAGCACGGCGACGAGTTCCTGCATCAGGTCTGCCATACGATTGCCAGGCACCTGTCAGAAAACGGCATCCAAAAGGCGACCATCCGCCACCGCGTCAAGAGCATCTACGGCATTTACCGCAAGATGTATATGCAGAATAAGGATTTCGAGGAAATTTATGACATTTACGCTGTGCGTATCATCCTCGACAACGTCCCCGAGTGCTATACCGCGCTGGGGCTGATCCACGATATGTACCACCCGCTGCCCAACCGCTTCAAGGACTACATCTCGACCCCGAAGCCCAACGGCTACCAGTCCCTGCACACAACGGTCATCGGACGCGAGGCCATCCCGTTTGAGGTGCAGATCCGCACCTGGGACATGGACCGCATGGCGGAGTACGGCATCGCCGCGCACTGGAAGTACAAGGCCGGCATCACGGGCAGCAGCGACAAGCTGGACGAGCGCCTGGCCTGGGTGCGCCAGCTGCTGGAAAGCCAGCGCTCCAGCGCCGACGCCACGGATTTGCTCAGTGACATCAAGAGCGACCTGCTGCCCGAGGAAGTGTTCGCCTTCACGCCGCGCGGCGACGTCATCAACCTACCCGCGGGCGCGACGGCCATCGACTTCGCCTACGCGATCCACTCTGCTGTCGGCAACAGAATGATCGGTGCGAAGGTCAATAACCGCATCGTGCCCATCGACCACAAGGTCCAGACCGGCGAAATTATTGAGATCATTACCGGCTCCGAGAACCGCGGCCCCAGCCGCGACTGGCTCAACATCGTCAAGACGAGCGAAGCCAAGAACAAGATCCGCAACTGGTTCAAAAAGGAACGCAGAGAGGAAAATATTCAGGAGGGCCGCGACGCGCTTGAGCGCGAGATGCGCCGCAACCTCATGACGCTGACTGACGAGCAGCACGACGTCTTTATGGAGGCGCTGGCCCGCCGCAACCGCTGCAACAGCGTGGAGGAAATGTACGCGGCCATCGGCTACGGCGGCCTGCAGATCTCCCGCATGCTGCCCAAGCTCAAGGAGGAGTACACCAAGCTGCAGGCTACCGAGCCGAAGCCGGTCACGGTGGAGCTCAAGCGGATGCATTCCTCCGACGGCGTCATCGTCGAGGGCATCGACAACTGCCCCATCAAGTTCGCCAAGTGCTGCTCTCCGCTGCCGGGCGATGAGATCATCGGCTTTGTCACCCGCGGCTTCGGCGTGTCTATCCACAAGCGTGACTGCGCCAACGCCCGCGAGAGTATGCGCCACCCCGAGAACGCAGACCGCTGGGTCCGCGCCTACTGGGACGAGGCGGAGAAGGAAAACTACAAGGCTACGTTGGATATTGTTTGCATGGACCGCGCAAACCTCGTCTCTGACGTGGCACTGGCACTGGGCGATATGCGCGTGCCGATCTACTCTCTGACGGCTCGCGCCGCCGAGCAGGGCCGCGCTGACGACACTCCGGAGGCCATCGCCAAGCGCCTGGAGACCTACGAGAAGGAAACCGCTCCGCTGCTCGACATCTACGAGGCCCGTGGCCTGCTCGTCGTGGTCAACGGCGTCGGCGACATCGACGAGATCAGCGGCCGTATCATCAGCCACCTCGAGTAGTAGGTTCGGCAGCCCGGGCAACAAGCCGGAGTGATGCCGAAATACCACATCAACGTTTCCATACCCCTGTGCGACACGCCGAGTGTTCGTACAGGGGTATGTGCGTATATAGTTGACAGTTGGTGTGTCTTCGGATATGCCATAGTAATCATCCAACGGAATAGGACTAGAGGCACATGGCAAAAGACGGTGTGATTGAAGTCGAAGGACAGGTCGTGGAAGCACTGCCTAACGCGATGTTCCGCGTTGAACTCGAAAACAAGCACATCGTGCTCGCCACGATTTCCGGCAAAATGCGTAAGAACTACATTCGTATTCTGCCGCAGGATCGTGTCGTGCTCGAAATGAGCCCTTACGACCTGAACCGCGGACGCATTACGTACCGTTACAAGTAAAGGTACACAAGAAAAGGATAACCATGAAGGTCAGCCCTAGCGTGAAGAGGATCTGCGAAAACTGCCGCGTGATCCGCCGTCACGGCCGCGTCATGGTGATCTGCGTCAACCCGCGCCACAAGCAGCGTCAGGGCTGAGAGCAGATTCTCCAGCGGCACTAAGTAAATAAGGCACTCTCTCACAGTGCTTCCCGCAAGGGAACGACACTGAACCACGGGTACGTAGGCCCGTGCCGGGTAACCGGGCGAGCGGGTGCAAGACCTACGGCAACAAGAAGGAATCGCAATGGCACGTCTTGCCGGAGTCGACATCCCCAATGAGAAGCGC
>OHZC01000569.1_pt1 | contig 10888 bp, 9 predicted proteins | sample 1580361 | NCBI WGS metagenome assembly OHZC01 (sample SAMEA3882532, study PRJEB24775) | human gut metagenome | biome: human-associated habitat; feature: intestine environment; material: feces | place: Netherlands | collected 2009/2010
AAGATAGTTGCACTGATGATGTGAACTGCACCCCATTTGTTAGACAGTATGGTATTACTGTCTAACAAATGGGGTGTTTTGGTATGCCAAGAGGAAGGCATTACGCAGAGCATGTCTCGAAAAGGAACTTGTCTGGATAACGCTGTTGCTGAGAATTTTGAAAAGACGATTGCCGATTGCATCGACCGCCGAATTCAATTAAAACGAAACGGCCTGAACCCTGTGCAATACAGGATTCAGACCGTTCAGGTTACTTAATTCTTGTCTTTGTCTAATTTTTTGGGGCCCTTCAAACCTGCTCAACGGGCAAAGGGGTTATCTGCGCCCGGCACCGCCGCCGCGGGTGGAACCGCCGCCGGCACGGAAGCTGCCGCCCCCACCGCGCGGGGCGCTGAACCCGCCGCTGCGCCCGGCACCGCCACCCGGCCGGGCACTGCCGCCGCCGGAACGGAACCCGCCGGACATTCCGCCAAAGCCGCCGCCGGGACGCGGACCGAAACTGCCAGGTCTAGCACCGGGGCCAGGCCCACCAAAGCCGCCGGGGCGTGGGCCGGGATTACCAAATCCACCGCCCGGAGGGGGCGGCGGGGGAGGACGCCGGGGACGGCGCGGCCGGTAAACCGGTCCGCCGAAAAAGAATACGTTCGGCCCGCGGCGGCCGCCTGTGTAGGTGGGACCCTGCGGCCCGCGGGGTCCGCGCGGCGTTTTCAGGATCGCAATCACGATCACTGCAATAATAATCGTCAGCAAAATCAAGGTAAGCACCGCCCCTCCATTGCTGCGGCTCTGGGTGTTTTCCACAATCCTGCCGGAAGAATCTGCCAGGCCGGAGCCGATCGCGTCCATATCCAGGCTGACGCCATATACATCGCAGATGCGCTCGGCCATGGCCAGCACGGTTTTGCGTGCGCCGGTATCGTAATCCTGCTTTGCCCAGGAAGCTTCCAGGTTATCATACAGCAGATCGCTCAGCACATTGCCGGAAAACGCGCTTTCCAGCCCTTCGCCGGGGGTGGCCCAATAGTTGTCGTCCCCGGTGGCCATCAGCAGCACCATGCCGTTGTCCTGGTCAGCGCTGCCAAGGCTCCATGCCTGGAACACCTCGTAGGCATAGCCTTCCATGGTGTTGTTGCCGACGTAATCGGTGGTGTAAACGCCGATCTGCGCACCGCTGCAGTTTTCCTGCAGGGCAACAGAAATGTTGGTGATATATGTTTCGGTATCGCGGCTTAGAATATTGGCATTATCGGCAATGCAGCTGGTACTGCTGATGCCCTGAACGGAAGCAGCTGCCGCTGCCGGTACCGCCCAGACTGCCGCCGCGGTCACAGCCGCCAGAACGGCGGCTGCAGTGCGGGTCAAAATTTTCATCCGGCCCCCTCCTTTCCGGGGTCACTGCGCTGCATACAGCTCCACCTGCCCCGCGCCCCACAATGTACCGATCACATTGGCGGGGAAACCGGAAGCCATGGTGTTGTAGCTTTGGGCAGCGGTGGTATAATTCTGCGCAATTTCGCGCTGCAAAATGCTTTGGGTGCTCACATAGCTGGCATCCAGGCTGTTGATCTGATCCAGCGCATCATCGGTGGCTTTTGCCTTTGCGGCGGTGTACATGGCGTCCACAGCGTTATCCAGCTGGTGGATGACCGCATATTGCGCGGCTGGGGCAATGGCGGTATCCTGCCACTGGGCCAGCAGGTCTGCTACGGTGGTGCAGTGGCTGTCAGCTTCGCCCAGTACCTTCTGGCAGGCACGCATCAGGTTGGCAGCGGTATCCGTCAGGGTGGTAAAATCCCCCTGGATGCTGTTGCCGTGCTTGTCAACCTCGCTGGTGTAAATTTCAGCCACATTGCGGTAACGGCTTTTCAGCTGCACGCCGCCAATGCCAAACACCGAAACCAGCACCATCACGGCCAGGAACCCGGCCGCAAAAGGCCGCTTTTTGGCGGGGGCGGGCAGTTTGCTTTCCACCTGGCCAAACACTTCCAGCTGCGGGCTTTTGATCTCAAATGTTTCCTGCTGCTCCAACTGCATGGGTCGTCCTCACTTAACGGGGATGCAATAATGCACCCTAAAAATAATTACTTGTTAATTTCCAACAGCTTCTGCTTCAGCTCGCCCTCAATGCGGCCCAGCTCCTGCTCGGCGGCGGCGCGCTTGGCCTTGCCGTCTGCGCGGATCTTGTTCAATTCATCCAGTGTGCTGATCAAATCGCGGTTGGTCTGCTGCAGGGTCTCAATATCCACCACACCGCGCTCAGACTCTTTGGCGATGTCGATGGTGCCCTGCTTGAGGGTTGCGGCGTTCTTGCGCAACAGCTCGTTGGTGGCATCGGTCACGGCGCGCTCGGCCTGCATGGCCTGCTGGCTGTGTGCCATGCCCAAGGCCAGAACCATCTGGTTCTTCCACAGGGGGATGGTGTTCACAATGGTGGTCTGGATCTTTTCGGCCATCATCGTATCGTTGGACTGGATCAGGCGGATCTGTGGGCCCATCTGGATGGAGATATTGCGGGTCAGCTCCAGGTCATACAGCTTCTTTTCAAAGCGGTCGCACTGGTCGGCCAGGTCGCGGGCGGCCTGGGCATCTTCCGGCAGGCCGGATGCTTTGGCCTTGGCTTCAGCGGCGGCCAGGTCGTTCTCCCGCACCTGCTGCAGCTTTTTGCGACCGGCCAGGATATACATGCTCAGCTCCTTGAAATAGACAAGGTTCAGCTGGTACATCTTGTCCAGCATGGCAATGTCTTTCATCAGGGTTACCTGGTGGTCCTCCAGTTGGGCCTTGATGCGTTCCACGTTCACATCAGCTTTGTCGTATTTCACTTTCAGGGCTTCCAGCTCGTTGGACTTTTTCTTGAAAAAGCCCAGGAAGCCTTTCTGATTTTCTGCGGTGGCGTCAAAGCCTTTCAGCTCGCCGATCAGCTGGGTGATGAGTTCGCCGGTCTCACCCATATCCTTGGTGCGCACGCGGGAAAGCGCACTGTCAGAAAAATCGCTCAGCTTTTTCTGGCTGGCGGCGCCGTACTGCAAAATCATCTGGGAGTTGGTCAAGTCGATCTTTTCAGCAAAATCCTGCACCATCTTCTGCTCTTCGGGGCTTAGCGGGGTATCCTCCACGGTAACGGGGGTAGCCTTTTTGGCTTCCTCCACCACCTTGGCATCCGCTTCGGGATCCAGGGTCAGGGTGGGGGCGGCAGGGGCCGCATCCAAGGTCAGGGAAGGTGCTGCGGGAGCGTTCAGGTCAAAATCCAGATCAGACATAGTGGCAAGTCCTTTCTCTTCTTCTTTTTATATTTTGGGTTGGGAGCATCAGGTCAAATTCTGACCGCGCATGATGTTTTCAAGCACTTCGATGTCGGTCGAAATATCCATGGCCTCTGCGGAATACAGGGCGTCCAGCTGGTTTTCAAATGCGGTGGCCATGGTGCCAGCGTTGCGGCGTACTTCACTCAAGATCTGGGCGGCGTTTTCGCCGGTAATGCCGCCTTTTTCCATCTGGGCGTATGCGCTCATAATCTTGACCACTTCCGGCAGGTAATACCGTGCAAAGCGATCCACGGTGCGGGCTTTATCCGGCTTTTGCTCCACCGCCTGCACAATGCCGCGCCCGGCCTTTTCCATACGGTCCAGTTGGCGGGAAAGTTCGGCATCCGGGATGGCGTCATTCAGCTTGTGCAGCGCGTCCAGGTTGGCGGCAATGCCGTTCAGCATGGCATCGGTGTTCTCGCTGCCGGTGGCGTAGGGCTGTTCCACCCGCTGCACCCGCGTGGGGCAGAAGCGGGAAGAAACCAGATACACCACAGTGCTGAGTGCCGCAATGATAACCAGGTTCACCAGCCGGTAGGGCGGCAGAATCAGGGAAGCAACCGGCCAGGTCAGTGCAGCCAGGTACAGCGGCAGAACCGGGCGGGTGCGCTTTTCGATCCACTTGCTCATGGGTTCAAAGCTCCTTGTAGTAAGGTGCGCCCCGGCAAAGGCAAACGCCGGAGCAAAGGGAATACCCTTTCATTATAGTGCAACGGCGGGGACAATGCAAACAATTTTGCCCCTTTCGGGCGGCAAAACGGCGCTTTTTTGCGCTTTTTACGGTTTGTTCACATATCCTTCCAGCGCAGTGCCCCAGGCATCCAGCAACCGCGGCATGGTAAACGCAGCATTGGCCGGGCTGGTGGAGGGCAACACCACAGCTTCCAACCCTGTCAGGGGCTGGGCGTATTTGCGGTACAGCCTGCCGCTGGTGGCACCGTTGCAAAAAATGGCCTGTACGCCCAGGCGGTTCACCAGGGCTGCCAGATCATTCGGTTCCACATCTTTGATGGAAGCATCCGATGCCCCGCGGATGGAACAGGCGTGGATGACATCCCACACCGCCAGCCCGCTGCCAATGATGATGGCGCGTTTGGCATCCAGATCCTCCCATGCGGGGGTGGGGCTGTGGGTCAGGGTAGCCATCAGCGGCCAGAACCGATTCTGCGGGTGGCCGTAATAAAACCCTTGTGCCCGGCTCTTTGGGCTGGGAAAGCTGCCTAAGATCAGCGCTTTGGCCTGTGCGCCGTACAGTGGGGGCAGCCCCGGCCCCACATGGGTGTACGGTTGTTTGGTGTTCAACGGAATATCTCCGGCCACAGACTGCGGCACAGCTGGGCAATGCCATCGGGTGCAGCGGCAGGGGCCAGCGCCTTGGCGGCAGCTTTGGCGGTTTTCATGCCGTCCGCCATGCAGTAGGAACGCCCGGCCAGCGCCAGCATTCCGGCATCGTTGGGACCGTCGCCCACGGCAACGCAGTCCGCAGCGGCCAGGCCCAAATGATCCAGCAGTGCCTGCAGGCCGGTTGCCTTGTCCTGTCCGGCGCGCAGGATATCGCACCCCGTCACGTGGTAGGGCAGGAACTTCAGCCCCAGGTAGCCGTATTTGGCCTGGAACTTGGCGATATCTTCCGCCGCCAGCATGCCGAACGCGGAAAACGGCATATCCAACAGGTGGCGGTCCTGGTCCTCGCCGTCTTTCAGGCAACCTTCCAGTGCAGCGGCTTTCTCCTGCACATGGAAGGCCTCATAATCCAGGTAAACATACCCGCCGTCCGAAAAGCTGAATCCCAGCGGGTGCTCATAGTCCTCGCAAAAATCCACCAGAGCGTACATTTCCTCGGCGGTCATGTGGCTGGTGTACAGGGCGGTCCCGGCGGCATCCTCCACCTGGGCACCGGCGGCGCAGATCCAGTAATCCGGCCGGATGCCGCGCAGCATTTTGGCGGGGATCTCTGCCCGGCAGCGCCCCGTGGCAATCACGAGCTTGACCCCGGCTTTCTGCACGGTGCGCAGGGCATCGACGTTTTCTTTGGGCACGCGCGGCTCCCCATGGGGGCGCAGGGTGCCGTCAATATCTAAAACAAGCAAAGTGGCAGGCATGGCAGGTACTCCTTAACATTTGGTTTGGTCTCTTCTATTATATCAAATCCGCCCCCAAAGTCTAGCAGGGGGCGGGCAAACATATAGTTGTGGAGAAAAACAATGAGCGAAAGGCGGGCGGCGCACCATGCGGCATACCAGACGAAAAGAACGGGACGGGCTGGACCTTGCGCGCCCGGCACCGCGCAGACGGCACAAAACGCTCCGGCAGCTCTGTGCGCTGCTGCTGGGGCTGGCGGGCCTTGCCCTGTTTAGCATGGCCGTGTGGGGGGCGGCTTTGCCCCGGCGGCTGGATGATGCCTTAGCCCAACACTATGCCGCCCAAATGAGCGTGATGCAGCGGGAGCTGTTTGCCCTGCGCCGCCGGCTGGCAGAACACGAACCGGATGCCGAAGAAAACGCCGCCCTGCGCAATTTTTTGCAAAGCAGGCAGACGGACGGCGAACGCTGGGACCCCGTGTGGACCGCCGCCCGCTGGCCCGGCGGATTTTTGCTGGCGCAGCCGGTGCAGGCGGGGGCCGCCGTGCTGGACCGCAGCGGCCGTTTTGCGGGCATTGCAGGGGAGCATGGCACGGTGTCCCCGGCGGGCAGCGGAGCGGGGGTAGTCCCGGCTCTGGTGGGGCAGGCCCTTGGCACGCTGACCCGCCAGAACGGAGTCCTGTGGGTGACCGGCCTGCCCTGCAGCTGTAAGGCGGCAGCAGGGGAGTTGGCCGTTACCGCGCAGGGACAGTATTGGGCCGGGCAGCTGGCAGCAGCGCCCCAGCCCGACCCCGGCGGCCTGACCCTGCGCGCCCCGCTGGAAGATACTGCCGATGAAACCGACTGCCTGTATTTCATCGGGGGCTGACAGCTGCGGCAAAACCTTGTATAATACCCATATGGCAAAAGGACAGACCAAAGAACAATCAGACCAGAGCAGGCAGTGGCCTGCCGGGAGGTGCGCATGAAAAAAGACGGCAAAAAGAGGGTGTGGTTCCTGCTGATTTTCTGCACTGCCGTGTTTGCGGCATTTTTGGTGCGGCTGTACTGGATGCAGTTTACCATGGCGGATCACTATGCTAAAAAGCTGGAACAGGCATCTCAGACCAGCTATACCGTGCGCATCCCGGCGGCGCGGGGAAGCATTGTGGACCGCAGCGGTACGGCGCTGGTGCAGGATGACACCGTGTATGACCTGGCGCTCTGCGTTCCGGCCCCACCGGACACCGAGATGGCGCAGACCCTGCAAACGTTAAAAGAACTGGATCTAGGCGGCAAGGATGTGGAAACACAGCTTGCCGCCTTTTGTTCTGCCGTTTCGGCGGGGGAACTGCCGCTGGCTGAAAATCTGACCCAGGCACAGTGCCAGAGCCTGCTGGCTGCCGGTCTGCCCCAGAGCGGGGCGGTGCGGCTGACTGCCCGCGGTACCCGCACGGCGGTGGATGGCACCCTCGCTCCGCAGCTGCTGGGCGGCGTGGGGGCCATGAGTGCCGAGCAGTGGGCACAGAAAAAGGCCCAAGGCCTTGCCATGGATGAATCCATCGGCCAATGGGGGCTGGAAGCCGCCTGGGAAGATGCTTTGCGCGGCAGAGCGGGAAGCCTGAAAGTGACGGTTGACCGCAGCAGCGGCGGCCGCACCGAAACCATACAAAGTACGCCACAGGCCGGGGATACCCTGCACCTTTACCTGGATGCTGATTTGCAGCGCACCCTGCGCAGCGCATTGCAGCGGCAAATCGAAACTTTACAGGCCACAAAGCCGGAAGGCAAGGGCAAAGAAGCCTGCGCAGGGGCGGCTGTGGTGGTGGATGTGCAGACCGGCGGCGTTCTGGCGGCGGTCAGCCTGCCGGATTATGACCTTGCCAGCTGGCGGCAGAATTATGCCGCACTGGCCACAGCCCAGGGAGCACCGCTGGTCAACCGGGTGCTGAACGGCCAGTATGCGCCGGGGTCGGCTTTCAAACCGGCAGTAGCGGCATCGGCCCTGGCGGCGGGGATCATTACCCCGCAAAGCACTGTAAACTGTGGCGGACGGTACACCTACTATGCGGGCTACCAGCCGCGCTGTTTGCAGCTGGGGCACCGCGGGGCCGTCAGCATGGTTACGGCGCTGCGCCACAGCTGCAACATTTATTTTTATGATGTCGGCCGCCGCCTTGGGGTGGATACGTTTTCCGCTACCGCGCAGCAGCTGGGCCTTGGAGCACCCTGCGGTACTGAGCTGCCGGAAACTACAGGCCGCCTGACCTGGAGCACCGATGAGAACTATCAGGCGGGCCTTGCACTGATGGCGGCCATTGGGCAGGGCAACACGTCGGTCAGCCCCTTGCAGCTGGCGACCTATGCCGGGGCCCTTGCGCGGGACGGCCAGCGCCCGGCACTGCATTTTGCCCAAAGCACCACCGATACCGCCGGGAATATAACCTGGCAGGCGCAGCCGGACGTTTTAGCCCAGGCACCCGGCGGGGCGGCAGTGTTTGCCCCCATCCGGGAGGGGATGGCCCAGATGGCTCAAACGCTGCGCACTTTGCGGGAATCGCCCATTCCCCTTGCCTGCAAGACCGGCAGCCCCCAGCTGGCGGGCACGCTGCCGGATGGCACCCACTACACAAACTCGGTGCTCATCGGGTATGGGCCGATACAGCAGCCGCGGTTTGCGGTGGCGGTGGTGATCGAATACGGCGGCGGGGGCAGCAATGCCGCGACCGTTCTGCGGGCTGCGGCGGACTGGTTTGCAGCAGCCGGAATGGCCTGAACAGGATGGAATTTTGTGGGGAATTTTTGCATTCAACATGCAGGATGAACTTTTCGCTTTTTGTCCACAAACGGGGTGGGGAAAACCTGTGGAAAGTGAAAAAACGGGCAAAACCCCCGTAATAATTGTAAGTTTTACCCGCAAAAACAGGGGTAAAACTGGTAGTTTGCCCAGTGAGCGGGGGTGTTTATCCGTACTGTTATGTTGAAAGGTTTTCCACAATATGTTGAAAACACCCCCTGAAACGGTGGAAAACTGGCCATACAAGCGGGTTTTCCACGCTTTCAACAGGGTTTTCAACATCTTCAAAGGAAAACCTTTCCAGTACGGTTTGTATAAACCGCGAAAACACGCACAAAAGCACCGCGCAAAAGGGTGAAAAATCTGTACTTTTGACGCCAAGGAAAAAGGTGACAAAAGCATAGGAAATGTGCTATACTATATCTGTATAATTATCGAATCATGCCAGAAAGCTGTGCGGGCTGCCATACGCGGCAAAATGGCTGCCAAACGCCGCCGCACAGGGCTTTACCCAATCGTTTTAAGGAGTAACCACATTGCAGATGGAAAATAAAAAACGCATGCCCCAGCAGGCCCCCCAGGCCAAGGCAGACAAGGCCCCTGCGGAGCAGGATACCGCCCTGGTATGGGGCAAAAACCCCGTGACCGAACTGCTGAAAAGCGAAGCCGGGGTGGACACCCTGCTGCTGGCCGACAGCATGGAGCCGCGCATGGCCGGGTATTATACCGCGCTGGGCAAAGCGGCCGGGGCGGTCATCAAGCGTGTACCCGCCGGCAAGCTGCAAAAGCTGTGCGGTACCCAGGACCACCAGGGTGTGGCGGCCTGGGCTGCCCGCATCCAGTATGTTGGCGTGGAGGAACTTTTGCAGATCGCAAAAGACCGCGGCGAACCGCCGTTCCTCGTACTGTGTGACGGTATTGAGGACCCCCACAACCTGGGCGCAATCCTGCGCAGCGCGCTGCTGTGCGGTGCCCACGGCGTGATCATCCCGCGGCGCGGCGGCGTTGGCGTGACCGGCACGGTCATGAAATCCAGCGCCGGGGCAGCTGCCCGCATCCCGGTGTCGCGGGTCGCCAACCTGCCGCAGGCCATCCGTGACCTGAAAAAGCAGAACATTTTTGTTTACTGTGCCGACCTGGGCGGTGCTCCGCTGGAAAAGACCGATCTTTCCGGCCCGGTGGCGCTGGTGCTGGGCAGCGAGGGCGCAGGCCCCGGCGCACTGGTGCGCAAACTGTGCGATGCCGCCGTTACGCTGGATATGGCCGGTGGCAAAACCGGTGTGGACAGTTATAACGTCAGCGTGGCCGCCGGTATTTTGATGTACAACATCATGCAGCGCCGCAAGTAACGGCTGCGCAAAAAAAGGAATCCCATACCAAAGGGGAGAACAACATGCCAAGCAAACGTACAAATGATTCCGTGGACCGCATTCTGGAAGAGCTCAGCCATGAGCAGGCCGAACGCGGCATCCGGGATAGTGTAACAGACCGCCAGGTGGATGCCATCCTGCAAAGCCTGGGCCACGGCAGCATGGAGGAATCCTCCGGCGGCGGTTCGGCATTGGGGCCCATCCAGAAAGAGGACCTGCCGGATATCACGCTGGGCAAAGGCAATAATTTTAACACCGAGGACCGGTTTTCCACCGCTGTGCTGGACGACCTGCTGGGCGATCTGCCAAAAAGAATAAACCCGGCCCCGCTGCCCCGGCCCGCCGGCCTGCTTCTGTGCCGGAGCCGCGCCGCATGCCGGAAGTTGAGCCTAAAGTAGAAAAACAAAATAATATACAAACTGTACAACCAACTCAGCCGGTGCGCTCGGAACCTGTTCCGCAGCCTGCCCGCCCTGCCCCGGCACAAACTGCGCCCCAGCAGCCGGCCCCGCAGGTACAGCCGGAGACAAAACCGGCCCCGCAGCCGGAACCAAGACCGGCGGATGCAACATCAGGGGATACCACCCGCACCAGCGTCATTAAAGCCTTTTTGGGCCGCAGGGTGCCGGAAGCGGACAGCAAGTACCTGGATGAAGGAAAAAAAGACTTTACCAACTTTTTTGGCACCAGCGTGGCCGTTGTTCCGGATGATATGAAGTCCGAGCAGGAGCGCCAGCAGACCCCTAAGAAAAAGGGCTTGTTTGGCTTTGGATATGCTACCGATACCGGGGAGTTTGAGCCGATCAATGTTTCGGTCAGCGGCAGGGTGGAAAACCAGAGCACCCAGCAGCTGGAAGAACAACTGCCCCGGTCGCAGGATGTTTTGCCACAGGATGAACCGGACGAGATGGAGCTGCGCGAGCAAGAGCCGCCCCGCCACTACGCTGCAAAGAAAAAAGGCTTTTTTGCCAGCCTGTTCGGCGGCAAAAAGCGCGATGTCTATGACGAGCTGGAATCCTATGACCCGTATGAGGGCGAGCCAGCCCCGGTAGAAAACTGGGAGGTTCCGGAACAGCCCCGGGAGGAGCCGGAAACAGAGGAAACGGGCGAGATGCCCCGCCTGACCGCTACCAACGCAGGGCTTTCCATCTCCGGGCGGCAGACTTCCCAGTTTGCCGCCACAGGCAAACCGCTGCTTCCGAAGGATGAGCCGGCCCCGCAGCCGGAACCTCAGCCCAATGTTTACCGCAAAAATAAAAAGCGGGATACCGTGGAGTTCACCCCCCGCAAGGAGCGGGAACGCACCATGCCGTTCACTCGGCCTGCCCCCCGCCGCGAAGCGGAACCCGTGGGCGA
>OHZC01000572.1_pt1 | contig 10857 bp, 10 predicted proteins | sample 1580361 | NCBI WGS metagenome assembly OHZC01 (sample SAMEA3882532, study PRJEB24775) | human gut metagenome | biome: human-associated habitat; feature: intestine environment; material: feces | place: Netherlands | collected 2009/2010
TGAGCCGTTCTGCGAAGAGGTCGTAAAACTGGGCAATATCGCCTTCATGCTCTCGATCGAGGGAACTCCCTCTACCAATGATGCCCGGCGGGGCGACGGCCACTATGCCGCTGTCATGAATGCGATGGACTTGCTCAAGGCCCACGGGATCCTTTTTGGCACCTCCATCTGCTATACCAGAGACAATCTCGAAGCCGTCACCAGCGACCACTTTATGCGGATGCTCTGCGACAAGGGTGCGCACTTCGGATTCTACTTCCACTATATGCCGGTAGGCAACGAGGCTGCGCCAGAGCTGATGCCCACGCCTGCTCAGCGCAAGTACATGATCGAGCGCATCCGGTATCTTCGCTCCGAAAAGAGTGATATTCCGTTCTATCCGATGGACTTCCAGAACGATGGCGAGTTTGTGGGAGGATGCATCGCAGGCGGACGCAACTATTTTCATATCAATTCGGCGGGCGATGCAGAGCCGTGCGTCTTTATCCACTATTCCAACGCCAACATCCACGACAAGAGCCTGCTGGAGTGCCTGCAGCAGCCGCTGTTCAAGGAGTACCACAAGGGCCAGCCCTTCAACCACAACCACCTGCGCCCCTGCCCGATGCTCGAGAACCCCGAGCTGCTGGGTGAGATGGTCAAGCGTTCCGGCGCCCACAGCACCGATATGCAGCAGCCGGAATCTACGGACGATGTTTTCCGCCGCTGCCGCCCCTACGCTGACCAGTGGACTCCGTCCGCTGACCGCATCTGGGCCGAGGAGCACCCCGACTGCGCTTCCTGCGCCAGCTGCTCCGCCTGCGCATCCAAGTAAAATCGCATAAATAACATTTCACGCCCCGCTGTGGTTTGCAGCGGGGCGTTTTTGTTTGGTTTGGCTTCCCCCGTGGGGAAGGCATTCATCTTGTCAGCTTTTCGCACATCCCACCGTCCGCGGATTTTCTCCCCAACCGGCGCATATAGTGGTAGCATGGCGGCAAAAAGGGGAGGTGGGCGTATCAAAACGGTGGTGTATCTCGATGTGCTGCTGCTGACGAATTTTCTGACGGCGTACCTTCTGCTGCTGGCGGCGGGGGCGCTGAGCGGCCAGCGTGCGCCGTTTGCCCGGATGTTGGCGGGCAGCGCACTGGCGGCGCTCTCGGCACTGATTTTGTTCGCGCCCGAGCAGCCGTACCCCGTGCAGGTCGCGTACAAGGCCGCCACGGCGCTGGGCATCACGGCGGCAGCGTTCGGCTGGCGGAGCAGGCGGCGACTGGTGACGGCGGCCTGCTGGTACGCGGCGCTGAACATTGCGCTGGCGGGGGCGGTCCTTCTCGTCATCCTGCGCACCGGCACCCGCGTGGCGGATACGGCAAATTTGACGGTCTACCTTCGTGTTTCGCCGCTGCTGCTGTTGGCACTGTCCGGGGCCTGCTGCGCAGCGGTAGAACTGGGCCTGCGGATTTTCACCCGGCGGGAGGCACCCACCAAAACCGCAGGGCTGGAGCTGGAGCTCTGCGGCCAGCCCGTCCGGCTGCGCGCGGCGCTTGACACCGGCTGTCATCTGCGCGACCCCGTCACCTGCCTGCCGGTGCTCGTCGTCAGTTACCCGGATGCGAAGGCCCGTCTGCCGGACGCGGTCAACACCTTTTTGGACCAGTGGTTTGCCGGGGCCACCCGGGCCGACCCGCCGCCCGGCACGCGGCTGCGGCTGGTGCCCTGCGGCACGGCGGCAGAAAAGAGCCTGCTGCCCGGCTTTGCAGTGCAGGGCATTGGGCTGATCACCGAAAACGGCGTGCTGGGGCTAGGGCGCAGCGCCGTGGTGTTTGCGCCGCGCAGCTTTGGCAGCACCGCCTACGAGGCACTGTACGGAAACGATTTTATGTAAGGGGGTAAATTGCTATGCTCAAGGAGCTGTACCTTTTGTGGCTGCGGCTGGCCGTGCCGCAGGACCTGCACTATATCAACGGGGCCGACACCCTGCCGCCGCCCCTGCCGCCGGAGCAGGAGCGCGCCGCCCTGGATGCGCTGACCCGGGGGCAGCCGCAGGCACGAGACCTGCTCATCACACATAATCTGCGGCTGGTCGTGTACATTGCCAAGAAGTTTGAAACGCCCACCGCGGGCATCGAGGACATGATTTCCATCGGCACTATCGGGCTTATCAAGGCGGTCAACACATTCGAGCCGACGAAAAACATCAAGCTGGCAACCTACGCCAGCCGATGTATTGAAAACGAGATTTTAATGTACCTGCGCAAAAGCTCGAACCGGCGGCAGGACGCCAGCATAGACGAGCCGCTGAACACCGACACCGACGGCAACGAGCTGCTGCTGATGGACGTGCTGACGAGCGACGACCCGCAGGTCGGCGAGGAACTGGAGCGCAGCGCCGAGCGCGCCGCCCTGCGCGGTGCGGTGGGGCGGCTGTCGCCTCGGGAGCGCCGCATCATGGAGCTGCGCTTCGGCCTCAACCACGAGACGGAGCACACTCAGAAGGAGGTCGCCGACACGCTGGGCATCTCCCAGAGCTATATTTCCCGGCTCGAAAAGCGCATTATCCGCCGCCTGCGCCGGGAGCTGGAGGCAGTGGGATAAAAAATCAGCAGCCCTGTAGGGGCCGGGCGTGCCCGGCCCGCGGCCTGCCCGTCAGCAGAAACCCCCGGAAAGCCGCGGGCCGCACAGGTGCGGCCTCTACAGGGCAATGCCTTTTACACCACCGCCTCCGCCCGGGTATTCGTCACAAACTCCACCGCCAGCCCGGCGATCATGTTCATCTCGGGCTGCAAAGAGTACAGCAGGTACTCGTACCCCTCCCGCGTCCACGATATACCGGTGATGCGCCCGGCGTTCTGGCGCTGGGTCACGGTGACACCGTCAATGTCGTACTGCTGTACATCCTCAAATGCTAGGTCAAAAAAGCCGGCGGGGTAAAGCATCTGCCCGGTCCTGGCCGTGCGCAGGCTCATGCGGCGGCCCGGCACAATGTCGTAGTCGATCTCCGAGACCTGCCCCTCAATGAGCCAGTAGCGGTAGGGAATGATGGTTTCATTGCTGGGCGCGGACGAGACGCGGAACCCGCCGGTCTCCCCATAGTTGGGCTGTAGATACTCGGTGCGGGTCTCGCGTCCGCAGTGCGCCTCCTCCCGCTGCAGGACCAGCACAAGCACCAGCGCCACCGACACCACGGCCAGCAGCACCAGCGCAAGGACAAACCACAGGGAATCTACCATAAAAATCCCTCCTTTTCCGTATGCTATGCCGCGGCGGTGCGCCGTGTGCAAAATTTACCGGTTTGCCGCCGTGCATACCCGCCCATACTCCCGGTAAATAAAAACTGGGGGTCAGCAGGATGTATGCAGGAAAAGTAGAGCTCTGCGGTGTGGATACGGCGCGTCTGCCCGTGTTGAGCGAGGCCGAAAAAAGCCGCCTCATCAAGGCGGCCCGGGCGGGGGATAGGCAGGCCCGGCAGGAGATGGTGCAGGGCAATCTGCGGCTGGTGTTAAGCGTTGTACAGCGGTTTGCGGGCCGCGGCGAGAACATGGACGACCTGTTTCAGGTCGGGTGCATCGGGCTCATCAAGGCCATCGACAACTTTGACCCGGCACAGAACGTGCGGTTCTCGACCTACGGCGTGCCGATGATCGTCGGCGAGGTCAAGCGTTACCTGCGGGACAACAACGCCGTGCGGGTCAGCCGCTCCATCCGCGACCTGGCCTACCATTCGATGCAGGCGCGGGAGGAGCTGCAAAAGCAGAACGGGCGCGAGCCGAAGCTCTCCGAAATCGCCGCCCGGGTCGGCCAGAGCCCGGAGAACGTCGCTATGGCGCTGGAATCCGCTGTGACGCCGACGAGCCTGTATGAGCCGGTCTACTCCGACGGCGAGGACAGCTTTGCCCTTCTGGATCAGCTGCGCGACGCCACAGGCGAGGAAAGCTGGATCAGCGACATGATGTTCCGCGACACGGTCAGGGCACTCACACCGCGGGAGCGCCGCATCATTGCCCTGCGCTATCTGAACGGCAAGACCCAGACGCAGGTGGCAAAGGAAATCGGCATCAGCCAGGCCCAGGTCAGCCGCCTGGAAAAGGCCGCGCTCAACCATATCAAGGAACAGATCTGCGCGAACTGAGCTTTAATTATCAAAAATGCTTTGTAGGGGCGAACATTGTTCGCCCGCTGAAGCCTTGCGGCAGTACGGATCTTCCGGGTCGATGGCGAGCATCGACCCCTACAACGTAGGGGCGGATTCCATATCCGCCCGGGAGTTTGGCCACTGTCGCACATGACCTGCGGGCGAACAATGCTCGCCCCTGCATTCTCTGCACACAAAAACGGCAGCCCATCCGGACTGCCATTTTACATTCTGCTATTCCACCTCGATCCCGCAGGCTCCCAGTGCGCGGGTGAAGGACTTCGGGTTCTTGTACAAAATGCCGGTGATCCCCAGATTGTACGCAGCCTGGGCGTTGGCCTTGTTGTCGTCAACAAAAATCGACTCATCGTAGGCCAGGTGGCAGGTCTGCATCAGCGTTGTAAAAATCTCCGGTTCGGGCTTGCACAGGTGTACATCGCACGAGGCAATGCCGCCGTCAAAAAGCGAGAACCACTCCCGCTGGCGCAGCTCGTCCATAACGTCCGTCGGGATGTTCGTCAGGTAGTACAGGCGGTACCCGGCGGCCTTCAGCTTGCGCATGATCTGCACAGTGGTCTTATTGGTTTCCAGCATCGTGAACCACTCGTCAAGGCAGGTCTGCACCTCAAACACGCGGTTGGCGTGGGCGGCCTTCTCCAGCATGATCTTATTGGCTTCCTCGCGGGTGATGATGCCGCGGTCCAGATCCTGCCACTCCTGGCTGCCAAAGACGATGTCGTAGGTCTCCTCCTCGGCGCGGCGGTTCATGAAGTGGTCCATCAGAAAATCCTTGGGATTAAAATTGACGACAACGCCGCCGAAATCAAAAATAATATTCTTGTACATAAAAACCTCCCTGCGGGGCAGTGTGTGTTGCCTTTATTATACACGCCCCGGGGCAATAGGGCAAGGCAACAATTTCACTTTCCCGGCATAGAATAGACCGGAAATACCGGAAAAGGAGGCACGCCATGACCCTGCGCGATCTGTCAGCCAAGGACGTCATCCAGCTGAAAACCGGGGAGAACCTGGGCCGCATCGACGATGTGGTCTTTGACGAGCACGGCGGTCAGCTGCAATCGGTCATTCTGCGCGGGCGGGCGCACTGCTTCGGCCTGCTGGGCTGCGACGATGACCTGATCCTCCCGTGGGAGAGCATCCGCACCATCGGCACCGACGTCATCATGGTCGATGCCGGGCCGCTGCCCGGCGCGCGCCGCCGCTGATGTCTGCAAATCGTATATTTTGTGTAAAATTCCGCAAAATCGGCTGTATTTTTTGGGATACTATGCTATAATTAAAATTCAACAGGCGGAAAGTGAGGAATCGGCCATGCAGACCACGCGTAGACTGGCAGTGCTGACCGTGCTGGCCGCGGTGCTCATCGCGGCGGGGGCGCTGTTCCTCATTGCTCCGGTCTGGCAGCCGCAGCGCCCTGCCGCTGCGTATGTCCCGGCGGCGGTACACACTGCCGCGCCGGAGGCACCGACCCTCATCGACATCAACACGGCCACGGCGGAGGAACTGACCGCCCTGCCGGGCCTTGGCCCCCGGAAGGCCGCTGCGCTCGTAGCCTACCGCGAGGCGCACGGCCCGTTTGCCACGCTGGCGGACGCCGCTGCGGTCAAGGGCATATCCCTGCGCATGACAGAAAGCTGGGCGGGCCTGGCCGCTGCCAATCATTAGGAGGAGATACACTTGGAAAAAAAGCCGGAAAGCATCTTCATCAACCGTGAACTCAGCTGGCTTGACTTCGACAGCCGCGTGCTGGCCCTTGCCAAGGAAAAGACCGTGCCGCTGGGCGAACGCATCAAGTTTGCTGCTATCTTCGGCAGCAATATGGACGAGTTCTTCATGGTCCGCGTCGGCTCGCTCTACGACCAGACGCTGCTCAAAAACAATAAGACCGACAACGTCACCCACATGACGGCAGCGGAGCAGATTGCTGCCATCACGCCGCGCGTGGCGGAATTGCAGGCAAAATGTGATAAATACTTCCAGCACCTTGTATCGGCGCTGGCGCAGGAGGGCTACAAAAAGGTAGACTTCGCCAAGCTCGCCAAGCCGCAGGAGCATTTCTGGAAAACTTACTTCCAGCGCGAGCTGCTGCCGCTGCTCAGCCCGCAGATCGTCGATTCCCGCCACCCGTTCCCATTCCTGAACAACAAGGACATTTACTATATTGCCCAGCTCCACTCCAAAAATGAGGGCATCAGCTACGGCATCGTGCCGGTCAGCAGCCAGTTTGAGCGGGTGCTCTTTGTCAAGGACGGCGAGACGACCTGCTTTGCCTTTGTGGAGGAGCTGATCGCCCACTATGCCGCGACGATTTTCAGCGCCAGCACGGTGCAGAAGCAGTGCCTGTTCCGCGTGACCCGCAACGCGGACATCACGGTGGACGAGGGCATGATGGATCACGACGTCGACTTCCGCGATGTCATGAGCGAACTGCTGAAAAAGCGCCGTAAGCTCGCGGCTGTCCGCCTGCAATTCTGGCCGGACGCCCCGCAGGAGATCGTCAAATTCCTGCGGGACAAGCTCGTCGTGCCCGCGGATCGCTGCTATACCCAGACGTCGCCGCTCGACTCCGGCTCGCTGTTCAAGCTGGCCGGGCGCATCTCCGCTGACGGCGGCCACACGGCGCTGTTCTATCCCGCGGCAAAGCCTATGCAGGCCCCGGCAGGGTACGACCTGTACACCGAGGTCCGCAAGCATGACGTGCTGCTGGCCTACCCGTACCAGAGCATCCGCCCGTTTATCAAGATGCTGCTGCGCGCGGGCGCTGACCCCGACGTTGTGTCGATCAAAATGACGCTCTACCGCATGGCCAGCGACTCCCAGATCGTGAACGCCCTGATCGCCGCTGCCGAGAACGGCAAGGAGGTCGTCGCGATGGTCGAGCTGCGCGCCCGCTTTGACGAGCAGAACAACATCGACTGGTCCAAGCAGCTCGAGGATGCGGGCTGCACCGTGTTCTACGGCTTCGACGATTACAAGGTCCATTCCAAGCTGACCCTTATCACCAGCCGCGTCAACGGCCAATATAAGTACTTGACGCAGATCGGCACCGGCAACTATAATGAAAAGACAAGCGAGCTGTACACCGACCTGTCCTTCATCACGACCCGGCAGGAGATCGGCGAGGAGGCCAGCGCCGTCTTTAACAACATGGCCCTGCAGCGCCTGACGAGCGAGGCAGACACGATGCTGGTCGCACCGCTGCGCTTCAAGACCGTGCTGCTCGAGGAAATGGACCGCCAGATCGCGCTGGCCATGCAGGGCAAGCCCGCGTCCATCATCCTGAAAAACAACTCCATCAACGACCCGCAGATCATCGACAAGATCAGCGAGGCCAGCTGTGCGGGTGTCCGTGTGGACATGATCGTGCGCGGCATCTGCTGCGTGCGTGCCGGTGTGCCGGGCCGCACCGAGAACGTGCATATCCGCAGCCTGGTGGGCCGCTATCTGGAGCACTCCCGCATCTACTGCTTCGGCAGCGGCGAGGCCATGCGCATTTACATTGCGTCCGGCGACTTCCTGACCCGCAACACCGAGCGCCGCGTTGAGGTCGGCGTCCGCGTGGATGACCCGGCCATTGCCAAAAAGCTGCGCGGCATCCTTGACTTGCAGCTGCGCGACACCGTCAATGCCCGCGAGATGCAGCCGGACGGCACCTATGTGAAGGTGCACCCCGCCGAGGGTCAGCCCCCGGTGGACAGTCAGATGGCGATGTTCGGCTATTTCCAGAACGGCTTCGTGCAGGAGACGGACAAGCCCGAGAAACCAAAAGCAGAATCCAAGCCCAAAGCGGCAGCCGTAAAGGCCGCTGTAAAACCCGTACCCCGGCAGCGTGCGGCACTGCGCCCCAAACGTGCAGGTCTGCTGCAAAGCCTGTTCGGACGCGGGAAAAAATAAGGAGAACCCAAACCATGAAAAGCTGTGTAGTGACCGCAAATTATGCCTGTGACCCCAACAAGGTGTGGCTGTATCTGACCAAGCCGACCCTCAACGGCTGGCGCAGGGACGTTAGCAGCTATGAGGAGAGCGACGACGGCCTGAAGGCTGCCGAAAAGAACACCGACGGCAGCGAGACCCAGATCGTCTTTACCCGCAAGGAAAAGCCCCGATGCCTGAGCTGCAACTTCCAGAAGGGCAAGATCAGCGGCACCTTTACGGCGCTGCTGCTGGGCGGCGGTGACGCCACCAGCGTGGAATGCACGCTGGATGTCAACGGTCTGGGCCTTTTTGCCAAGCCCGAAAAGCTCCTGAACGAGCGCCTGGAGATGCTCCGCCAGACGTTGGGGGCGTAAAAGGTCCTTGGCCCCCTCTGCGAGGGGGCTCCCGCCGCAGCGGGTGGGGGAGAGAACCTCCCGGCAATCCGAAATATTTCGGGTCGCGGCAAGGCTCGCTCCCTCCGGCCCTGCGGGCCACCGCTCCCCCTCTGACGCTGCGCGCCACCTCCCCCGTATCGGGGGAGTCTGTCTCGCCGAGGGAGGCAAGTAAGCATGCATCCGCCCTTCGGGGCGGATATTTTTTTCCCCGCCCGCATACCGTGTATAAAAAACACGGGAGGTGTACGCCATGTGGGAAAACGCCGCGCCACTGCCGGAAAATGAGCCGCCGAGGCCGCCTGCCGGCTGCGTCAAATCCGAGGAGGATTTGGTCCTATGGGCGCAGATCCTTCTCTGTCTTGCTGCCATCGGCCTTGTGCTGGCCGCCGGGGAGCTGGATTGGCCGGTTTACCCGGAGCTGCGCCGCGCGTTCACGGCGGCCATGCAGCCCGAGCAATCGCTGCTGCTGGGCGAGGAGCGCAATCTTCTGAAATTTACCGAGCAGACCGCCGGGAAGCTGGCCGACTCCGCCCGCAGCATGTGGGAGGACTTCACCCTGCCCGCCACGCCGGAGAGTGCCCGCACAGCTCACGGCCAGCCGTCGCCGCCTGCCTACGCCAGGACGGACAGCTACACGCCCGGCTTTCCACTACAATTCCCGCTGCCCGGGCAGAGCCGTAAAACCTCCGGCTACGGCTGGCGCACCGATCCAATGGGCGGCCTTGGCGACGACTTTCACATCGGCAACGACCTGGCTGCGGCACAGGGCACGCCGGTGCTGGCCGCCGCGGACGGTGTGGTGCGCATGGCGGGCAGCCATAAGAGTTACGGCAACTACCTGCGCATTCTCCACGCCGACGGCGACGAGACGCTGTACGCGCACATGCAGTATCTGTTCGTAAAGGCGGGGGAGTGCGTCACCGCGGGGCAGATCCTCGGCACCGTGGGCGAGACCGGCAACGCCACCGGCCCGCACCTGCACTTTGAGCTTTTGCACGCCGGTGTGCGGTATGACCCAACCCGGGCCCTTGCCAAAGCGGGTCTCCAGGCGGAACCATGAAGCAGCCGCACCACATTTTAGCCGTCCGTATCGCGCACCCGGTCTGGACACTCTTTCTCCTCGCTTTGGCGCTGGCCGTTGACCACACCGGCATTGTCCGCCTAGGGCTTCTGTGCTCCTGCCTGCATGAATGCGGCCACCTGCTGGTGTGGGTACTGCTGACCCGTTTGCCCCCAACGCTTATTATCTGTCCAACCGGTTTCTGTCTTTCCCTGCGTGGGGTGGTGCTGACGCCAAAGCAGTTTATCATTCTTGCCGCTGCGGGGCCAGCGGTCAATCTGGTGCTGGCGGCAGGGGGCATTGCCTGGTTGCAGGGCCATCCCGCCAGTTACCGCCTGTGCTATTTCATCGCGGCCAATCTGCTTCTGGGGGCATTCAACCTGCTGCCGATCCATGGGCTGGATGGCTGGCAGATCAACTCCAACCTGGGTATCCTGTTTCATTTCAAGATCCAAACCCAGAAGCACTCCTGCGTGAATTGAGGTTGCATTTTGCGCTGTTTTGGGCTATCATATAAAATAGAAAAGTTGTGTAAAGCAATAAATGAACAATAACTGCCTGCGGTCAACACCTGTGCTGCAGGGTATGGAAGGGTGGCAACATGGCCGAATTTTCCCCTAAGTTGAAAGAAGCGCTCAGTCTGGTTCAAAAGCCGGGCCGTTATACCGGCGGTGAACCGGGCTGCACCTATAAAGATAAAGCAAACGTTGATGTGCGCATGGCGTTCTGCTTCCCTGATACCTATGAGATCGGCATGTCCTTTTTGGGCGAAAAAATCCTGTACGAGCTGCTCAACCGCCACGAAAACTGGTGGTGCGAGCGAGCCTTTATGCCCTGGGTGGACATGAAAGAGCAGATGGAGCGCCTGCATATTCCGCTCTACTGCCTGGAAAGCAAGGACCCGCTGACGGATTTCGATATCGTTGGCTTCTCCTTGGAATACGAGCTTTGCTATACCAATATCCTTGCCATGCTGGATCTGGCAGGCATTCCGCTGCGCGCTGCGGATCGTGACGAGCGCTGGCCGCTGATCATTTCCGGCGGCCCCTGCGTCTGCAACGCCGAACCGATGGCGGATTTCTTTGATATCATGCAGCTGGGCGAAGGCGAACAGATGCTGCAGGACATCTGCGCCACCGTGGAAGCAGGTAAAAAGGCTGGCTGGAACAAGGACCAGCTGCTGTTTGAACTTTCAAAAATTCCCGGCGTGTATGTGCCGTCCTTCTATGATGTAACCTACCTGCCGGATGGCCGGGTGGAAAGCATCAAGCCTAACCGCCCCGGTGTGCCGGAACGTGTGACCAAGGCCATTGTGAAGGACATGGACAGCTTTGTTCCGCCGGAAAATTTTG
>OHZC01000582.1_pt1 | contig 10643 bp, 7 predicted proteins | sample 1580361 | NCBI WGS metagenome assembly OHZC01 (sample SAMEA3882532, study PRJEB24775) | human gut metagenome | biome: human-associated habitat; feature: intestine environment; material: feces | place: Netherlands | collected 2009/2010
TTTCCTCTTTTTCATAGACGACTTCCCTGTCATAGAAGCTGACAGCGATGCGCTTGTCTGTCACAGACCAGACAATGCCGACATCACCATTATAGACACCCTTGTCATAGTCATTCCGCTTCTGCATGACCTTGTCGCCGACAAAGAAATGATTTCCCGGCGGGATCTGCTTCTGATGCACCAGCTCCTGAATAGCATGATTCAGATTGTCCACCCCGCACCGGTCACGATACATGGGGGAAAGCACCTGCAGTGCCATTTTCTCCTTGCTCTCCCCATAGTGCAGCGAGCGGCAAAGGCTTATGACCGTATCGAAGGCTTCCTCTTCCGACCAGACCGGAAGGATCTTGAATTCCCCGCCTTCGTCCGGGACACACATATTCCCTTCCCGGATGAGCGCCGCATTCTCGATGATGCCGCTCCCTTCTTTCTGACGAAAAATATGCTTGAGCCTTGTGACAGGCACCTTTTCCCAAGCGATGATAGATTTCAAGGGCGTACCCGGTCCTACCGGCGGGAGCTGGTCGACATCGCCGACCAGAATGAGGCGTGCATCTTCTTTCAGCGCAGACAATAAATGGTAAAAAAGGGAAATATCCATCATGGACGCTTCATCGACGATGATGAGGTCTTCTTCCAAAGGATCGCTTTCATCCCGCGAAAAGACCGTCCCGCCATCCTCACGTTTTTCCGCCTCGAGCGCTTTATGAATGGTATCCGCATCCATGTGGCTTGCGACCGCAAGGCGCTTCGCCGCGCGGCCTGTCGGTGCCATGAGATGGACTTTCAGATCGTGCTGTTCGGCTGCCGTGATGATGGCCCGCACGAGTGTCGTTTTCCCTGTGCCCGGTCCGCCGGTGATGACGAGAACGCGGCTCTTCATCGCCTCTTCGACGGCTTCCTTCTGCTCCTCTGCCAGTGTGATATGATTCTCTCTCTCAAATTTCTCGATGGCCAGTGCAGCCGTTCCGAGTGACTTCTGGTGGCAGAGCATGCCTTTCAGGATATCCGCCGACTGCGTTTCCGCTTTATAGAGAAAATTCAGGTACACATACACCGTCTTTTCATAGGTCAGAGACGGCAGAAGGCCTTCCCGAATCGCAGACTCGATGCCTTCCTTGATGATCTCGATGGAGAGATGGAGAAGCGGCACGGTATTTTTCGCCAGCGAATCGATCGGCACACAGCTGTGCCCCTGAGAAAGCGCCAGTCCCAGCATATACGTCACACCTGCCGTAATACGCTCGCAGTCATTCGCCGCTACGCCCTGATCCATTGCGATGCGGTCGACCTCGAGAAAAGTCATTCCGGCTATGTCTTCCAGCATGCGATAGGGTTCGTGCTGAAAGACGGACTTGATATTCTCTCCGTAATGCTTCTGCATATCTGCCGCATATTTTTCGGGAATAGCCAGTGACTGGAGATACATGATGATCTCCTTCAGCCCGGAAATCATCTCGTAGGATTTTTTGATCTTCTCGAATCCCTTCGGCCCGATGCCCGGGACTTCCAGAAGCGCATCGATGTTGTTTTCAAAGACATCCATCGTCTTTTTGCCAAAGTGTGCCACGATGCGGCGCGCCATGGTCTCACGGATGCCATTGATCATCCCCGATGCCAGGAAATGAATGATATCCTCCGTTTCCTCCGGCTTCACCATTTCCATACTCTCGGCGGAAAACTGCACTCCAAAACGGGGATGCTTCTGCCAGCACCCCCGCATGAGTATCTGTTCGCCGACGTATGGGCCTCTCCCATGGTATGTGGCGCAGGCCAGCTTGCGGCTTTCCTTATCTTCGATCTGAAAAACGCAGAATCTGCCATCATCGCTTGCATAGATGCATCGTCTGACGGTACCTCTGAGTTCTTCGATCATTTTGTTTCCCCTTGTATCAGTTTCGACTGCAGCTTTTTGCTGATATCCATCAAGAGCTGGTACCAACGGATGAAATCAAGGCGGCTGCTCACATCTTCGATGAGAGAAGACAATGCCTCGATATTCTTCGCTTCCCTTTCTGCATCATAGATCGGCTTGTGCGCTTTCAGCTTATAGCTCTTCCAGTTCTTTTTCGTCCATCTGAACCCCTTACTGGTTCTTTTCATGAAGCTCTGCCAGGATCTCCATGACCTTGGCTTTGCATTCTTCATACGGCACTTCGATGGTCTCACCGCTTCGACGCAGACGGATCTCCACATTGCCGGACTGCTGCCATTTCTTGCCGATGGTCACACGGACCGGATAGCCGATGAGGTCAGCATCCTTGAACTTGATGCCCGCTCTTTCATTGCGGTCATCAAGGACCACTTCATCCGCTTTTTCTTCCATCGCATCATAGAGCTTCTTTGCTGCATCCATGACTTCTTCCGATTTATTATTCGCCGGGACGATGACCACTTCATAAGGCGCGATCGCGACCGGCCAGATGATGCCGTCGTCATCGTGATTCTGCTCGATGGAGGCAGCCACCGTACGGGTGACGCCGATGCCGTAGCAACCCATCACCATCGGGTGCGACTTGCCATTGTTATCGAGGTAGGTCGCCCCCAGAGCTTCGCTGTACTTGGTCCCGAGCTTGAAGACCTGTCCGACTTCGATGCCCTTCGTGATGACGATCTTGCCGCCGCAGTGCGGGCAGACATCGCCTTCCTGGATCTGTCGGATGGTGTCCACCTTCACATCACCGAAATCGCGCGCCGGATTCACATGGATGTAGTGTTTGTCCTTTTCATTGGCCCCGCAGCAGGCATCCTGCATTTCCATGACCGTCTTATCACAGATGATGTCGAAATTCTTCACTTTTTTAAGTCCGATCGGGCTGATATAGCCAGCCGTCAGACCGCAGCGTTCCAGATCTTCTTCCGATGCCATATCCACATTGATCGCACCATAAATATTCTGGAGCTTTACTTCATTGACTTCATGATCGCCGCGCACCATAGCAAGGACGACGGTATCATCGAGCTTGTAGACGACCGCCTTGACGGACTGCTTCACATCCGCATTGAGGAAGTTGCAAACCATCTCGATCGTGTGCTGCCCCGGGGTTTCTACGATCTCTTTTTCCTTGTCATTCCGGATATCGCAGGGAATCGTCTTCGGATCGACCGCTTCGATATTCGCTGCGAAATCACAGTCTTCGCAATATACGATATCCGCTTCGCCGGAATCTGCCAGCACTTCGAATTCATGAGACGCATTGCCGCCGATCGCGCCAGAGTCTGCGATGACCGGACGGAATTTCAGACCGCAGCGGGTGAAAATGCGCCAGTATGCATCATACATCAGTTTGTACTGCTTATCGAGACCTTCCTGATCCATATCGAAGGTGTAGCCGTCCTTCATGATGAATTCGCGGCTTCTCATCAGACCGAAACGCGGACGCTTCTCATCGCGGTACTTGTTCTGGATCTGATAGACAGAGACCGGCAGCTGCTTGTAGGACGAGGTATCCATGGAAACGAGCGTCGTCACCAGTTCTTCATGCGTCGGAGCCAGACAGTAGTCTCTGCCGTGACGATCCTGCAGCTTGAACATTTCCTCTCCATATACGGCCCAGCGTCCCGTCTTCTGCCAGATCTCCGACGGCTGTACGATCGGCATCAGGATCTCCTGTGCGCCTGTCTTATTGATCTCCTCACGGATGATCTTCTTCACTTTCTCAATGGCACGGAAAGCCAGCGGCAGGTACGCATAGGTACCATTGGCGATCTTTCGCATCATGCCGGCTTTCAGCATGTACTTATGGCTCATGACGACAGCGTCGGCAGGCAGTTCTCTCAGGGTCGGGCTATATAATTTGGATGCTAACAATGAAATCTCCTCCTAGATATGAAATGAAAATCTATATTTTCATTTCGGCAAATAGATTTCTTCTATTATATAGCTTTTAGAAAAAATTTGCTATGAAAAAGTAACTCGGGATGCACAGCTCCTCCGGCATCGTTATCTTTTCTTTGAGCGAAGCCTCCGCAATCAAAAAACGGCCTTCCTTTCGGAAAGCCGTTTTTGATTGCGGAAGAGACATTATTTCCAAGCCTGCTTCATGATGTTTTTGTATTCATTGTTCAGATGATCGACGATGACATCGAGGATGACACGGACGATTTCTGCGTCAAAGCTCTCGTTCGTGCTCGGGAGGCACGCATCGAGGAAAATGCTGCCGTCTTCTGCTGCTACATACTTGAAGACCTTGTAGCTACGATTCAGCTGGTTCAGGTATTCGAGCAGGGCGAGCTTATTTTCATCTTTCAGGAGCTGGCTTCCGATCTGGACGCGGATGATGGTGTAGATGGTATTGTCTGTGATGATGCCGAGCGGAATGGTCTGTCCTTCGACCTTCAGGTTCGACTGGAATACAACGGTATCTGCGTCATCTTTCATTTCATTTTTGACGAAAAAGTCCATTTTGTTTGCCTGGGTGTAGGCTTCGAATTTCTGGGCTTTCAGGTTTACTCTTTTTTCTTCTGCCATGATGCATGACCTCCAACTAGAAATGAGAATTGTCTTAAAGCTGTTTCTATTGTACCTTGTCTTGCCAAAGATTGCTAGTAGGAGAATGGGAAAGTAATTCGGATTCACAGGATCTGACGATCTGCCTTCCCGATAAGGAGAGCGCTGACCGTGCGGAAAAGCAGCAGATATTCGGCATCGGCTCTCTTTTATGTCAGGCGCAGCTGCCGCTATTTCTCATCCCGCAATTCTCATGCAAGCAGAGCTTTCATTCGGGATCCATGAGAAAGCCCTACCGATTCAGGAACGACCTTCCCAGCCCTTGATAGCCAATGAATTCACGAAGCAGTGAATGATCCGGCACGAGCGATGCATCCAGCTCACGGAAGGGCGCGAGAAATTCCAGAAGGCGCCGGGCCTCCCCATAGGCAGAGCTATCCTTGGATATTTCCTCTAAAAACGGCTTTACGATCCGTTTCAGAACAGGGATCTCATAAAGAAGTGCAGAATTAAATACAACGTCAGCGCGTCCCTGGAAATGAAAAATATTCCGTTCCTCTCCCTTGCGGACGCCTGGCCAGGAAGAGATCGTCTTTTCCGGAGGGTTTCCGCGGAACTGCATATCTCTCACCATACGGCGAAGAAGCCGCGTGTCCGAGGTCGATATACGGTTATGGTGGTTAATGGTGATCTGTGTCAGTGCGGAAAGATAGATATGCATGCACTGGTAGCCGGGGACAAAATAGGTGAGGCGCGGATTCAGTGCGTGGAGCCCTTCCACAAGGATCGGCTGCCCCTTCCCGAGCGTCACGGGCGGCGCATTCCACTCCTTTTTCCCAGTGATGAAATTGAAAGTCGGAAGCCGCACCGGCTTTCCTTCCAAAAGTGCGGTGATATCTCCTTCGAAACGGTCCAGATCAAGCGCGTAGATATCTTCCCAGTCTTCCCCCTGCATTTCGCTTCGATCGCGGAAATAGTCATCCAGCGAGATCATGACAGGATGCGCCCCATTCACCTGCAGGTGGACGATGAGACGCTTCATGAAGGTGGTCTTGCCGGAGGATGACGGCCCTGCCGTACAGACGAGGCGGGTCCTGGGCTTCGCCTCACAGATCGCATCTGCAAGCTCTGCCAGCTTCTTCTCATGCAGCGCTTCCGCAATGGAGATGTAGTCGAGAATTTTCCCATTCTCGATAGAAGCGTTGAGCTGCGCCAGATTCTGGCAGCCGATCAGCTCGGACCAGTTCTGGCTTTCGAGGAAGACCTTCGCAAAGAGCGGGTCCTCTTCCTCATCCTGAGCCAGATGAAAATCCTCATCCGGAAGGCTGAGCAGAAATCCCGGCGCATAAGACTTCAGCGCAAAAAGGCGCACGAAGCTCATATCCGGCAAAAGAGGACCGAAGAAATAGTCGATCACGCGCCCGCACTGGTCGACATTGATAGTATTCCCGGCGAGCTCACCTGCCAGCTCTGCATCCTCTTCCCGCCCTTTGAGGCGAAGGAAGGCCATCGCACGTTTCTTTCCGACGACGAGCTTTGTGATATCGCGTCCCTCTTCGGAGATCTCACGCATCCGTACCGCCAGCCGGTCCAGTTCCTTCTTGAGCGGTACATGCCCGTCTTCAAATTCACAGTACAGCGATTTCCCAAGCGAATGCTTCACGAGGACATCTGCCCCTTCTCCATAGATCTCTTCCACAGCACATACGAGAAGCATGATCGCGCTTCTCACATACGCCTGGTGCGCTTTTGGCGCTGAAAGAGGGATCCATCGCACATCTCCGCCGGAGGGAAACGGTGTCTGGAAATCAAGAAGCTCGCCATCCATCTCTGCCAGCACCGCCGCCTCCTTGCCCCTTGTACTGCGGACCATATTCCATAAATTTTGCGGTGTCGCGCCGTCAAAAAAGTCAAAACTTCTGCCTTCACAGGTGATATGGATCATGGAAATCAGCTCCTTTACCGGATCCTCCGGGGAAGTACGGATCCCATCGTGAATCGCATCATCGTTTTCCCGGATAACCATCTATAGATTCATTATAGCTGTTTTTTAGACCTGCGTCACCACGATATGCGGCAAAGACAGGTGCTTCAGCTCCTCAAAGCCGACATTCCGAGCCGCTTCCTCTGCGGATACGGGCATCGGCTTTGGAAGCGCGCCTGCATAATACAGAAGGAGTCCGAGGATATCAGAAGGCGTCTTGCCCTCTGCCTTCATTTCACGAAGAGTGAGACCTTTCTGACGCTTCGAGAGCCGGACTCCCTCCGCATCAACGAGAAGAGGCAGATGTCCGTAAGTCGGAACATGGGCAACTCCCAATTTTTTCAGCAGATAGAGCTGATAAAAGGTCGAGGAGAGAAGGTCATTTCCCCGGAAAACATGCGTCATTCCCATCGCCGCATCATCGACGGATACGGCGAGCTGATAAGCGACCATGCCATCGGCACGCCGAAGGACAAAGTCATCAATGCCGGGACGGAGCACGCATGTCTCCTCTCCGCAGAAAAGATCTCTGAAGAACACGCGGCTTTCCTCCATACGAAGGCGCCAAGAGGGCGCCTTCCCCTTTTCTCTGTCCGCGACTTCTTCCGCACTCAGACGACGGCAGTGTCCATCATAGACCGGCAGTCTCTCTCCTTCATGCGGCGCAGAGGCGATGCTGTGGAGCCGGGCACGGCTGCAGAAGCAGGGATAGACCTCCCCCGCTTCTTTCCACCGATCCATGATTTCCTGATAGAGAGGAAATCGGAGACTTTGGATGGGCGTCCCATACGAATAGCTCCCGCCGGGGCCCTCGTCGTAGGAAAGACCCATCCATGCGAGGTCTTCTTTGATCCCCTCTATGTATTCCGCGTGGCTTCGCTGCCGGTCGATGTCTTCGATACGCAGCACGATCGCCCCTCCATGCTGGCGTGTCCAGAGCCAGTTCAAAAAAGCGACCCAGATATTCCCAAGATGCATATATCCCGTGGGGCTCGGTGCAAAGCGGGTACGAATGGCTGTCTGCATAGCGTCTCCTTAGGAAAACACAGATCCCATCATTGTCAGATCACATCAGTGTTTTCTCAATGATACAAAAGGAGGCTCAAGCATTTGAGCCTCCTTGGTGGTAAAAATGATAAAGGATCCGGGACAGATGCAACGAGCTTTGCAGGTACATCGCAGATGAAGCAGAAAAATACCATCTCAGAGAGATCTCCTGCCGCCTTCATTCCTCATCCCTGATCTGACTTACTCCGGCATAGAGAGGACTTTCCTGAAAAGTGCCTTATCCCGCTGGATCTTTTCCTCGCTGCCCATGCAGCAGATATAAGGATCATCGATGATGCTCTTGACGAGCGGAGCAAGAGCACGGATATCCTTCACTTCGCAGGAGATGATCTCGCTGCGGATCCGCATACGGTCTTCTCTGGTATTGCCATTCAGGTAGTGGAGCATCGCACGCTCGCCCTTCATGGACGGGGTGAGCTGGATCTCATCTGCTGCCATGGTACCGATGACGTACTTGGTCATTTCACGTTCGGACAATTCGAGTGTTTCCAGATATTCCGGAAGGTCTTTGTACGTCTCGAGCGTTTCCTTCAGATTTGGGTCACGGTATGAGCAGAGAAGGGACGTACCATCGCGCAGGAATTGTGTGAAAGCGCCATATGCACCGCCGAGGACACGGACTTTCTTCCAGAGATACTCATAGCGGAGGATGGTTTCCATGACACGAAGCGCGCCGGTATAGGTAAAGCCATGATCACGGAAGTTGCCGCCTTTGGCCACGTACTGGACCTTGCCGGAGGTCAGGAAGGCTTCATTGATCTCCTTTGCTGGGAAATCGAAGAGATGGGCTTCCTTCTTCTCCCCTTCCGGCATATCATCCAAGATGAGGCCGAGGCAGCGATCGACAGCCTGCTTTTCTTCCGTTTCGCCTGTAGTGGCAAAGAACATATGGTTTCTCGTGAAGATCTTCTTCGCGACAGCCGAGAGCTTCTCGGCGACTTCCTCTGCCCGACCGTCATACGTCTTGACAAGGTCTGCCAAGAAATAATAGAACGTCATGCCGGCCTGCTCAGAGAACTGTGCCGTCTTGGAGAAATAGGAAGCGAGGCGTCCCATGGTGAGATTATGCCCGCGAGAGAAGGCGGTCATATCCCATTCCGATTTTTCTTCCAAGAGAAGCTCCTTCAGCCGTTTCGTATCCCGGAAGGATGTATGATTGATGACTTCTCCCAGCAGGTCCATGAGCTGCTGAGCCTTTGAGGTGAGTGCTTTGCCTCTTGCGACCATGAATGGCTTATATTTCGATGCGTCATTGATATCGCCGATGCAGGAGATCTGGAAGCTGATGCCTCCGGTATACGCATTGGATATTCGCGCGAGTTCAGTGTAGCTGTGCTTTTCCGTATCCAAGCTGCGAAGCATCCCGGCAAGGAGGACGGCATACGGGATCTCTTCCTCGGTGAGATCATAGAGATCGAAATACATCGTGACGTAGGAGATCCCCGTCGTGTGAATATCATAGTGGAAGTGACGGATACCGGAGATGGTCTCTTCTTCAAGCACTTCCTCCTCGATCTCCCGCTTCAGGTCTTCGCGGGACAGGAGCGGAATGGTCTTCAGGGCTTCCTCCGTTTCCATGGATGCCTGACGCTTCTTCAATGCTTTGGTGGACGCCATGATGTCTTCGAGCTGCTCGTCGGTGAGACTCAGCTTGTACGCAGCGAGCTTTTCTGCCGTTGCCGCATTATTCTTCTCCGTCAGTCCCTTTTCCGGCTTCATGGTGATCAGGACTTGATGCGGATTCTTGATGACGTACTTCAAGAGAAGGCTTTCGAAATAACCATTCTGGATCCCTTCGCGAAGCTCTTTGATGTCATCGATATAACGCAGTGCCGCCATCGGGTCACGGTCATAGAGCCAGAGATCCATCGCGCGGACGCCGTAGAAAAGTCCTTTCGGACGTCCCTGATAATCGTTTTCACGCGAGGTGAATTCCGTACGGTTCAGTGCGGCATCGAGCATATCCTTGTCGATGCCGTCAAGAGCGAGCATGCGCAGCGTCCCGTCGATGACCTGGGCAAACTGCTCCTGCTTCTCCACTTCCGAGCCTGTCACCTCGATGGTCCAGACAGGCTGCTTGTAGCTGTCACAATAGCCGCCGGACAGGTCGCTTCCAAGGCCGGCATCCAAGACTGCTTTCTTCAGCGGTGCGCCGTCCATATCGATCAGGACATAGTTCAGGATGCGGAAAGCGAGCGATTCCTTCGTAGACATATGGTCGCTTGCTGCGATGTAGAGGGCATGGATGGCCTTCCCTTTTTCGCTTTCCTGTTCTGCGATCCCATACGGGCAGGTCGCCGATACCCTTTTCTTGAAGCCGGACTGCGTGCGGACGGCCGAGTCCACATTGCGGCGGTCAAAATGAGATAGGTATTCTTCATCGATATAAGTCAGCGTCTTTTCGATATCCATATCGCCATAAAGGTAGATATAGCTGTTCGACGGATGATAGAAGCGTCGGTGGAATTCAGTAAATTCCCGGAAAGAGAGCATCGGGATGACTTCCGGATCCCCGCCGGACTCCACGCCATAGGTATTATCCGGGAAGAGACGCTCTGTCGCACGGTCTTCCATGATGGCTTCCGGCGAAGAGAGCGCACCTTTCATTTCATTGTATACGACACCATTGTACGTCAGCGGCGCCTCTTTGTTTTCCAGCTCATAGTGCCAGCCTTCCTGCATCAGGATCCGCGGATCCTTGAGGCAATTCGGATAGAAGACGGCATCCAGATATACATCCATCAGGTTATGGAAATCGACCATATTGCGGCTGGCGATCGGATACATGGTCTTATCCGGCCAGGTGATCGCATTGAGGAACGTATTGAGAGAGCCTTTCGCGAGCTCGACGAAGGGTTCCTTCAGCGGATATTTCCGAGAGCCGCAGAGCGTCGAGTGCTCCATGATATGCGGCGCACCCTTGGAATTATCCGGCGTCGTGCGGAAACAAATATAAAAAACTTTATTATCATCGTCACTGTCCAGATACAGAAGACGGGCACCGCTTTTCACGTGCTCCATCAGGTAGGCATCGGCATTGACTTCTTCAATATGGGACATGCGGCTGACACGGAATCCGTGCACCAGGTCTCCATCATTCCATTTCATTTGATCTCTCCTTATCGGTTGCTGATAATTGTT
>OHZC01000583.1_pt1 | contig 10636 bp, 7 predicted proteins | sample 1580361 | NCBI WGS metagenome assembly OHZC01 (sample SAMEA3882532, study PRJEB24775) | human gut metagenome | biome: human-associated habitat; feature: intestine environment; material: feces | place: Netherlands | collected 2009/2010
TGCACCCGTATACCATTGACGTCGACACCATCAGATGCGGACCGCGCGGTGACCCCACATTCCGCTGGCGCCCACAGGGCTGCCCTCGTTTCCTGACATGTCCCGCGCGGGCCGCGGCGAGCCGAGACCGCCGCATGACCTAATAGGAGCATGGAGCGATACCGCGGACCCGAACAACCGCATTCTATCGCGCCCCGTCAGTGTGCCGTCTGCCCGGTCCAGGCGAGCACGGAAAGAACGGAGCGAGACATGCAAAACGAATCGACACCCGGCGCCCGCGGGCCGGTCTTCTGCGGGGTCGACACCCACGCCGACTCGCACTGGCTGTGCGTCCTGGACTGGAGGGGCCGCAAGGTCCTGTCCCGCCGGTTCCCCGCCGACGCGGCGGGCTACGAGGCGCTCGCCGGGGCGATCGCCGCGGCCGGGGAGCCGGCCTGCGTCGCGATGGAGGGGACGTCGTCCTACGGGGCGGGCCTCACCAGGCACCTCGCGTCGCTGGGGATGCCCGTGCGCGAGGCGCTCTCCCCGGCGAGGACGCAGAGGAGGCGCCCGGGGCAGGGAAAGTGCGACGAGGCGGACGCGGAGAGGGCCGCCCGCGCGGCGATGTCCGGCTCAAGGCTCGGGACCCCCAAGAGCCAGGACGGGTGGGTCGACGGGGTGCGCTGCATGCTCGCGGCGCGCTCCGGGGCGGTGAAGGCGCGGACCTCGGCGATCAACACCGCGAGGTCGCTGCTCACCACCGCGCCGGAGGGGCTCAGGTCGAGGTTCCGCGGCATGGGAGGGCCGAGGCTGATGGAGGAGCTCCCCTCCGTGCGCGCCGAGGGCGCGCTGGGCGCCGCGCTCGGCGCGCTGGCGGACCTGTGGGCGGCGGCGCGCGACGCGGCGCTCGACATGGAGCGCGCGATCGAGGCGTCCCTGGAGGAGAACTGCCCCGCGCTGCTGGCGATGTACGGGTGCGGGCCCGTGAGCGCGGCCAAGCTCGCGGTCGCGGCCGGGGACAACCCGGGCAGGCTGCGCTCCGAGGCGTCGTTCGCGGCGATATGCGGGGCCTGCCCCATCCCCGCCTCGAGCGGCAAGACCGTGAGGCACAGGCTCAACAGGGGCGGCGACCGGCAGGCGAACAGCGCGCTGCACGAGATCGCGAGGCAGAGGGTCATGCGCGACCCCGAGACCGCCGAGTACGCCGAGAGGGCCAGGGCGCGGGGGAAGAGCGACAGGGAGGTCATGAGGTGCCTCAAGCGCTACGTGGCCAGGGAGGCGTACCGGGCGCTGATGCGCCCGCACGAGGTCAGGAGGCCCGAGGACGCCTCGGAGCTCGTGGCGGCCAGGCGCGCGGCGAGGGTCAGCCAGGTGAGGGCGGCGTCCATACTGGGCACCAGCGAGAAGTACATCTCGATGCTGGAGAGGGGCCAAAGGGAGCTCAAGCCCATAAGGAGGGCCTACGAGGCATGGGTCGAGGCCGGACTTCCGCTCGATTGGGACAGGCAAGCCTTCGAGGCCGAGCGCAAAATGGATTCTAAAAAACACCTTGCCAAATAGGAGCGTCAGGACGCAAAGAGGCTCGCCGCACGAAGTGCGCAGCGAGCCTCTTTGCATGTCCGAGGACGTTTTGGGAGGTAGCCCAAACAGCCCCGGCGATCCTGCGGGAGTTAAACCCCTTTAGAACTTGTCGTGGAAGGTACGCGCAATGACCTCGTCCTGCTGCTCCTTGGTGAGCGTGTGGAAGTTCACGGCGTAGCCGGAAACGCGGATGGTCAGCTGCGGATACTTCTCGGGGTGAGCCTGAGCGTCGAGCAGCGTCTCACGGTTGAAGACGTTGATGTTCAGGTGGTGACCACCCTTCTCGGCGTAAGCGTCGAGCATGTGGACCAGGTTATCGGCCTGAGTCTCGGAAACTTCAGAAACCTTCATAATGTGTCTCCTTCGATCGATAGGCGCCGGCCGAAACCGGCGCACTAATCAGTAATCGTTATTGTTAGTATAGCACTAACAATAGTTACTCGCCCAGCTGATCAAGGTCGATATCGCCAAAGAACACCTGATCCTCCTTGCCGAGCGCACTCGGGATGATGGAGAAGGTGTTGGAGATGCCGTCCTGAGCATCGCGGAACGGGAGCTTGGAAACCGAAGACAGCGAAGCGATGGCGCCGTGGCTATCGCGCTTGTGCATGGGGTTAGCACCCGGGGCGAACGGCTGGCCAGCCTTGCGGCCGTCGGGCGTGGAGCCGGTCTTCTTACCGTACACGACGTTGGAGGTAATGGTCAGAACCGAGGTCGTGGGCACGGAGTTGCGGTAGGTGTCGTTCATGCGGATGTACTCCATGAACTGGTGCACAACGTCGTGAGCGATCTGGTCGACGCGGTCGTCGTCGTTACCGTACTTGGGGAACTCGCCCTCGGTCTCGAAGTCGACGATGATGCCGTTCTCATCACGGACGGGGTGGACCTTGGCGTACTTGATGGCGGACAGGGAGTCAGCCACGACGGAAAGGCCAGCGATGCCCGTAGCGAACCAGCGGTGCACGTGCTTGTCGTGCAGAGCCATCTGGATGCGCTCGTAGCAGTACTTGTCGTGCATGTAGTGAATGATGTTCAGCGAGTTGACGTACACGCCAGCGAGCCACTTCATCATGTCGTTGTACTTGGCCACAACGTCGTCGTAATCGAGCGTATCGCCCTCGACGGCGCGATACTTGGGGCCGACCTGCTTCTTGGAGACCTCGTCAACACCGCCGTTGAGTGCGTACAGCAGGCACTTGGCCAGGTTGGCGCGGGCACCGAAGAACTGCATCTCCTTGCCAATGCGCATGGAGGACACGCAGCAGGCAATGCCGTAGTCGTCGCCGTGATAGACGCGCATGAGGTCGTCGTTCTCGTACTGGATCGAGGAGCTGGCGACAGAAGTCTTGGCGCAGAACTTCTTGAAGTTCTCGGGCAGACGGGTCGACCACAGAACGGTCATGTTGGGCTCGGGGCTGGTGCCCATGTTCTCGAGCGTGTGCAGGTAGCGGTAGCTCATCTTGGTAACGAGCGTACGGCCGTCAACACCCATGCCGCCGATGGACTCGGTGACCCACTGCGGATCGCCGGTGAACAGGGCCTGGTACTCGGGGGTACGGGCAAACTTGACCATGCGGAGCTTCATGATGAAGTGATCCACGAACTCCTGGATCTGCTCCTCGGTGAAGGTACCGTTGGCAAGGTCGCGCTCAGCGTAGATGTCGATGAACGTAGAGGTACGGCCGATGGACATGGCAGCGCCGTTCTGCTCCTTGACGGCAGCAAGGTAGGCGAAGTACATCCACTGGATGGCCTCCTGCGTGTTGGTAGCAGGGTTGGAAATGTCGAAACCATAGGTCTCGGCCATCATCTTGAGCTCGCCGAGGGCGCGGATCTGCTCCTGCAGCTCCTCACGATCGCGGATGTTGTCAGCGGTCATGACCGTCGGGGTGGAAGCCTTCTGGGCCTCCTTGTCCTTGATCAGGTAGTCGACGCCGTACAGGGCAACACGACGGTAGTCGCCGATGATGCGGCCGCGGCCATAGCCATCGGGCAGACCGGTGATGATGTGAGCCGAGCGGCAAGCACGCATCTCGGGGGTGTAAACATCGAAGACGCCAGCGTTGTGGGTCTTACGCTCGAAGGTGTAGCGCTCGACAACGTTCTCGTCGACCTTGTAGCCGTGCTGGCTGGCAGCCTGGCAAGCGATGCGAATACCACCGTTGACGTGCAGCGCGCGCTTGAGCGGCTTGTCAGTCTGGAGACCGACGATGGTCTCCTTCTCGCGGTGGGCGTTATCGATGTAGCCAGCGGGGTGGCTCACGATACCCGTGACGATCTTGGTGTCCATATCGAGGACACCGCCCTGCTCGCGCTCCTTAAGCAGCAGGTCGAGAACCTCGCCCCACAGCTCCTTGGTACGCTCGGTCGGACCGACGAGGAACGACTCGTCGCCCTCGTAGGGGGTGTAGTTCTTCTGGATGAAGTCTCGGACGTCAACTTCTCCCGTCCAGATGCCTTCCTTGAAGCCTTCCCATGCCTCCTGCATTGTGTAACCACGCTCCTAGTTACGTGTAATGCGGCGCTCTCTCACACCGCTGCTTATTGAATTCTTGAATTTTCGGCTTGCACTACCGGCTTCTTCCGTTCTTCACCACACGCTGGTGCAGGGAAAACGTTTGTCCACCTTGGAACTACAACCCAAAACCCAAGATTTCACCCGTCTGAGAAGGATAACATAGCGACCCTCTCCATCCGGGCTGTTATATGTTTCTTTTTTTATATCATAAGGGCGTTTTTTACAAACCCGCAGGAAATGCGAGCGCAAACAACTACCGTTCACCGATTTGTTTGGTATTTTTCCTTGCCTTTGTACGACGTTCACTCTAGCTGTTATGCCAGCTTTAGCATGGTAAAGTGCCCCAGAGACCCTACAGAAACTGCAGGGCGGCCACGGGATCCCCCGTGGCCGCCCTGTGGCGTAGCTAGTTTTTAGCTTTGATTGCCGCTTGGCATTAGGCGGCTGCGGCGGCCTTGTCGGTCGTTGCCTTGCTATCGCCGTTGCCCTGGCCCTCAAAATGCTTGTAGCACCAGCTGGTGACCAGCGGGGTCAAAATAGCCGTCACGATTGCGCACGCTGCAACCTGTGCCGTGGCCGTCGCGAGCACCGCACCGCCGTACAAGGCCTCGTTGACGCTTGCCATGGCAGCAGGCGTGGCCACATTGGCTCCGGCGCAGCTCGAAATGGCCGCACCTGCGACACCCGTACCGCCCGTGAGCTTATCGACCGCGATAACGGGAATTGCAAAGACCACCGAGCAGATCACGCCGAGCAGAATACCGGGAAGACCGCCATTAATGAGCTGGCCAAAGGTCATGGTCGAGCCCATGGCAAAGAAGACGAGCACGATGATGGCGGAAAGTGCCGGTGCCATCATCTTCTTAAAGCTGGGGAACAGGTTACCCAGAATAATGCCGATGACGATCGGCAGAATGGCACCCACGAGCGACCAGCCGATCGGAGCCTGACCGGCAGCGCCGAGCACGATCATCGTGACCGGAGGGCCGACAACGAGCGTGGTGATGGCGACGGCGCCACGCTCGGCCTCGTTGCCCATGGTGCCCATCAGACCAGCGTACATAGCGTTGTTGGCGCCGGTGCAAGCCGCCAGCATCACCATGGCAGAGATGCCAAACAGGTTGTCGTTGAACACATAAAGGATGAGCAGCGACACGGCAACGACCACGATCTGCTTGACGGCGATGATGATGGCGCCGCGTGCAGCGGCGGCAGGAGCACTCTTAAACGAAATCGTCGTACCGACGATGAGCAAAAAAGCGCCCACGAGCGGGCCTGCGCCCTGCTGGGTCATACCAAGCGTAAAGCTGCCGAGCGTTTTGAACAGGTCGGGGAATAGCGTGTTGAGCAGGCAGCCCAACAGAAGCGGCACCAAAATATTGGCGCCCGGGATGGAGGACATCTTAAAGAACGGCTCCTTTGCCGCCGGCGCCTCCACCGCAGTCGATTCACTCATATATATCTCCTTTGGATGCATGCGAATCGTAGCCGCACGCGCCTATGTCAGAAAGAAGGCGACGGTCCCGAGTCGCAGGAGCCGTCGCCGAATAATCATCGCGGGGTATTACCCGTCCAGGACGATGCCGCCGTCGCAGTCACCGATCTCGCCGTTCACGAAGCTGGCGAGGTCGGAAGCGAAGAACAGCACCATCTGCGCAGGCTCGCTGGCCTGGGCGGCGCGGCCCAGAGGAATACCGTTGATGATGCGCTGAGAGTTCTCGTCAGAGAGAATCGAGGTCATATCGGTCAACGTGAGCGACGGGCACACGGCGTTGCAGCGAACGCCAAACTTGCCGCCCTCCTTGGCGACCGCCTTGGTAAGGCCGTTGACACCGGCCTTGGAGCTCGCGTAGGCAGCGGTGCCAAGCAGGCCGCCGCCGATCTTGCCAGCAACGGAGCTCACGTTGACGATAGTGCCGGCATGCGCCGCCTTAAAGTGCGGGTACACGGCGTTCATCATAGTGAAGGTACCGTTGAGGTTGATATCGATAGTGCGGCGCCACTCGGTGTCATCGATCTCGTCGAACTTCTTGGTGCTGATGACGCCAGCGCAGTTGATCAGGATGTTGGTTTGCGGCAGGTCCGTAAAAATCTGCTCGACGGTCTCGCGCGCCTTGGGCGCATCGGCGACATCGAGCTGATAGAACTTGTTGCCCTCGCCAAGCTCGGCCACAGCGGCCTCGCCCTTAGCAGCGTTCCTTGCGATGAGCGCGACATGTCCGCCGCCCGCGACGATGCCCTTGGCGATCTCGAGGCCAATGCCCTGAGTGCCGCCCGTGACAATCGCAGTCTTGCCCGTGAAGTCAAATGCCATGACTCCATCCCCCTTTATGTAAGGTGTCTCCTTGCGGGAAGTTGGAGCATCGCACGTGGCGATTATATGAGTCCCAGTCGTCATGGTGGTGACAACCCCTCGCCTAACCGCGGGCATAATAGTTCTTTGAAACGCTTCAGCAATTGAATGATTTTAAGTCTTAATGAGCTCTTAATATTGCCTAGTGGCCAAGTAGATTTTTGGGACATGCCTAGAAATCCACCGAATGGGATGGTTGAGCGGGTGTATCATCTTCCACCGAAAATAGTTTCTAGTGTTAGGGGTTTTCGGTGGAAGATACCGATTTCCATGAGCTTGGGCGTCAGCTCTTTACCGAGTTTGGCAGCATGCACCAGCGCGTTTCGCGCTTTGCCGACCAGGCTCTGGGTGGCGAGATGGCCGTCATGCGCGCCCTCATGCGCGCCGGCGGCTCGCTCACGCCGAGCGAACTCGCTGATCGCGCCTGGGTCTCGAGTGCCCGCATCGCCAATATCCTACGCGCTCTCGAAGCCAAGGGCTGGGTCGAGCGCGAGCACTCAAAGACCGACCGTCGTCGCGTACACGTCACGGTGACCGACAAAGGATTCCAGGATCTCGAAATCAAACGTCGGGAATTCGAGAACCGCACCGCGGCCTTCCTCGAGCAGCTCGGCGAAACAGATACCCAAGAGATGGTGCGTCTTCTAAGACGTGCCAACGAAATTATCGACCGCAATCAAGAAAGGAGAGATGCCGAGTGAGGATTCTCAAGCTCTTTAAAAAACATATCCTGGCACTGTTCGCAGCTATCGTACTTATCGTAATCAGCTGCAACGCCGATCTGGCGCTGCCTACCTATATGAGCGACATCGTCGACGTGGGTGTGCAGCAAGGCGGCATCGCCTCACCCGTGCCCGACACCATTCGCTCCGAATCGCTCGATGACCTTGAGCTCTTTATGAACGCCAAAGATGCCAAGACAGTAGAAGCTGCGTTTGGCAAGGTAGACAAAAACGGCATTCGCACGTACAAAGGCACCGAGGAGGAGCGCACCGACGGCGGCAAGATTGCCGACATCATGAGCCTGCCCGAGACCGTCGTCCTTTCGCTCAACCAGGGCATCGACGCCGACTCCATGGGCGACATGATGGGCTCGTCCAGCGAGAAAGACAACAACGTTGCCCAGGCCATGCCCACCCCCGAGCAAATAGCAGCGATGACGCCCGAGCAGCTCGCCGAGATGCAGCAGAAGGCCGCAGCGGCGCAGAACATGCAAAAGCAGATTGATGCCGACGGCGGTAAGATCACCATGAAGAGCCTGCGCCTGGGTGTCGAGGGCGGTCTGGTAGACCAAAGCAAGCTCGTCGAGGGCGCCAACCAAATGGCGGACAAAATGGGCTCCATGTCGGGCTCCATCGTCACCCAGCGCGCCGTGAGCTATGTACAGGACGAGTACAAGGCACAGGGCATCGACCCCGCCGACGTGCAGAACGCCTACCTGAGCCGCATGGCGACCACGATGTTTGGACTGTGCCTCGTGTCGCTCGTCGCCACCATCCTGACCGGTGCCGTGGCTTCGCGCACCGCCTGCTCCATCGCCCGCGACCTGCGCCGCGAGACCTTCAACAAGGTTATGCACTTCTCGCCGGCCGAGGTGGGCAAGTTTAGCCAGGCCTCGCTCATCACCCGCTGCACCAACGACATTCAGCAGATCCAGATGGCCGCAACCCTGTTTATCCGCATGTGCCTGATGGCCCCCGTCATGGGCATCGTCGCCGTCATGCGTGTCCTGGCTAACCACACCGGCCTGGAGTGGACCATCGCCGTGGCCATCATCGCGGTTTCGGCCGTTGTCGGCGTGCTCATGGGCCTCACCATGCCCAAGTTCAAAAAGATGCAGGGCTTTGTGGACCGTGTGAACCTTACCGCCCGCGAGCTGCTCGACGGCCTTATGCCCATCCGCTCGTTCAACCGCGAGGAACATGAGCTCGAGCGCTTTGACAAGGCATCGCTCGACCTGATGACCACGCAGCTCTACACCAACCGCGCCATGAGCTTTATGATGCCGCTCATGATGCTCGTCATGAACTGCATCACCGTGCTTATCGTCTGGTTTGGCGCGCAGGGCGTGTCCGACGGCGTGATGCAGGTCGGCAACATGATGGCGTTTATCTCCTACACCATGCAGATCGTCATGGCGTTTATGATCCTCACCATGGTTTCGGTCATCCTGCCCCGCGCCGAGGTCGCAGCCGAGCGCGTGGAAGAGGTCATCACCTGCCCCACGAGCATCAACGACCCTGCCTCGCCCAAACTGCCCGCGGCCAGCTCGCCGCGCGGTGAGCTCACCTTCCGCGACGTGAGCTTCCAGTATCCCGATGCCCGCGCCGATGTCATCAGCGGCGTGAACTTCACCACGCATGCCGGTCAGATGCTCGGCATCATTGGCTCCACGGGCTCGGGCAAGTCCACGCTCGTGCAGCTGATTCCGCGCCTGTACGACGTCACGGGCGGCAGCATTTCGCTCGACGGCATCGACGTGCGCGATATGACCCTTTCCGAGCTACGCCGCCGCATTGGTTATATCCCGCAGCAGGGACGCCTGTTCTCGGGCACCGTCGAGAGCAACCTCAAGTTTGCCGGCGACATGGTAAGCGATGATGACATGCACCAGGCAGCGCGCATCGCACAGGCCGAGGACTTTATCGCCGAGCGCGAGGGCGGCTACGACTCCCCCATCAGCCAGGGCGGCTCCAATGTTTCGGGCGGTCAGCGCCAGCGCCTGGCCATCGCCCGCGCGTTGGCCAAAAAGCCCGAGGTCGTGGTGTTCGATGACTCGTTTAGTGCCCTCGACTACAAGACCGACGCGCGCCTGCGCGAGGAGCTGGCCAAAAACGTTACCGACGCCGCACTCGTGGTCGTGGCCCAGCGCATCGCGACCATCATGCACGCCGACCAGATCATCGTGCTCGACGACGGCCACGTAGTGGGCACCGGCACGCACGAGGAGCTGCTGCGCAGCTGCCCGGCGTACCTGGAGATCGCACAGTCGCAGCTTTCCGCCGAGGAGCTGGGGCTTACCCAAGAAGAAATTGCAGCCGTCACGGAAGGAGGCGAGCGCTAATGGCAGACGAGACCAAGACTCAGATTCCCAAGCCCACCCGCCAGCGTGGCCCCATGGGCCGCATGGGCGGCATGCGTCGCGGCGAAAAGGCCAAGGACTTTAAGGGCACCATGAGGCAGCTGCTCGGCTATATCGGCCAGCACAAGATTGCCGTGTTTGCCGCCGTCGCCTTTGCCGTGTGCTCGGTCATCTTTAATATTGTGGGACCCAAGGTGCTCGGTCAGGTTACGACCAAGCTGTTCGAGGGCCTGGTTGCCAAGGTCAACGGCACCGGCGATGTCGACTTTAACTGGATCGCAAAGACGCTCGGCTTTTTGCTCTGCCTGTATCTGGCGAGCTCTGCCTGCAGCCTGATCCAGGGCTGGCTCATGACCGGTGTCACGCAAAAGATCTGCTACCGCATGCGCAAGGAGATCGCCGCCAAGATCGCCGTCGTGCCGATGAGCTACTTTAACGGTCACAGCAAGGGCGATGTGCTCAGCCGCATCACCAACGACGTCGATACGCTGGGCCAGTCGCTCAACCAGAGCGTAACGCAGCTTATTACGTCCGTCACGCAGATTATCGGCGTGCTCGTCATGATGCTTTCGATCAGCCTGCCGCTCACCGGCGTCACCGTGCTCACGCTGCCGGCCGCCGCGATTATCTTGATGGTGATGATTCACTTCTCGCAGCCGTACTTCCGCGAGCAGCAGCAGGTCCTGGGTACCGTCAACGGCATTATCGAGGAGGACTTTGCCGGCCAGAACGTCATTCAGGTGTTCGACCGCGCCGAGGCCTCGATCGAGGAGTTCGACCGTCAAAACGACCGCCTGTTTATTAGTGGCTGGCGCTCGCAGTTCCTGTCGGGCCTGATGATGCCGCTTATGAGCCTGGTGGGCAACATGGGTTACGTGGGCGTTGTCGTAGTGGGCGCGCAGCTCGCGCTGACCGGCAACGCCACGCCCGGCGACATCCAGAGCTTTATCCAGTACGTTCGCAACTTTACGCAACCCGTGCAGCAGCTGGGCAACGTGAGCAACACGATGCAGTCGATGGCCGCTGCCACCGAGCGCGTCTTTGAGTTCTTGGCCGCGCCCGAGGAGGAGCAGAAGGCCGACGCGCAGATTCCCGAGAGGCGTCCCGGCCACGTGGAGTTCGA
>OHZC01000584.1_pt1 | contig 10610 bp, 7 predicted proteins | sample 1580361 | NCBI WGS metagenome assembly OHZC01 (sample SAMEA3882532, study PRJEB24775) | human gut metagenome | biome: human-associated habitat; feature: intestine environment; material: feces | place: Netherlands | collected 2009/2010
CCTTTTTTTAGAAGATGGTATTCTCGTATCGCAGCCTTCCCCTCTAGGGAATGCTGACGATACGAGAAGAACACTCTCCGCAGTCCTTCGGGCATTCCTCCCCGCTGCGAACTCGTTGAAGAGGGACACACCGAAGGAAGCGGATGGATGGCAGCGATCTGAAAACGAGTGAGAAACCATCCGCTCCCCGTTTCGTCATCCCGAGCGCAGCCGAGGGATCTTTCTGGCAGACCCATAAACGGCCGACGTGATACAGCAGGGAAACGAAACACAAAGACGTCGATTTTCATTTTCACACTGACATGGATAACCGCAGGGCAAGGAAGATTTCTCGACTTCGCTCGAAATGACGTTACGAGAAAGCCGCCTGCTGCCAATGTCCCCCTTTCCGATTATACTCTGCAATGAATCTGCCTTTCCTTAGCGCGCAAAAGACCGCAGCGGCATCGCCGCTGCGGTTTTTTATTCCTACTCCCTTATTCCTAGTCCCTAGCCACTAGTCACCAGCCACCAGTCCCTAGTCACTTCTTATGCTTCACGATATACTCTTTCAGATCCGCATGGAGGATCTTCTTATAACTCTCCACCCCCGGCTGGTCATAGGCATTGACGCCCGCAAGCGCCCCCTCGTAGGCGATCGTGAGGAAGAGAAAATACATGAGCGCCCCCACATGGAAAGGCGTACACCTTCTCATGATGAGATCACAGCTCATGCGGCCATCATGGGCCAGCGCCTCCTCATCCGAGCGCTGCGCCGCAGAAAGCATGTAGGAAAGCGGGACCGGGCCGCGCTCTTTTCCCTCATCACAGAGGATATCCGCGTCTTCCCTCGATTCCCTGACCGTGATGAACTGCACGAGCTTATTCCGTTTCCCCTCCTGATGCTCCTGCGTCAACGAATGCATATCCGTCGTCCCCACCGCCGCGACCGGGATACGGCCATAGTGGATTTCTTCCCCGGAGACCGTGAGCGCCTTGCCCAAAGACTCACCCAGAAGCTGTGCATACCACCAGCCGAGTGAGCGGAGACTGTCCCCATACGGCATGATGATCTCCGCATCGACACCATGATTTTCCCGCGCCAGATACTTACGGACCGCCAGCTGCAGCGCCGGATTCTCCGAAAGCGAAAGACTGCGGCAAGCCTCTTCCGTCATCCTCGCCCCCGCCAGGAAATCCCGGATATCGATCCCCGAAAGCATCGCAAAGACCAGCCCCACCTGAGAGAAAACGCTGAAACGTCCACCGATGCCATCCGGCACCGTGAAGCACGGCCAGCCATTCTTCTCCGCCAGAGGACGCAGCGCCCCCTTCTCCTTGTCCGTCACCGCGATGACGCTCACCTCGCAGAACTTTCCCAGCATCTCACGCAGCGCCCGCTCTGCCATGACCGGCTCCAAAGTCGTCCCGGACTTCGAATTCACGACCAGCAGCACCTTGTGCTTCCACCACGCCGTCTGCGAGCTCCGCCGGATACGGTCCACCAGCGAGAGAAGACTCACCGGATCCAGATTTTGCCCCGCAAAGTACAGTTGCGGATACCCGTGGCGCTCCTCCTTCGTCATCAGATTCCAGTACTGTCCGCAGAAAAGATCAAAAAGCACCTGATTTCCAAGATACGAGCCACCGATACCGATCGACACCGCGATATCCTGCTCCTTCGCCAGCTTCGAGAGAGCAAGCAGCCTCTCCCTCTCCTCTTTGGAGATCAGGATCTCTTCCTCCAGGAGATACGGCAGATGCGGGAAAAGCACGAGACTGCCGTCCGGCCCCTTCCCACTCTTCCGAAGCTGCTCCACAGAAAGCGCCGCCTCGCGGATGCGCTCCTTGCAGGCATCGATCTCCTCCTCCGTGATCCCCCAGCCCTCGCCGGAAAAATGCGTCATATCGATGGTCAATTCATCCTGAAAATGCATATATACCCCTCTTCACCGTAATGCTATTAAGTTAAAGAAATCGTTAGCTACGTAACGTCTTGCTTCCCCCTTCGGGGAGCTCCCCCGATGGGGAGCCAAGAACGTTCTGCCACTTAACTTAATGGCATTACTCTTCACCAGGCAGCCCACAGCCGCCTGTCATGTATCGACAATTATTATATCATGTTTTTATCCGGCACGGGAGTATGTTACGCCAAAAGGCGAATGATATCCTTATCCGATCTCACGCTTGTTTATCCATTGCAAGGGCTCCTCTGCCGCAAGCAGAAACGTTCGATCCGCTGCTTGCGATCCACATACATACGGCTCTGACGGTTCTCCTTTTATCAGTACGAACATTTCCATCATCACTTCCCCTTCACACGCACATGATATGCTCCATAGCCATGCAGCCCTGATCGATCAATGAATATGTACCATGTAAAAAGCCGAAGCACAAACGCTTCGGCTTTTGCCGGTAAACCACGCTTAATGGTGATATCGGCCATATGTTTCTATAAATTGTTTCATATACGTTTCGGCTTGCTTAAGATCCTCGGCATTGGGATGCTTTGCAGCCTCCTTCACCGTTTGCTCCATTTGAGCCGAATGGTGTGCGCTGCCCTCCGGCATTTTTCTCATCATTGCAAGCAGTGCGGGGTCGACAGCCCCCTGCACTGCGAAAACGCCGACGATCTGGTTATCCGGAGAGAGCTCCGTCCCTGCATTCGCAAATCCCGTATAGGCATGCTCTGACCGGGGATCGGCTCCCATGGTCTCAAAAAGGACGACATGCTTCCCATGAAGAGAGTGCAAAAATTCTTTTGCCTTCGCATCCGGGCCGCCGCGATCGAGCCAGTAACCGGCAAAGACCACATCAAATCCATCCGCAGATGGCGTATCCTCCACGCGAGCCAGCAGGCTTCCCTCCGGAGCCGCCTTCGCCAGCGCTTCCGCCACACGCCGAGTATTTCCCGTGCGGCTGGAGTATGCGATTAAAACCTTCATACGATCCCCTCATTTCATATTCATCATATCGCCGAAACGCGCCCTGCCCGCACTCTCCGAGCGGCCCAGCAGCATGTACTGGGTCATATGGAGCATGCGGCGGAGCATCGTGCGGTACCAGTACCGCCCGGCAGATGTGTACACATATATATCGCCAGACTTCGTGACGAGCCCCCAATCTGCCCACTGATCCAAGAGCGGTGTAAGGAGCGCGGTGAAAGGCACTTCGCACAGCGTTTCCAACGCGGCTGGAGAAATGCGTCCGCGATCGCTCGCCGCCTCGATGGCCTGATAGATCCGCTGGTAGCGGCTCTCCTTCCGCGCCCCCATAGGGACGAATTTCCCAAGGAGGACCGCGCCGCGATACATCGCCTCTGCGACAGGCTTCATGAGCCCCAGACCGCCGATTTTTCCCCCGCAGGCCATACCGATGGGGAAGATATCGCTGCCATTTGCCGCCAGCGTATTGTAGACGCTCTCCTCCCGCGCGTCCCACTTCCAGTGGGTACAGGAAATATTCGAAGCACCCGACACTCCCAGCTCCTCCTCCGCCGCGCGAAAGAGCGCCTGCAGGTACGGAACTTCGAGCGTCTTTCCCGCCTTGGCGAAAGACTTCGCCAAAGGTGAACCCTGAAGAAGCTGCAGCTTGTAGAGATCGAGCCCCGCTGCACCACACGCCTTTGCATCGCGGATATCCTGACGCATCGTCTCTTCCGTCTCACCCGGAAGCCCATAGATGAGGTCGAGGATCATGAGCGCATCCTTCTTCGCAAAATGCGCCAGCCTCTCCATCGCCTGCTCTCGGGGAAGCGGACGGCCGATCCCATTTCGGATCTTCGTCTGGAACGACTGCACGCCGAAGCTGAATCGATTCACCCCGCCGGAGATCGCCGCATCCATCTTTTCATCCGTCATGTCCGAAAGGCTCGACTCCATCGTGATCTCCACATTTTCCATCAATGGGAAGACCGTGCGGATCCGTTTCAAGATCCTTTCGATATCCTCCGCCGACAGGATCCCCGGCGTCCCACCACCGAAGAAAACCGAGCGGATGTGCGAACGCGTGAGGTACGGCCGGCCGGCGAGCGCATCTATCTCCCGGCAGAGGAGCTTTGCATACTCATGCTGCTCCCTCTCATCCGCCTTCTTTTTGAAAAATGCACAATACGTGCAGGAAAGCCGGCAAAACGGCACATGGATGTACACAGCAGATTCCTTAGTAGGAACTCCCGTCTCCCAAATATCTTTCATGAGCGACGGCAGCTTCAGCGGAGACACCACCGCCGTATCACTTGCCGCGAAAGGTTCATCCTGCCACTCGATATCCCAAGGCGCGTCCCGCCGCCCGTAGCATACACCGGCTCCCGGTACATAGACTCTATATTCTTCTCATAAGAAATCATCGCTGCCCTCCATATACTACATCCGCCATATAGGAAAGCGCCTTCGGATACTCCATACCGGGACTCGACAGAAACAGTTTCTGCGGAAGGAAGTACACACGCCCTGCCTTCACTGCACGCATCCCTGCCCAGGCAGGCTGTTCCATCAAGGACTTTCGAAACGCCTCCTGCTGCTGTCCCGGCATCACCATCGTCGTCAGGAAAATAATATCCGGGTCCTTTGCGACCAACGTCTCCAGACTGAAAGGCGGCAGTTTCATATCCCGGTCATTGTCCAGCGCGAATACATTGCGGATGTGAAGAAGCGCTGCCGTTTCCGTCGCGATCGTCCCCTTCCCTTCCAGTGTCACAGAGTGCGGCGTCCCATGAAGGATCGCACACGTATACTCCTTAAGAGACAGGCCGGATACCACGCTCTCCATGTCCTTCCTGAGCTGATCCCTCGCCTTCACGCCTTCCGCATGATGCCCCGTCACATCACCCAGGACCTCCGCAGCGCGCTCTACATCCTCCAAAGAAGACGCAGAAAGCAGCATGAAAGGGATCCCATTCTGCTTCATCACTTCCGTAAACCTGTCATGCAGCCCGTGCAGACCGATTACCAGATCCGGTTTCTCGGAAATCACCGCCTCCGCATTGACCTGAAACGTGTATCCCACCGTCTTCTTCCCCGCCGCATAGGAAGGCGCCTTGTCCCCCGGGCTGTCCGCCCAGGCGATGAAGTCTCCCCCCACCGCATGCATGATATTCAGAAACGACGGTGCGAGAATGATGATCCGCTCCGGCTTCTTTGCAAGCACCACTTCTCTTCCCACAGCATCCGTCATGCGATAGAAAGTCTCTGTGTGTCCTCCCGTCGCCTGAGGAAATCCGCAGCCCGCTGCGACCGATAGGAAAAGTAGCAAGCAGAGCGCGAGCCACTTCCTCATAGCGCCTCCTCTTAGAACTTATGCTCCCAGCCGAGAGACCAGTAGCGTCCATCCAGATAGCAGTCTGTATCCACTTTATCGAAGATATTCTGTACGCTGCCATAAATACGTGTGTCTTTATTCAGCTTACGCGTCAAGGTGAAATTCAGCGTATGATATGTCTTTCGCGGACCGGCAGTAAGAGAATTCCTTCCCTGAACAGGCGTTGCATATTTATAATTCAGTTCATCCCATAAGAGAGCACTCCATCCGATATCTTTGCCATCATCATAGGACAGCGAATATACCTGCGACAGCTTGCTTCTCTGCTCCAGATCTCTCCAATTCGAATCTTCCCCGCGCTGTTTGGCATCAAACAGCCACGTCGAATTCACCTTGAAATTCCAGCGATCATTGATCTTGACGCCCAAGGTATGCTCAAGGCCATTGAATTTAGCCTTTTCGATATTTTCACTTTTAGATGTATTCCTCTCCGTCGGAATCTTTACATACTGGATCAGATTATCCGCCGTCGTATGAAAATACGTCAGTGAGGTATTGACTTTATCCCATTCTTTTTCAAGACCGATATCCCAGCTGCTTGATGTTTCCGGCTTCAGCTCCGGGTTGCCAAGCAGAGTAACCACATTGCCGGGGCTGCCCATAGCCATCGAGAAGCGATAGTACAACTGCGGAATGGTAGGCGCCTTGAAGCCCTTCCCGTAATTTGCTTTGATGCGGAAAGAATCATCTGCCTTGTAGGTGACACCCAGCTTTGGAGAAGTATGGCTTCCGAACATGCTGTGATGGTCATAACGGACAGCAGGAACAATGAACCACTTGCCGATGGTAATTTCATCCTGCAGATACGCTGCATAGGTACTGATCTCCTTCTCAGAGACCTTATTCGTCACCCCATTCTGCGTAATACTCCCCACATTTTCTGCTGCATCTCCGAGATTCGTACCATATACTTTATTCTTCGTGTATTCTGCGCCAAACGTCAGTCTATGCTGATCATTGATACGCATAGAATCTCTGCCTTCGATCGCCCAAAGCTTATTGGAATTGGTATTGAATTCATACCCTCCTCTTCCATTCATCATACCTAGGATCATACCGGAGTAGCGGCTATCCGAAGTCGGAATTGAGGATACTTTGGTGGTCGTGTTGTTGCTCCATTTAAATTTACTTAGATACGTCTGAATCTGCCAGTCATTTCGATTTGTCGATCCATTCCAGCTAAGGCCATACGTTTTCTGGTTATAGTGCGCACTTCCATCGCCTTTGCTGACCTTGTATCCATAGATCTCCGGTGCTCTCCCCGACTGATGAAGCATGCCAGACCAGATCCCCTGCGCCATCGCAGCAGGAACAGTGACAAACTCCTTGCCATCGCCCTCTTTCGTCTGATTCTGAGAGAAGGCATCTGCATAGAAATTCAAATAGTTATGGTCGTTGAAATGATACTTCGCATCAAAATTATACGTCTGCGCTGTCCCATGATAATTCGTCCATGCGCTGTTTTCATCCCGATCTGTTCTTTCCCGATTGAACCGCATATCCAACGTTGCAGAGAACTTCCCGATCTCCCCAGAGTCCAAATGCCACCAGTTCGTGAAATCCTCGCTGCTGTTCACAAGCCCCGTGCGTACTTCAGCCTCTTTCGAGCCCTTCGTGATGATATTGATGACACCGCCCATAGCCTCTGAGCCATACAGCGCACTCGAAGGACCCTTGACGATTTCGATCTTCTCGATATTATCCACATTGATGCGATCGAGCGCATTCGCATTCCCCAGCCCTGAGCCATCCGCTTCGTTCGCCACACGGTGACCATTCACCATGATAAGCGACTTATCCGTACTCATCCCGCGGACGATGATCTCATGACCGCCGCCACGCACCTTTTTCGTCATGGTGATATTCGCAAAGTCTGTGATCGCATCCCGCAAATTCGTCGCACCGCTCTTCTTGATATCCGAGCTCGTGATGATCTGCGTAGACGCCGGTACATTCTTCACATCATTCTCTGTGCGCGTCGCTGTGACGACGACAGCATCGAGCGTATACAGTGGAAGGGCTTCTTCGGCAAACGCAAGCCCCCCAGGCAGCATGGATACCAATACAGAAGCAGTCAGCAGCTTCTTTCCATAGACTGTTCTCTTGTTAGTCATTTTTATCTCCTCTATAAATGCTATAAAACGGAACAGTTTCCTCTCAGCAGTCTTCCCTATTCCCTGATGAGATATAACTATGACAATTATATATCATATTTTATTTAATTACAATTATTCGCTAACTCTTTATTTTATAAATTTAATTAAATGCATTTTAAAGTCAAAAAAGCATCTCCTCATGATAAAAAAATCATAAGGAGATGCCGAAAACTCGGAACTGTAAAAAATGTTAAATCATTTTTTACAGTTCCTTCTCTTCGATTTCCATTCTTAAGAATATGATAAAGGGTGCCAAATGATATCGATCAACGATGATTACTCATCACTGCAACATGAACCATCACGCTTTCCCTCTCACTCATACTGCATACTATACGGCACCTGCGTATTTTCTTCCAGCCATCTCGCAACGGCAAGACCGCGGGGATGTACGACCACATTTCTTTCCGCCTCAGACAGCAGCGATAATTCTCCATACATCATCAACTGCCCGCCAGGAATGAACAATACATTCTCCCAGCTTTCATCGGACGCAGGATCTAGGATGCACTGACCGATCACATTGATTTTCCCCGCCTGCTTCTTCTCTGAAAAGTGAGGCACTTTACGCAGCAGAGAAATCATAGCGTCCGACCAACCCCGATCGGCATCACCAGTAAACCCGCTGGCGTCAGATACGCACACGGGAATGTCCATCACAGACTGGCAGATCCCCGCGATATCATCCCCCATCAACGCCGGTCCACAGTTCACGGCTACCCCCATGACAGCATAGTCTGCCTCCTGCCACATATCCTGTGCCACTTGCAGCAGTTTCTTCTTTGCTCCAAAGACCAGGTCATTCTCCTCGATCAGCGTGCTGTAAATCCGCCTCGCCCAAAGAGGCTCACACTCTGCGATCCTCCGAGAGGTCAAAGCCGAGCACCACATGGGCGAATCCAGAACCAACCCCAGATCGGAAATACTGAGCAGGGCCGCAGCCGCTCCCGCCATGGCCGTTTCTTCTTTGCACACCCGCCATCGATCCAGCTTACTCATCACAGCCGCCCTCCTTCTTCAGGATCTTTTTCAAAAAAGAAATCCATCCCTCATAACCGATGCATGATGGTGCCAGCACCTCATCACATTCACGCAAATCAAAAAGCATCATAAAGAAAAAGCAGGTTCGCCACTGACGTCCTGCTTTTTATAATGAACAATTAGAATTTAATTTCCGCAGACACTACGAAAGTTCTCGGATCTGCAGCAAGAATCTGGTTTCCCTGATCCGCACTATACCAACCTTTCTTATTGGTCACATTGTAGCACATTGCCGACCAAGTCACCGGGGTATGGCCCATGACAGACTCATACTTGAACCCCAAGTCAAAACGGTAATACTGTGGCACGGTGTAGGTTCCATGTCCAATATGGCTCTTGCCGATGTAGCTGGCTCTTCCCAGTACCGTCAAATCATCCGTTGCGTGATAAGCCAATGCCAGATTACCATTCCATTTCGGAATACCATCCGCTGTCATGCCGTTTAATTTGGGATTGCTGTTTCTTGTCCAGATATAACGGTTGAACCCAATGGATGCAATAAAATCCAGTTTATCTCCAATCGTGCCAGCAGTTGTCCATTCGATTCCCTTATACTTTGTTTCCCCGTCATACTTGTAATAGTTATCCGATGTTGTCACAGTTCCAGGTTCTTTGGTTTCATACATAGCCAGCGTATGCGTGAGTTTACCCTTTTTCAGTTTGATACCGAACTCGTTACTCTTTGTCTTAGCCGGATCCAACAAATCGCCCTCATTCTTATATCCCTTACCTGTAGGAACTACGGTTCCACCAAGGAATGTCTCTGTGTGATTGGCATAAACAGAAAGCGATGGCGTAAAGCGATACACGATGCCATATGTCGGGCAGTTGCCATCGTAGTCTTTTTCATCTTTGATCGTTCCATTGGCGTTATAGCTGCGGCTCTGGTAGCTGTGATGATGCAACCCGGCATTTACAATCAATTTATCATCCATGAACTTCATGGTATCCATCAGTGTATAGCCCTTAGTCGTATACTTGCTGCCAAGACGCGTGCTGACTTTTGTCAAATCCGGTGCTGCCCAGTCATTGTCCTGATACAGATTGCCGATGTAAGTCCCCAATTTGCGAGAGGATGCTGTTCTGTTGACCGCGCTGTTCCGATCCACGGCAAAGAGAAATTCATTTTTCATGAAGCCGAAATCATATTCTGAGCGAAGGCCTGTCCCAATATATCTGGCTGTGCTACCAGATGCACCAATGGTTAAGTCTCTTTTGAATGTACCACCAAAACTGCCATCCGGATTGAACTGCAAAATCCCGGTCATAGATGAGCCAGAAATATTGACCGGCGTATCGTTCCTCATAATTCCTGCATTCAGGAATGCTATCCAATGGTCATTGAGCTTCTGGTCGTGGTTCAATGTCATCAGCCAGGTCTTGCTCTCTGTATATGCCCAGCTTGGATTCAAATTATGCTTTCCATCTGGAGCCGTAGGCAAAAACGGCATCTTGCTCAATGGATTCAGTTCACCGGAAGAAACCGTCTGAAATATGCTGTTTCCGCCTTTATGCAGACTTCTGGCATACCCCATAAGTAAGTTGGTCGAGCTATCAACACTTTGATGATCCAAATTAACGAAGATATCTCTATTCTTGAGTTTTTCTCCATGGGTAGCCAGATTCCCATCCCCAGTCAATGCATTGATGCGGATCCCCCATGCACCATCTTTTCCAAAGCGACGGCTCATATCAACGGACTCCTGCAGATTTCCTGTACTGGTATACTTCACATTGGCGGTTGTTAACGGTTCCTTCTCTGCTACTTTGGAACGATAGTTTACTGTACCGCCAATAACATTTTGCGTGGTACTTCCGGAATAAACTAAAGATGGGCCTCCCAGCACATCAATATTTCCAATAAAGTTCGTTCCCATCGTGAAATTACTGTACATACCGGGGATATTATTGACACTCATCTGGGATGCTGTGGTATACTTGCCTCTCACGGACACCACATTGGGACTGGTGGTGCGACGAATGGATGGATTTAAAGAAAGAATATCCATCACTTCATTATTTCCGGAAATGGCAAAATCTTTAATAGACTGATCGGTGATGGTCATCGTAGCCGCAGGAAGCTCCATCATGTCTTTATTACGAAGCATCCCCCAA
>OHZC01000586.1_pt1 | contig 10586 bp, 10 predicted proteins | sample 1580361 | NCBI WGS metagenome assembly OHZC01 (sample SAMEA3882532, study PRJEB24775) | human gut metagenome | biome: human-associated habitat; feature: intestine environment; material: feces | place: Netherlands | collected 2009/2010
CGGCCTTGCTGGGCTGTCGCGGCAATTATGATATTGCAATACAGATAGATGAGGTAACCGGCACCATGACGGGGTGGCATTGGTTCAAATGAGGGAAATGGAATGATCGAGTACATCAAGCTCTTTTGGGAGGGCGCACCGGAGGGAGAACCACCGGTCATCCTCTATGAAGTGGATACCGAAAATGAGCGGCTGGTCCTCCGCTCCATCGACATCTTTGCAGATGGACGCACCCGCAATATCCCTGACCTTTACGACGGCGCCATCGAGATCACGCCGATCCCCACCGTGGAGGAATTGAACGCCCATGTCTGGGGCGAGGAATTCCACGCCTGCACCATAGAGAAAGCGGAATTTGAGGCCATCTGGGAAAGCCACACCTATGATGGAGCGTTAAAGTAGCCAGGAGGAGACACTATGAACAAACCTATAAAAGCCAAAAATCTGCCGTTGTTCTCCATCATTGACCTGGACCAGCTGCGCCGGGAAAACCATCTGGAGGGCACAGAAGTGACAGACTTTTTCACGGCAAGGGATGGAAAAGTCTATCTTCTCATGGAACAGCCGTCCGAAACACAGGGTAAGGACTGGCTCAGCACTCCTTCCACCTATACCGCAGTGGAAATCCAGCTGGATTGGGCGGAACAGCGGGTGCTGGAAACGACGCTGTTTCCTCTTGGCCTCTTGAAGTTCCAGTTTCATTATTTGCGGCCCGCAGGTGATCACTTCCTACTGCTGGGGGCAAGATGCGCCTATCGGAAAAACGGCCCTGACCAGAACGCCTGGATCGTCAGCCGGGACGGAGCTGTGCTGTCCCGTTTCTGCCTGGGGGATGGCATTCAAGACTGTGTGGTAAAAAAAGATGGCACCATCATTACCAGCTACTTTGACGAAGGTGTATTTGGTAATTACGGTTGGGATGAACCTCTGGGTGCTTGCGGCCTGATTGCATGGACATCGGAGGGAACTCCTCTCTGGAAGAATGAGAAGTATTCCATCTATGACTGCTATGCCATCAGCCTGGACGAAGAAGAAAACCTGTGGTTTTATTATTATGATGAATTCCGGCTGGTGCGGACGAACTTCAAAGAGGATCTTGTGTTTGAACTGCCAATCGAAGGAAGCGGAGCTTTTTCTGTTGCCCCGTCCGGCAATGTCTTCCTGTTTCAAGGCGGATACCAGCAACGGGACAAATTCTACTTCCTTACCGCTCATGGTGATCACCTTGGGAAAAAACAGGAGGCTATTCCCACCTGTGACGGAAACAAGGTCGCTGTGGAGCAGTGCAGCCTGCTTCGCAGCCAGATGCTGTTCCTCGGAAAAAACGGCATTCTCTATGGCGGGGTACTTGGTGAAAGCGTGGAATGACAATGGTTGAGATCAATCGTGTCTGGCTCAATGTGGATACAGACACCAACAAAATCACACTATTCAGCCGTCCCCGTGTATCCATCCGTGTAGATGAGTACATTTGGAGTTTGATCGAAGAACATATCGTGAAGCCCCATAAGCTCATGCGCAGCGAAAAGCATAGGTATCTGCTGAAAATTGCCTTTGGCCGATTTGATCCGGTGCGGCACCGATATTATCCGCTTTCCCCGTACAACGGGCCGCTTCGGGAAGGTGTCGAGATGGACAGCGCAAACAGAAGCTATTTCCGTGAGGATTTTGTAGGCGGCAAGGAGCGGACTACCTGGTTCTCTCCCAATAAAATATGGACAAACTGCGGCGACAAGGTCCTGAATGTGGACATCAAAGCCGCCAATGTAAGCGAGAGCATCACCCCCAGAGAATACGCAGACTTGCTGTTCGATGGGATTGGGGCAGCATTGGTGTTTAACTTCAAAAGGCTCAAGCGCGAGGAGTTTGATGGGCTGAAGCCCAAGATTGACTGGAGCATCGTAGAAAGCTTCCCCTTTCCCGCACCCTTTGAGGAGCAGCGGTACATTGGGGATGAAGGCGAAATTCATGTGTATTCCTGGGATGGCCGAAAGGAAACGACCCTTGTTGGTCCCTATTCCGTGCGGGAGTTGTATCTGGAGCATTTCGGAGAATCGTGAGGAGGAATTTTGCCGTGCAAGTTTGGTCAAAGGTGGATTTTGGTACCGGAACGGTCACCTTTCTGGATGACACACGAAAAGAAGATATGCTGCAAGTGGAATATCCAAACAGTTTCTTGCTGGATATGGGCTGGTATCAGGACAGATATATCATTTCTATCATTCAAAATTTTGATTGGACGCATCCAGTCCAGCAGTATGAAACAGCAGAAAGGAATCAGCTTCCCAAGCTGTTGACGGAGGCGGTTCGCCTTGTGGAAAAGGAATCACAGTCTGCCGGAGCAAATTGAAAGAGGACTTGATATGAACGAGAATTTATTTAGACCACAATTTGATACATTGAAACTGTCCGATAAGCTCTGGCTGATGCAGACGCTGGCGACTCGTTATAATTTGACATTCAAAGAACTATACGCCTTTTCCCGCTGGAGACAGAGCTGCACTACCGGCCTGTTTGAAAAAGGTGGCCGGGAGTTTGTCTTTGTCCCAGGCGATACCGTGATTCTTGGCTGGGAGGGCTTTATCCAAGGAATGGACAAGGCCAACCAAGAGGAACTGGCGGATATTTTTGCGGAAATCGAATATGAGGGCACTGCGGAGGAATTTCTTCGGCAAGGTATGACCCCAGTACGCCAGATGACCATTGGCCCCATGTTTGTGGGCAGAAAACTGGAGGAGATTGGCTGGGAAAGTGTACCCATGAACGACCCTCGCATCACCGCCCACCCTGAGTGGCTGGAGAACTTGCAGAGGTGGGCGGGTCAGGACAGCCAGAGCTTTGAAATACACGAAACGGTCCGCTTTGAACGCAATGCTGATAGCTGGCGAGCGTGGCTGTGCCATCCAATGACCTACCCAGAGTTTCAGCGGTCCCTGTTGTGGGAGCTGGCAGCCAGCCTTCCCACGCCGGATGAGTGGGCCTACCTGTGCGGCGGCGGATGCCGAACCCTGTTTCCCTGGGGGGATGGACTGGACTACAAGATGAAACTACACCACTTTGAAAGAGAGGAAGAACAGGGTAAGTCATACGACATAGAGCAGGCTAACTTCTTTGGCCTGTCTATTGCCTACGACCCCTATAAGCGAGAGTTGGTAGACGGGAAAACATTGACCACCTGCGGCGGCGACGGAGGCTGCAATATCTGCGGAGGCATGGGTCCTTTGCTTGGATATTTACCCTGTTCCCCTCATTGTAAACCGGAGGTTCGGGAAGATAATGAGATTCACAATGACTATGACTTTTTCCGTCCTGTTATCCGGGTGCAGACATCCGGGTGGAGAATGGTAATAGATAGAGCGCAAGAGTAAGGAGGTAAACTATGGAATGGCCAAAGCGGGCACGAACAGCGGATTGGGAAAACGGTGTCCTAACTTTAGATGGAGAAAAGAAATTTGATATTCCGGAGCTGACCACAGAGATCATGGAACGGCTGGCCGGTTACACCCTGGTGGGATTCCATGTGAAAGGGTATCCGGTGACGGATGAACTGCTTGCCCCCTTTGCCGGGCATAAAAGTATGGTCAACTTCGGCGTGGAGAACAGCGCCCTTACCGACGCCTGTTTCCCCGTTTTTTCCGCCATGTCCAAGCTGCGCATCCTGCTGCTGACCGGGAACTCCGGAATCGACGGAAGCGGCCTGTTCGCCCTGCAAAGCTGTAAGCTGGACCTGCTGGCCCTTGACCACACTGGGCTGGATGATGCCGGTCTGCTCCAGGCGGCTTCCATCCCCAAGCTATCCCATATCTGGATCGACCATACTGCTGTCACTTATGAGGGCTTGCTGGCTGTCGCCGGCAACAACTACATCAAGCCGGTGGTCCATGTGCAGTTCACCAAGGAGCAAATGGAACACTTCTCTCAGTTCCAGCGAGAAAAGGCCAAAAAGCCCGTCCAGCTGGATGAGCAGGCAGCGTCGGAATGCCGCAGGGTGTTGTCTGCCTTCTTTGCCGAGATGACAGAATGGGAGCAGTACATGGAGCAGGCTGGGTTTGAAGATCCCGAGGCTGTGCCCCGCCTGCTGGCGATCTGGGAGAAGTATGTGAGCGAAAAGCCCCGTCCGGGCTATCTGCCTCTGGACCTCTCATACAGTGCCCAGGGCACCTACAAGGGGGAAGAATTTCTTGACGCGGAACAGATCACTAAGAACAAGCTCTACATCTACACCAGAGAGAAAAATACCAGCTTTGACCGCCGCTTTCTCATGAAGCGCGTGGGCGAGGGTTGGATGATTGACGCGGTGCAGGAGCGGCTGGACGGCTGGCAACGGACAGGATTGTAAGGGAGGCATAATGGATGATATATAGGTTTACGGAAGTATTAAACGATCTTGTTAATTATTTTCTCCTTGGTGACATTTTGTTGCTGGAGGACTGGAAGCAGGCAAATCATCTTTCAGATGATTTAGCGATGGAGTTTACCACAAACGAAAGCGGCGACAGGATATTTGCCGAAGGAATTGTAATCCCAATGACCGGTATTGAAAACTATCCCTATACCATATTGTTCAATCTCTCTGGTGATAGACCGGAGCTGTGCAAAGAAAGAAACCGATTGCAGCTTAGAAAAAGTGGCTATTCCCTCAAAGTAGATCATAATATGCTGATGCTTTTTACATGGCCAATATTGGAACAGTTTACGCCTGAAAAGGTGAAAGATCTGATTTCTTATTATAGAGTGCATAATAAGCCGATGATTGAGCTTGAAAATGGCTGGTATCATATCGAGATTTTGGGTGGAGAAACCTTGCAGGACGGGGACTATGAACCTACATTTGAGTTTGTGATACAACCAGCCACAAATGAAGAAGCCACCATAAATGCAGATATGAATTTTAGCTTTGAAATTACAAGCTCTGCTTATTAGTGAAACCTATCCCTACCGAAGATGGAAAAGGAGATCATGATATGGATTTATTGAAACAATGCCAGCAATGGTTTGAACAGGATGAAGCGCAGAAGGTAATCGACACCCTGGAAGCGATTCCTGCTGAGGAGCGCACCCCGGAACTGGACAGCGAATTGGCCAAGGCATATATTGCCGTTGCACATATAGGAGAACGGGAGCCTTTTGAAAAGGCGCTGGAACTTCTGGCTCCCCATGAGGAGTATTTTGCCGAAGATCACTGCTGGAATTATCGGACTGCTTCCGCTTATTATTGCCTGGATGAGGAAGGTCCCGCCCTGCGTTACTTTGAAAAGGCCCTGAAAGCCCGCCCTGGAGACAAAGATACCCAGGAGTACATAAACGATTGCCGCCGTCGTTTGTCCCTGCCCCGCTTTGAAAAGAACTTCCGTGAAAGGACGCAGGAAGCATGGGCAGCCTTTTCTCAGATTGAGGCGGAGCTGCGTCAAATCATAGATACGGACGAAACGCACCAGCGTGGCGAAGAACTGATTGAAAAGTGCGGGAATGCACTCAAGACGGCCCTGCGCGATACTTCCTTTGAGCTGGGCTTCAATGGCGAAAAGCATGAATTGATCCTCAGTCCAGAGGGGCTTCGCTCCCGCCTGTTCCCTTTGGTGTACTTCCAGAAGCAGGCCCCAGAATCGGTGCTGGAGCATTGGAATATCTGGGTAGGCCGCCAGCCCTGTGAGGGGTTCGAGCTGCGAGCTGGAGAGATCGAAGTTCGGGCTGATGATGTGCAGATGTGGGCAGAGGAAACAGAGGATCATCAGGTAAGTCTGGTCCTTTACTGTGAAAAGCTGACCCCGATCTTGAAAGAGGACACAGACAAGGTCTGGTGGGCACTCTCTATGCTGGTGGATCAAACTATCGGAGAAGTTTCCGCTATCGCCTTTGTTGCTGGGTTTGATGTTTATGCTCAGCCGAAAGACGAACCGGCCAAGCTGCTTTCTGAACTGCCGGAGTTGCTGCAAAGCATGGGACTTTCTCTCTGGCGGGATGGCAGCGACTACCTGGAAAACAGCTACCTTGCCTATGAACTGAAACCGGTGGAGGACCCGGAGGCTGACTGGCGGCTGGATGTTTATACTGGAAGCTGCCGCCTGCCGGTGCTCATCAACGACTACCTGACTGCCCGCAGTGATATGGTGGATGAGTACCACAAGGATGGCATTGCCGCTGGATTCCTCCTGTACCCGCTGTCCGGTTTTACCGGTGAGGAACGAGTGAAAGCTATTCTGGATTTCCGGGATAACCTGCGGGATGCCATCCTACGGGATGCAGGAGAGGAAGCCGTGACCTTCCTGGGTGGGGCCACTGGTCTGTATTGTGGGTATCTGGATTTTATCGCCTGGGATCTGCCCGCTGTACTAACAGCGGCACAGGCATTCTTTGAGGGAAGCGACCTGCCCTATGCTCACTTCCGCGCATTTCGGCGGGATGTGGGCGGTGTGCCGCTACTGGACGAGAAAGAACCGGAGCCTGATATTCATGAGGAAACTGGCTCCCTGCTCTCGACAGAGGATATTGAAATACTGGAGTCCTTTGACGAAGGAACTGCCGCTTACTTTGGGAAAATGCTCGACTGGCTGGAGAATTTTATCAAAAGCGGCGTAGAAGAAGGACGATTCAGCGAAAAACAGGCTCACCAGGATTTACAGATTGCCCTCTGGTATGCCTTTGCCTGCCTTAACCTGGACGATTACATCCACTACTACCGCGCTGCGGAATGGATGAAGGATTCGGAGAAAAACGCCACGGGCTGCGCTACCTGGTACTACCGGTATTCTGTGGCGTTGATGTATTGCGGCAGGCTGGAAGAAGCACTGGAATATGCGGAGCGGGGCGCTCTGGAGGAGCCGGACTACCCCTGGATCTGGCTCCATCTGGGCAAGCTACGGGCGCATTTTGGCGATAAATCCGGTGCGCTGGATGCCGTCAAGCAAGGATTAAAACTGGAACCGGGAGATTATGAGTTCCTGACCTTAAAAAAAGAGATCAAAGCCGGAGCCACCCTGGAACAGATGGAATATCATTGGATCAATCCCGATGCTGACCAAACGCTCCAGCGGGGACTGGACGAGAATGCGGATGATAAACAATGCGCCATAGCCTGCATTCGGGTGGACGAAGCGGGACTTGCCGAATTTTATGAACTGTTCCACCCAGAGCGGTATAGCTATAAGAAAAATTCCCCCTGCTGTGAATTCCAATACCCGGTGAAGGAACATCTTGTGGAGCTTTCCTTCCGTATGAACGAAGCTGGACTCTCCAAGATGGGAACCGACTGGCTGCGGCAGCTCAAGGAACGGCTGGACAGCGGTGAATGGCTGACCCACACCCCTGAAGGAGAACCAGAGGGCATTCTAACAGGTGTGTTTGTGGACCAGACCCGCCGCATTGGTCTTGTCTATCAACAGCCGGGAGACGATCAGTATTTTCAGATTTTCCTGAACCCGGACGGCACGAAGGCGGATGCCTTCTGGTCCTCAAGAAAAAACAGCGAGCCGGAGGTTTATTCGGAGGATGAGATGTCTGCGATAGAGCAGCACATCAAAAACACCTTTGGTGAGTTTGAGAATGTGTTCCATGAGCTGGTTTCTCCTGACATCCATGTGGACATCTGCGTTGTTCCTCCCTCTGATGAGCGGGACTATTACACACTGGTAACGATGGGCATGGGTGCTCACCGGATGAATGTGCCGGAGGAACTGGCGGAATACAAGCTGGAGCGAGCAGAGCTGGCCATCGCTCTGCCACCGGATTGGAAACTGGATGAGGAATCCCTGAAGGATGAGCGGTGGTACTGGCCGATTGGTCTCTTGAAAGTGTTGGCACGCCTGCCTATTTCCAACGATACCTGGCTGGGCTTTGGCCACACAATGGATAAGCAATCGCCGTTTGCAGAGGATACGGAACTCTGCGCCGCACTTCTGGTAGGTCCGCAGGATGTTGTCTGGAACGGAGGTGAAGTCTGCACTTTGCCGAGCGGCGAGGAGGTCAACTTCTATCAGGTGATCCCGCTCTATCGGAATGAGATGGAGTATAAGATGGAGCATGATGCGGACGCTCTGCTTAAAAAAATGGCAGGCATCAGTTTTGTGGTTAATCCCACCCGCCAGAATGCCATCACCAGAGGCACCCTTGGCGGGGATGATGAAGATGACTATGTGGTGGAAATGGACGATGCTGCCTGGCATCTGGAAACCATTGAAGAAAAGAACCTGCCGGTGGATGAAATCAACGCCTACAACCACATGGCCATTTACCTGCGTTGGTGCATGGAGCATGACCTAGTGGGCGAAGAATTCCTCGCTGAGTACGGATCTGTGGTAGAAAAGGTAAAAGCTGATCCTGCCAATGTGGATCTGCGTGAGTTTATCCGGGATGAGCTGGATGGGCAGCTGGTCGGCCCGCTGTTCAATAAGATTGGCCGAGCATTTGCTTCCTACTACTATGGGGAGGCAGACAGCCCTTACTTCCCCGGCGACATTGACAACTATGCCTTAGAATATTTTGGCTCAGAGCAATATTATTCAGATAAGTTCCAGGACGAAGCCTACCTGTTCATTCCCTTTGATGAAAACTATTACCAGGCTATGGCAAAGGTCATGGAAAAACGGTTCGTCAACTGGCAGGGACAGAGTTTCGATGAGGCCACTCTGGAATCTTCCGAGGTGGCTCAGGCCATCATGGAGTATCTGGACTGTGAATGTACCTATTTCCCCTCAATGACGGATGATGACCCCATCATGTCGGCATATAACTATGCCAAACGGGAAAGTCTCAAAGAGGGCTTTGTGCCGGTTCTCATTAAGGCGGATGACGAAACGCTGTTGGAGTGTCTGGTGATGAACGCCGACCCGGAGAATGATGCGGACATTTACGAATTTGACCTCAAAACCGTAACGGAGTACCGGAAGAAGATGCTCTCTGCGCCCATCAAGGACGGAAAGGCAGTTTTGGAGGAATTGACCGGCCAGCGCAAGGAAGAAGCTGAGGATGACGATATGGACTGGGATGAGGAAGTCCTGGGCGAGATGGAGGGCGGATATGATAACCGTCGTTTTTCAAGCTACTGGAATTCCGATAATGATATGACCTATCCTCTCATTCTGGCTAAAATCCCCGTGAAGAACCCTTGGGAGCTCTTCGCCTGGCTGCCCTTCGGAAACTGGAACGAGTGCCCAGACACGCCGGAACTGATGGCGGTGGCCAAATACTGGTTTGAGCAGCATGGGGCGGTGCCCGCTGCAATGAGCCACGATGAGTTGGAATTCCTGCTCCCGGCCCCTGTTTCCCAGGAGAAGGCCATGGAGGTCGCCGCAGAGCAGTACGGTTTCTGCCCGGACATCGTGGATCAAGAACAGGATGACCCCACTGTGGGCAATCTGGCGGATGTCCTGAGGCAGTCTACCGTCTGGTACTTCTGGTGGGATTGAGCAGAAGGATATGTCTATGAAGGAATATTTGAATACAAATTTTTCAGATATAGTTTATGGCGAAAATGGATTTCTTGTGGAACTGCGTTGTAATAACACATTTCAGGTGCAGTTGTTTGGAAAAATAAAAGCCTATCTTCTTGAAAATCAACCAGCATGGAAGGCAGCGGGAGCTATCCCCATCCCTGACGCAGTCGCCATATTTAATCTAATTGATCAGTTAGCTGGGGGAAATCGGTTTTGGGGCGAGGAAACAGGCCGCCAGGCAGAAGATGCGCTTTTTGAACTACAGGAAATAATCGGTTCATTAGAGGAATCGCCTGAGTGTGAGTGAAAGGAGGATTTTATGGGATACGATGTGAGTTTTCACCCGATTTCCCCAGAAGAAATGCAGGAATGGTATTTTACCCCGCTTTCCTGGGTCCAGCAGGGGCAGGAAGAAAAGGTGCTGGCTCTTGCCGCACAGAATGGGATAGAGGATTTCTATGCGGAAAAATATCTGGATACTCTGCGGGTCGGTGCGGGGACAGAGCCGGATGAATTGTTTGACAAGAGCCACGGCTTTTATATTGCGGTGATCCAGGGCTTTTTCCGGGATTACTATTACACTAGAGGGAGCGGTTTTTCCTTTTTGATAGAGGAGAAGCCAGAATATGCGCGCTACTTTACCTCATGGGAACAGGTGGTGCCAACAGCTTTTCCAAATCCGGCAGAAAATCAGATCATTGAAAACTACTGCTCCGGCGTGTACCTGTCTCCAAATCAGGTTTTGCAGATTCTCCGGGATCTGGAGCAGGAACCAAAGGTACTGGAAGATCTGGAGAAACATTGGAGCGATGGGCAGTTTGCTGTTCTGAAAAAGGCTCTTACTGCTGCGGCTGAACTGGGTACTGGTCTGCTGGAAGCCACCGAAGTAGTGGAACCGAATCCCCTTCACCCGAACGAAAGCACATGTTACTCCAACCTGTTCCACTGTGATCGTGATGGGGTGTATCTCTATATCGACATGGCTATGAAACAGATCGCCCAAGCAATGGAGCAAAATAAGTCAGACCTGTGACGGCAGAAAATGACTCGGGAATGAGATGGTTTGTGCCTCTGTTTCCCTGCTCCATATTTGATTTGCAAATGACCGCTGAACCCCAGAAAAAGTTTTGTAAGGAGGTGGAGACCATGGAACAA
>OHZC01000594.1_pt1 | contig 10468 bp, 10 predicted proteins | sample 1580361 | NCBI WGS metagenome assembly OHZC01 (sample SAMEA3882532, study PRJEB24775) | human gut metagenome | biome: human-associated habitat; feature: intestine environment; material: feces | place: Netherlands | collected 2009/2010
TAAAAAAAGGATGTATTTTTGTTGGGTATTACACGATAAATCAAAACAATGAGGCATAGAGCAAACCTGGCAATTGTATTTTTTTGTTTGTTATTACCGTTAACAGGCTGTAAGCAAAAAATAAACCGTTCTGATTCCGCTTTTGGGGGTATGAGCATAGACTCTGTGGAACGTTGTGCTCAAGATTCATTGTTTAGTAATACCCGATATTCACGTTCTTTGTTGCGACACGCCATGGCGGATGCTCCGGATAGCCTGTCTTATTATTACCTTTTGTCATTTTATTCCAAATCTTATTTTGTTACGGCAGACTTTGATTCAGTCTTGTATTACAATCGGCTTGTGAAGCGCTTTTGTAATGAAGTGGAGCTTTCCGCGGAAGTGCATGATCTGCTTTCGACTGTTTATAATATGGAAGGCAACGTCTTGATGCAGCGCACTCAGCCCGATTCGGCGATTATCTCCTATAAAAAAGCCTACGAAGAAAGGCTTCAAGGACAACAAACGGACTATCTACCGGACTTGTGCATAAATTTGGCTGATGCCAATGTGCATAAGGGAGATTATGCGTATGCCGCTTATTATTATCGTCGCGCACTGTTCATTTGTGATTCTCTCGGATTGCCCGATCGTAATAAATTTCCGGTTTACTATGGTCTCGGACAGACTTATATGGAATTACGTGATTTTGAGCTTTCCAATCATTATTATGAACTTGCAGGAAACTTTTTTCCTCAGATGAGCGTGTCTGAGAAATGGACTTACCTGAATAACCGGGGAAACCATTTTTATTATAAAAATCGGCATAAGACGCAAAGAAAAGCAAAGTTCTACTTGAATAATTGGAGGTCAGTATTTTATATGCAGGGCGGATTGAAACAAACTTTGGCATAAAACGCTTGAAAATACCCCTTTCGGACAAAGTTCGGCTACTAAGCAGCTACCAGTCCTAAAGAGGATATATGGGATATAACAAGTTCTGTTTCATAACTATGCGTTGTTTTGCATAACTCTTGGTAACAAATAATTAACTACCTTTAGAAACGAAAATTTTAGAGTTATGAAAACAAAGAGAAGTACGTTTGCAACCTCGTTCTACATCAAGAGATCGGCAGTGAGAAACCGGGACGGAAAAGCCCCCATCATGGTGAAGATCTCCATTGATGGGGATGACAAAGTATTGGGAACCAAACTATTCGTTACGCCGGATTTATGGGAGAATGGTAAGGCAAAAGGCAAGTCTGCCGAGGCGACAGAGATAAACGGGCAGCTCAAAGAAGTCAGTGCCCGGCTTACCAACCACTATCACCGCATCCTCCGGGAAGAGGATTTTGTCACCGCCGAAAAGCTGCGTAACGCCTTTCTGGGTATCGGTGTGATGGAAAACTGTATCCTGAAAGATTTCGAGAACATGAACCGGGAATTTGAGGCGATGGTGGAGAAAGGACAGCGTGCCAAATCCACTTACAACAAGTACTTGGCCGTGTACAACCATTTTGCCACCTTCCTTTGGGAGAAGAAGAAACGAACCGATATGGCTTACAAGGAACTGACAAAGGAGATTATCACCGATTTCGACAAGTACCTGCGCGTGGAAAAGGGATTGAGTGACAACACTCTTTGGATATACACCATGCCACTGCTCAGCCTGACAGACAAGGCATGGCGGCGTGGTATCGTCCGTTCCGACCCTTTCGGCGAGTACAGCCTTGAAATGCAGGAGACAGACCGGGGCTACCTCACGGAAGAGGAACTGCGCACCCTGGCTAACGCCGTGTTCGTGAAAAAACAGACCAACCTCGTACGTGACATGTTCCTCTTCGGGTGCTTCACCGGACTTAGCTACATTGATATAAAGACACTCACCCATGACAAGATCCAGCGCATGGACTTCGACGGCGAGGATTGGATCATAACCCGACGCACCAAGACCCGTGTGTCGAGCAACGTTCCCCTTATGGAAATAGCCAAGGAACTGATAGAAAGGTACAAGGGACTTGCCGGAGGCGATTTCGTATTTCCCATGCCCTCTAACGGTACATGCAACAAGCACCTCAAACAGATTGCCAAAGCCTGCGGCATCAGCAAGGAGATCGGATTCCACCTGAGCAGGCACACCTTCGCCACGACCGTCTATCTCTGCAACGGCGGCACGATAGAGGCGCTCTCCAAGATACTCGGTCACAAGCACATCAGCACCACGCAGATCTACGCTGAAGTAACCAACAAGATGGTAAGTTCAGATTTCCGTGCAATCTCCGGCAACCTCGCCGCCATGCAGCGGAGCGTACTGGAGAAAAGGGACAGGAAGCAAGGTAGGAAAAAGGTGCACCGGTCCCTCCGGGAAACGGCTTGACACCTTTCTCCATGCGAAACACGGCAAAGGCAGGAACCCCGATACAGTGCTCCTGCCTTTGCTGCATTTTCCGATGTATATCCCCGTGCGTTTATGTTGGACTTTTCCCCCGTTTGCGCTTTTGTCTCATGTCCACGTAATTTTCTTCCAGCATACGCAGCAGATCCGACTGGCGGTAAAGCGTCTTGCCTGGCAGCGATATGTACGGGATCAACCGTTGTGTGCGGTAGCCCTGCAACGTCCTTGACGTGATATGTAACATTCTGCACACATCCTCACCCGTGAAATAGACCTCGCCGTTCATCGCCGGACGGAAATGCGCCGTCACCGTATCAATATACCTCATGCCCTCTTCCAGAGCCTCGAAGTACGCACGTACCTCTTCCGTGTCTTTTGTTATCACTTCCATGTCACTCGTCCTCCATTATTTCCCGGCTCATGGACTCCACGAATACCTCCACGTCCTCCGTCCGGTAGTAAATCTTATGGTTGATCTGGCTGTACGGCAGCAGTCCCCGGTCACGGTAGGTCTGCAACGTCCGTTTACTGATCCCCAGTTTCTCGCACACGTCCGCCCCGTCCATCCAGTTCATCTTCCCGGGCGGGCGGTAACGGGCGCAAAGTTCCTTCACGTGCCGTGAGAAGCAGCCGAACCGCTCCTTCATCTCCTCAAAGGTCTTCTTTTCAATACTTACTATTTCCATCGTTCTGATACATTTTTCATTATACTTCCCTGCAAATATATGGATTCATATAAAACTATGTATCAAAACCGTATAGCTTGTCACCGTTTTGCTTCACGTTCGTAGCCTTGTCGTACCCCAAACGATGAAAGGCGGGGAAAAGTCCTACATAAACGTACCCAGTTCAAGGGTACGCACGAGAACGGAATCCATAGTACCAATTCCGGATGGTTCAAAGGAAAATGTGTACTACGCACCGACTTCACCCTCATCCAGCCACGATGCAAGTTGATGGGGCACGGGGCAAATTTCGTCACCGGCTTGCCCCTTGTCAAAGCCATCTCTTTCGAAAACGGACTGGAATAGTTATTTTACTTTTGCGGTAATTTCATCTATCAGGTTCGTGATCTTCTCAATGGAATACTTTTCTATCAATCTCCTGTTTGCCGCTTCTGCCTTTAGTCTTTCATTGATTAATTTTAGTTGTGGCAAATCTGATTGACAATATTTGCTCAAGTGTTCTATTTCACTGCCCCAAGAGGTATATTTATAACGGAACTGTAAAAAATGCAGAAAGGTGTTACGTGATTCGTTGGACAATCCCAAAATACTTTTTGAAACCTTATCCGCATCAGCCTCTTGGAATATTGAAGTATCCCTATAAAGACGCTGTTTGACCGGGACTACATCATTCAATGCCGGATTCAGGCGTTCGCAAGTTTCATCCGTCAGATTTTCCAGCATGACAGACACTTTATTAGGGCATTTCTTCAATCTTTGCCCGAATAGTTTTTGAAAATACGCAACCAGTCCATTCAAAATTCGATCTGAACCAATATTAGAATGATTCCTTCTTGTACCCGCATGTACCTTTGAGTTACAATTCAACAAACCCTCCATGTCGCTGATACCTTCCATCAGCCTGTCTATGGAGTGCTTGCCTTGGGCTATGATGTCTTCCTCGGATACGTGAACAAGGTTGTCGCTATATAAAACCGATAGTACAGATATAATGACAAACAATTCTTTTAGATCAACGCTTTCATCCGCAAAGTAATATCGTACCGTTTCCCCGTAGTGTTTCTCGTATTCCCCGTTATCCAGTCTCCAATAGTCGTACAGGTAATCCCAACTGTTCAAACTTGCGTCTTCGGCTGCAAAATATTGTTGCAGGTAGGTCGTGTCAAAATACCCGCTTTCCAGATAGCAGACAATTTCATTAACGATGAATCTATCAAAAATATCCAACTGTTTACCTATCTCTATAAAACGGTATTTGGAGAGGATTTTTTCACGCTCCTCATCTTTCTCTTTATCCGGGAACATGTCATACAGGCTGTTGAATAGGCTTCCGATCCGAGTATTCCCACCCTTATACTCGCAGTAAACGGCGACAAAATTTGCCAACAACGATGTTATGACAAGTTTGTACTTGGGAGATTTATGATAATGCTCCGGCAAAGCCATGGCTATCCTGTGATAATCGTTCAGACATTGCCGCAGGACTCTTAAATTATCGAATTTAGAGGCATGGAATATCTTGATGATAAGCTCTTTGTTCTCAGACAAGAGGTTCCTGTTGTTGGTGGATATCTCGCCAATGAAGAAATCGAGTGTCTCCCCTATATTTAATTTGATCTCAAAAGTGCGCCCGATAGTCTTTTCCTTGAAATCCTTGAATTTCAACTTGCACTTATCGTCCTCTTTTTCGGAAATCTTGTTCTCATCGCCAATGATGATGACCTTGCATTTACAATGTTCCGAAAAGTAATTGATGTATCCCAACAAGGTTTCCAGTTTTACATCACATCTTTCAAGGTCGTCAAAAATCAGAATCTTGTTTCCTTTTATTTCGGAATTTTCTTCTTTCAACAACAAAATGGAGTCCAAGTCACAGGTTACACTCCCTTCATCCTTTCCGTCACCGTCGATGTCATATTTCAAAGCGATTTTCGAGGCGGCTTTTAATATATTCTTGGCCAGTTTCATTCCCTTGCTGTACAGCCACGGGGATATTTCCTTGTTGATTTGTTCTGTGATTTGCTGGGTAGTGGTCAAACCATATAAAGACACATATATGGGCCGCCATTTTAACTTGTCTGCATCTTTATCGTTTTTCAGTTGCTTTATCCATTGGCGGATAAAAAACGTTTTGCCGCATCCCCAGGCACCTCGCAGCATGATGGCATATTGCGGATCGGGTATTTCCGCATATTCATTTAAAAAGGTGAGTATGTTTCTATTCATAGCCATGTTCATTAGAGGTTTCAAAATTACGGAAAAGAGTCATAATTCTGATAACTTTTAAGAAATAAGTTATTACGGTCAATTCGTGTTTCCGGATGATTGTCGGAGCGTTCCCCTTCGGGTCGGGCTTTCCCCTGCAATCCCTAACGTGGGTGAAAGGGTTTTCACTGTCTTGCGCTTACACCTTGGCGCACGGGTTGTCCCGTCCCGGCGTCCGCTGCCGACCACTCCGGCAGGCTGCATGGCCGAAACCGGACATCGGGGCGGAAGGACAAACGGAACACGTCCGTCCGTGCCGTCACACGGGGCTTCGGCTATCGCCGAAACTTCCCGTGCCCCCTCCCGTCCGAAAGAGTTCCCCGGTGTTTGTCCGGCAGCCGGAAGCTGACCGTCTTCCCATATACTTCTCCCGCACGTATGTCCTTGCCTTGGGAAACGGGCGTTCCCGGCTCTCCGGAAGGCTTCTTTTTCCCGCACCCGGCAAGTAACCGACCATTGACAGGAATGACTGACAGGGCATTTTTTCCCTAAGCTGATTGGAAAAACATTGACGAAGGTAGGCGGAGGTGAAAGCAAATCTGCAAAAAATGCCAAATCTCCACCCTGCGGGTAGTATTTACCATTTTTTCAGATGGTTGCCATTCACCTTTTCCGCTATCAATGATTGTCAATGTTCTTCCCAATCAGCCAAGGGAAAAAAATGGTTGGGGCGACAAGCGATGAAAACAGAGTAATAACGATTAAAATTTGTGAGTTATGGCAACAACGAACAGCACCATCGAAAAAATTGCACCGATGTTCACCGAGTTATTGATAAAGAAAATCGAGTGCCTGAAAACGGATTGGCAAAAACCGTGGATAACGAGCCTTGAACAAGGTTTGCCCCGCAACATCAGAGGGACGCTCTATAATGGCGGCAATGTCTTGATGTTATTGTTCTACACCGAGTTCATGAAATTCACTTTGCCCGTGTTCCTCACGTTCAACCAAGCGAAGGAAGAGGACTTGAGCGTCAGCAAGGGCGCACGCTCGTTTCCCGTCTATTATTGGTTCAAGTTCGTGGTACACAAGGAGACGAAAAAGACAATCAAGTACGAGGAATACCGCAAGCTGCCCGCAACCGAGCAGGAAAATTACAAGGTCATCCCGCAGATGAAGTATTACAACGTCTTCAACATCGACCAGACCGATTTTGCAGGGAAATACCCCGAACGCTACGAGCGCATGAAAAAGGGAGAGCAGCCCGAAGACTATTCGGACGGGATGATTTACGAGGCGTTGGACGAGCTTGTCTATCTGCAAAATTGGTATTGCCCTATCAAGGTGCAGTATTCGGACAGTGCCTACTATTCGCCCTCTTCCGACCATATCGTTTGCCCGCAGCGTGAGCAGTTCCCGCAGGGAGCGGAGTTTTACGGCACGCTCCTGCACGAGATGGCGCACAGCACGGGAAGCCCCCAGCGGCTGAACCGCACGTTCGGCTGCTTCTTCGGGGATGCGCTCTATGCCCGTGAGGAACTTGTCGCCGAACTTACCGCAGCCCTTTGCGGTGCGTTCTTCGGCTACGCAACCGCACCGCAGGAGAACAACGCCGCCTATCTGAAACACTGGCTCACCAAGCTAAGGGAGGAACCCGCCTTTTTGGTGGAGATATTGGGGGACGTGAACAAGGCGGCGAAGATGATTGCCGACAAGGTAACCGAACCGGTAAACGAACCCGCAGCAGCCTAAGCGGGACAACAAAGGAACAAGAGTATAAACCAACGGGCGGAGCAATCCGCCCCACTTAAAGACATAAGACGATGAAAACATTATCAGAAAAGGAATTTAACGGCTTTAACGTTAATGCGATGTTTACCGAAAGAGCGGAACGGGCGAAAAAAGAGCTGTCTCCACTCATGCAGGAGATAAGGAAGTACATACCCCAAGCGGAATACGGCTACCACGTGGAGAGCGGTGAATATCCCGCATTTTACGGCGTGCGCATAGAGTTCACGTATAACGGCATCCGTTTCCATGTGTGCAAGATATACAAAGAGAACAAATACAGGATAGCCGCCGACATGGAGCATTTTGAATATGTCAACCGCTACGACATCGAAAGAGCGGGCAACCAATACGAAAAGCCGTGCAATATCGGCGTGTTCACCGCCAAGAAAATAAACGATTGGATAAACTACTACACGCAGATATACAGGCAGGTGGAGCAAGAAAATGTGGAGAACTCGAAAAAGGTCGCCGATTTCTTGAAAAGTATCGAGAATGAACCCGTAAGATGGGAAGGGAACAACCATTCAAAAGGGACGATAATCCGCAACGGCTTGCGCTTCACTTTCTACATAGAGGAAGGACACCTCTATTTTGAACTGTCCCTAAGTTATCGGGGAACGGCTGATTACGACACGTTCCGGCTGATAGCCGATAACCGCTATATCCCGAAAGGAAACTATTAAACAACCACGGGCGGATTCCTCCGCCCGACAATACCCGAGAACATGAAAACGACATTCATTTACAGACTGGTTTACCGCCTAATCCTTTGGGCTTCGGCGGTGTACTTCCTCACCACCACCGCAGGGCAGTTTTTTGCCCTATCCGCTACTTTGCTTCTGTTAGGCTTCGTGGCACGGCTTGTTTTCGCCCTTGCGTGGCGGTTGTTTGTCGGCTTCATGTTCATCTTGATAATCATTCTTTTAATCATCTGAATCATGGAAGGAAAGAAGTTTAAACACAAGTATCTGCCGTACCTCACTTGCGTGGTCGTGGCAGCCACCCGAAAAGGGTACAAGGTTTTGGAAACCCAAGTTTTGGGCGGGCGCAGGAAGCCCAAAACAAAGACAGCCTACTACTACGACATTGATTTTGATAAAGAGCGTGGTTTGTGGCAGGAAGAAGGCAAGTAATAACCGATAAAAAAATATCAATATGGAAACAAGGACATTGGCAGAAAACGGAACACCCGTTACGAAAGAAAAGACGGTAGCCTTTTCGGGACACCGCACCAACCGTATAGCCAAGTTCACGGCAGACCGTGAGAAACTCTTTAGAGAGGTGGCGTTCGATACATTTGTAGCCATCGAGAGTTATTGTATCAAAAAAGGCTACCATACCTTTTTGTCGGGAATGTGCGAGGGCTTCGACCTTATCGCAGCAGAGGAAGTCTTGAACCTCAAAAAGGAATACCCGCATATCCATTTGAAATGCGTTCTCCCCTTCAAGGGACAAGCCGAGCGGTACACCCAGGCCGACAAGCGGCGTTATGACACCATTTTGGCGCAAGCCGATGAAGTGGTAACCTTGCAGGACGGATATACCGAGGGCTGTTTCCTACGCCGTAACGACTACCTTTTGGAAAACTCCGCTTTTCTGATGGTCTATTACGATTCGGTAGCCGTGGGCGGCACGTTCTACATCCTCAAACGGGCGGTAGAGCAGAAAAAGAAGTTCGCGAACGTGTGCTATAACCGCAGGTAAGCCGCAAGGGCGAACTTTCCGCCCGCTACTGTCTTTCGTGAGCCGGAGCGGGGAAAGAAAGATAGCAAAGAAACCGATTTCCCGACCGGAAAAAATTATCAAAAAGAACAAGAATAAACAATCAACTTAAAAACAAACGGATTATGAAGACAAAAGCAAATCAATCAGCAGCAGAGAGAAACATCACGATGGTAGCATTGGCAAACATTCAGCCGAGCGGTTTCAACCCACGCAAGCGTTTCGATGAAACGAGCCTTTACGAGCTTGCCGAGAGCATCAAGCGGCAGGGTGTGTTGCAGCCCATCACCGTGCGCCCCGTTGACGGGACAGACCGTTACGGGATTGTTTTCGGGGAACGCCGTTACCGTGCGTCCGTCATTGCGGGCAGGGACGAAATTCCCGCAATCGTTTCCGAGTTGTCGGACGAGGAAGCCGAGGAAATGGCGATTACTGAGAACTTGCAGCGCAAGGACGTGACACCCGTGGAGGAAGCCGCAGCCTATCAGCGGCTTATCGAGAGCGGACGCCACACCGTGCAGACCTTGGCGGTACTCTTCGGAAAGAACGAGAACTACATCCGCACACGGCTGAAATTCACCGCCCTTATCCCCGAAATCGCCGCCCTCTTGGATGCGGATGAAATCACCATCAGCGTGGCGGCTGAAATCTGCCGATACGGGGAGGACATTCAGCGTGAGGTGTACGAGAAACATTTGCAGGACGAGGGAACGTATAACAGTTGGCGGGGACTGAAAGCCGCCGATGTTGCAAGGCGCATTGAACAGAACTTCACCACCGACCTGCAATACTACCACTTCGACAAGGCCGAGTGCGCCACGTGCGCACACAACACCAATAACTTGCTGTTGTTCCATGACGGCGGGTGCGGGCATTGCGCCAACCGCACGTGTCTTGCCGAGATGAACGCCTCTTTCCTTATGGAGCGAGCCGTGCAAATCATGCGGAACCAGCCGGAGGTGTCGCTCTGCCGTGACTGCTACACCGCCAACGAGACGGTAGTAGAACGGCTAACCGCTTCGGGCTACGAGGTGGAGACCCTTGACAGGTACACCGCCTTTCCAAGCTGCCCCAAAGAACCCAAAGCCGAAAATTTCAACGACCCCGAACGCTACGGGGAAGCCCGCACCCGCTACGAGCAGCAATGGGCGGACTACATGGAGCAGGAGGAGGAAATCACCCGCAGGAGCGGAGCGGGGGAAATCACCGTCTATGCCAAAATCGGGCAGAAGGAGATTACATTCTGTTACGTGGAGAACGTGACAGAGACCGAGACAGCGGACGGAACGCCCGCACCCGCACCGCTCTCTCCCGTGGAGAAATTGGAGAAGCAGGACAAGCGCAATAAGGAAATCGCACTCGAACGCACGGTGGAGGACACCAAGAAACAGATTCTCGAAGCCGACATCACGGGCGGCAAGTTCAGTGCCGATGAAGACACGATGCTGTACTTCTTCCTTCTGTCCTCGCTCCGGAAGGAACACTTCGCAGCCGTGGGGATTGCGGAAGACAAGCCGTATATCACGGACGAGGACAAGATGGGGATTATCGGAAACCTCACGGTAAAGATGAAGACCATCATCCGCAGGGACTTCCTTGTAGCCAACTTCAAGGGAGCGTACGGGAACAACACCGTGGCGACCCTCTTGCTTGACTTCGCACGCAGGCACATGCCGGAGGAACTCGCCAA
>OHZC01000596.1_pt1 | contig 10445 bp, 10 predicted proteins | sample 1580361 | NCBI WGS metagenome assembly OHZC01 (sample SAMEA3882532, study PRJEB24775) | human gut metagenome | biome: human-associated habitat; feature: intestine environment; material: feces | place: Netherlands | collected 2009/2010
ATCCGTAAGGCCGCGGGCCGGACATGTCCGGCCCCTACAGCAACCGCAAATTTATTTTATTCCCCATTCCGCCAACATCCCCGCGCCCCCTCTGCTACACTGTAGCCATGGGGGTGAACGGCATGGACAAAACGGCGGACGACTGGCGGCGCTTTGCGCAGACAGGCAGCATTTACGACTATCTGACGTACAAAAATCAACAAAACACAGCACGGGAGGACGTATATGCAGGTGGCAACAACGGGCCTTGTGCTGCGGCAGGTCAAGGTGGGCGAGGCAGACCGGATCCTGACGATCCTGACGCCTGACCTCGGCGTGGTGTCGGCGTCGGCCCGCGGCAGTCTGCGGATGAAGAGCGCCCTGTTCAGTGCAACAGGGCTGTTCTGCTACTCGGAATTCACGCTCACCAGCGGGCGCAGCCACTATTTTGTGGACACTGCGCAGGTCAAAAAGGTGTTCCACGGCATCTCCGCGTCCATTGAGGGGATGGCTCTGGCCAGCTACATGGCGGAGATCGCGGCGGAGCTTTCCCCCGCGCCGCCCGAGGCCGACGCCCAGCTGCGCCTGCTTCTCAACTGCCTGTATATGATCAGTGAGCGCCACTATCCCTGCGCGCAGCTCAAAGCCATCTATGAGCTGCGCGCCCTGACGCTGGCGGGCTATATGCCGGACGTGCTGGCCTGCGCGGGCTGCGGTAAATACGACGGGGGAGAGTTTTACCTTGACCCTGTCGAGGGCCGTCTGCTCTGCGCCGACTGTGCCGAAAAAGCGCGCCATATCACGAATCTGGACAACGGCGCACTGTACGCCCTGCGCCATATCTGCCTGGCCGAGGATAAAAAGCTGTTCGGGTTCAAAATCTCGCTCGAGAGCTTACAGGAGCTTTCCCGCACCAGCGAGCAGTACACGCTGGCGCATCTGGAGCATGGGCTGAAAAGCCTGGATTTTCTCAAATCTGTACTTGAATAAGGAGACCTAAACCCTGTTATGGATACCGCCTATAAAACAACACTGGAGCTGGACAAGGTCCTGAACCGCGCTGTACAGCTCTGCGCCTGCCAGGAAACGAAAGAAATGATGCAGGCGCTGGAGCCGGCCCCCACGATTGAGGATGAGCGCTACGACCTGACCCAGACCAACGCCATCAACGCGCTGCTCATCAAGAACGGCAGTCCCCGCTTCGGCAGCGTGCGCGAGGTGCGCCGCATCGTTGCCCACGCCCGCAAGGGGGGCATCCTCTCGATGGGTGAGCTGCTGGAAATTGCCGCGACCCTGCGCAATTTCTCGGGCCTGTCCCAGTGGTACGGCCTGAGCGAGCATGAGATGCTGCCCACCGACGACCTGTTTTTTGCGCTGGCCCCGCAGCCGGTGCTGGAAAAGCAGATTTCGGAGAGCATTCTTTCTCCCGAAGAGATGGCCGACACTGCCAGTGTGACCCTCCACGATCTGCGCCGCAAAATCCGCCAGACCGAGGATTCCATCCGCACCAAGCTCGATAACATCATCCGCAACTCCACCACCAATAAATTTTTGCAGGATGCCGTCGTTTCCCTGCGCAATGGCCGCTACGTCGTGCCCGTCCGCGCCGAGTACCGCGGTGAGGTCGGCGGCGTCATCCATGACGTCTCGTCCACCGGCGCAACGGTCTTTGTAGAACCTACCGCCGTCGTCGAGGCCAATGCCCGCATCATGCAGCTGCGTGCGCAGGAGCAGGAGGAGATCACCCGCATCCTGACCTCGTTCTCGACGCAGGTCGGCTCGCTGGAGCCGCAGTTCACCTACAGCTATGACGCGATGCTCAAAATCGACCTGCTGCTGGCAAAGGCCCGGCTGGCTGTGGAGCAGAACGCCTTTATGCCCGCCGTCAGCGACACGGTGCACTTCAAGCTGAACAAGGCCCGCCACCCGCTTATCGACAAGAAAAAGGTCGTGCCTGTGGACATCGAGCTGGGCAGCGAGTACGACACCCTCGTCATCACCGGCCCGAACACCGGCGGCAAGACCGTTTCGCTCAAAACCGCGGGCCTTCTCAACGCGATGGCCCAGTACGGCTTCCTGATCCCCGCGCACGAGAGCAGCATCGTCTGCCATTTTGACGAGTACCTTGTGGACATCGGCGACGAGCAGAGCATTGAGCAGAGCCTGTCCACCTTCTCCGGCCACATGAAGCGCATCAGCGGCATTCTCGACCTGGCGGGCCACGCCACGCTGACCCTGCTTGACGAGCTGGGCGCGGGCACCGACCCTGCCGAGGGCGCGGCGCTGGCCGTCAGCATTCTCGAGCAGCTGCGCCGTCAGGGCAGTCTGCTCATGGCCACGACCCACTACGCTGAGCTGAAGGTCTACGCGCTGGAAACGCCCGGCGTCGTCAACGCCAGCTGCGAGTTCAACGTCGAAACGCTGATGCCCACCTATAAATTGAGCGTCGGCGTGCCGGGCAAATCGAACGCATTCCTCATCAGCGCCAAGCTCGGCATCCCGCAGGAAATTATCGACGCCGCACGCAATCACATGTCGAACGACGATAAGCGCCTCGACAGCGTGCTGTCCCAGCTGGATGACTTGAAGGTTCAGCTGAAGAACGCCCAGGCCGAGGCCGAGCAGGCCCGGTATGAGGCGGAGCACGCGCTGGAAAGTGCCGAGAAGAAACGCGACGATCTGATCAAAAAGGGTGAGGAAGAACTCGAAAATGCCCGCCGCCAGGCCCATGACCTGATGCAGCAGGTGCAGAACGAGGCCTACAGCCTGACCGACGAGCTGCGCCGCATCCAGAAGGACGAAAAGACCAGCGCTGCCCAGCGTGCTGTCCGCGCCCGGGAAATTGCCCGCAGGGACACCGAGACACTGCTGAAAAAGACCGACGCCAAGCCGCAGCCCGTAAAGGAGTTTGTGCCTTTGAAGGAGGTACAAATCGGGCAGGAGGTCGTTATCGCAGACCTCGGCCAGACGGCCACTGTCACCGCACGGCCTGACCGCAACGGCATGGTCGAGGTACGCGCCGGCATCATGAAAACGAAGGTGCCGCTGACGAACCTGCGCGCGCCCGATAAGATGGAGAAGCGCAAGCCGGCCGAACCGCGCCGCTCGACCCGCGTGCAGCTCGACAAGAGCCGCAAGACCAGTATGGAGCTGAACCTGCTGGGCTACACCGTGGACGAGGCCCTGAACGAGGTGGACAAGTTCCTGGACAGTGGTATGCTGCGCGGGCAGTCCACGCTCTATATCATCCACGGCAACGGCACCGGCGCGCTGCGCACGGCCATCCAGAAGCATCTGCGCACCCACAAGGCCGTCAAGAGCTTCCGCCTGGGCCGCTACGGCGAGGGCGAGAGCGGCGTGACCGTTGTGGAATTAAAGTGAAAATCAAAACAATCCGCGTGTTTTGTCTATGGCAATCGTTCACCGCGTTTGCTATGCTAACAGTATTACGATAATCGTTTCAATACTAAATTAACAAGAGAGCGAGTGAACGCTTTGGCTATGGATTACAACAGCACACGCAGCTTTACCATGACGCTGGCACACCGCGCAGTGGGGGACATCCGCCGCGGCGGCTTCCGCCAGCTGCGCAACTATGTGGATATGTGTGCCACACTGGCTAAAAAGCAACAGCAGAAGGACTTTTTTGCCTACGCGCAGAAGGCTCTGCAGCGCACGGACAGCTGCTACTACAGCCTTATCCACCGTCTGTTGGATTCCGTGGATGAGGATCGCATCTGCACCGTCGGCGTCAATATGGGCTTTGGCGGGTTGATTTATGGTGCCAGTGAGCTGAAAAAGCAGGCTGACCACGAAGGTCAGCCTATTGCTTGGATCACGGCGGCCCGCTGCGGCGACGAACGCCTGAGCGAGCTGGTGCCCAAGGCCGCCAGGCACGGCAGCTTTGTCTGGCTGCTGGATGCGACGGACACCGACCCCGCGCAGGTCGTGCTGCTGGCGAAGGCCAACCCGCAGAGCGCCTTCGGTCTGCTGGCTGACCCGTCCGCACTGACCGAGGACTGCGTTAAGACGCTTGCGGCATGCCGCAATCTGGTGGTCATGCCGCTGCTGCAGACGCCGGAGCTGACCCCCGAGGTCTGCCGCGCCGCCCGCCGCCTGAAAGCCCAAAAGATGTTCTATGCACTGACGGTTCTCATAGATGACGAGACCGCGGGCGAGGTCATGCAGGACGACTGGCTCGAGAGCATGGCGCAGGAGACGCTTTGCTGCATGTGTGCCCGCAAGCCCGGCACATCGGACGAAACCGCCCGGAAGTTGCGCCGCAGCATCGTGAACGGACGCCTTGAGACCGGCAAGCCCGTGCTGCTGCTCGACTGGGACGGCGATGTGCGCTATCTGAACAACCGTATTTCGGAGTATATGACCTTCGGCAGCGTCCTGCCGGAGGGCAGCACCTTCCCTTTGCAGTTGGGCTAACTTCTTGGCCCCCTCTGCGAGGGGGCTCCCGCCGCAGCGGGTGGGGGAGAGAACCTTACGCCAGCTCGAAATACTTCGGGTTATGGCAAAATTCGCTCCCTCCGGCCCTTCGGGCCACCTCCCTCGCCGAGGGAGGCAAGTACTGCCGCATAAAATGACAAAAACCGACCCCGTACCGATGCTATGATCGGATACGGGGTCGGTTTATTTTTGCGTTTATTGCGGATCGCCGCGCAGCAGCTTCTGCATGATCTCGTGGTTGAACACCGGGATCGACAGCTCCGACATGTTGGACAGGGCGTTGCTCTTCATGCCGCTGAGCACCCACGGAATCAGGATACCCATCATCGCACCGGCAAAGAACTGCCCGATCTTGCGGGTCTCCTCGGCGCTGGCATCGGGGCTCAGCTCCCGCACGTTCTGCTCAAAGATGGAGCGCAGATAATCGAACATATATTGCTGCAGGCTGTTCTGCCCGTTGTAGGCAAGGGCATTGCAGTAGAACACCTTGTTTTCCAGAAAATAGGTCTCCAGCGCCGCCAGCAGGGCATTCCAGCTGGAATAGGCGCTGAGCTCCACCAGAAACCGGGTGATGCCGCTCTGGAAATACCAGTTTACCAGATCGTACTTATCCTCAAAATGGTAATAGAAGGTGTTGCGGCCCACATTGGCGTGATCGACAATGTCGTTGACAGAAATTTTCTCCAGCGGAGTCGTGGCCATCAGCTCCTGCAGACTCTGGGCCAGCAGCTGCTTGGTTTGATTGGAACGAGGCATAGCAATCCTCCTGTACGGTAGGTGGTAAAATTACATACCTGCATTATAACACAAATTCGACATAAAGTGCAATGCTTTGTGGGAAGAACAAAAGAAGAACAAAAGGCAAGACCACGCAGATGTTGTATGACAATTTGCGCGGAGTGTTTGGTTTTGCCCGCGGCGGCGGGGTTTCCGGGCTGTCTAGTTGAACATTCCCCGGCTTTTGTCTATGTACACTAAGCCGAAAATAAGCATAAAATAGTGCCATACCAAATGAGTGTCCCAAACGGAGAGAAAAAGGAGAGCAATCTATCATGCCGATGAATAAAGTGGTTCATGCCGCTCAGCGCGCTGCATTCAGCGCTGCCATTGATTCTGCCATCAAGGCCGTGCGCGGCAAAGGCCCTGAAAATATGGCCGAGCAGGCCGTCAAGCTCGTTAACCTGGCCCAGCCTCTGCTGGCCCACCGTTACCCCGATGCCGACTGGGACAAGGTTCGCGCCTTTGTGTCCGACCCCGGCAGCAAGTGGATGGAGTACGCCTACAAGGCCATCAACGAGATCGACCCCCACATCCTCAAGATGAACACCCTGAACCTTGTGTATGAGGGTATGTTCGCGGGCTATAACTACGTCATGGAGCTGCGCAGGAAGTATGACTGCAACATGCCGTGGATCCTGCTGTTCGACCCGACCTCCGCCTGCAACCTGCACTGCAAGGGCTGCTGGGCTGCCGAGTACGGCAACCGCCTGAACCTGAGCTTTGAGGATATGGACCGCATCGTCACGGAAGGCGAGGCGCTGGGCATCCACTGGTATATGTGCACCGGCGGTGAGCCGACCTGCCGCAAGGAGGATCTGTTCAAGCTGGCCGCCAAGCACCAGAACTCCGTGTTCCACCTGTTCACCAACGGTACGCTGATCGACCAGGCTTTCTGTGACCGCGTCAAGGAAGTCGGCAACATGGCCTTCTTCATTTCCATCGAGGGCATCGGCGATGCCACCGATGACCGCCGCGGCGAGGGCGTCTATGACCGCGTCATGCACGCCATGGACCTGATGAAGGAGAACGGTCTGCTGTTCGGCACCTCCATCTGCTACACCAGCGCCAACTACAAGGCCGTCACGAGTGATGAGTTCATGGATATGCTCATCAGCCACGGTGTACGCTTCAACTGGTACTTCCACTATATGCCCATCGGCGATGGTGCTAACGTTGACTTGATGCTGAATCCCGAACAGCGTGAGTACATGATCCAGCGTGTACGCGAGATCCGCGGCTTTACCGGCGGCAAGCAGATTTTCTGCATTGACTTCCAGAACGACGGCGAGTACATTGACGGCTGTATCGCCGGCGGCCGTCAGTATGCTCACATCAACCCCAACGGCGATGTGGAGCCCTGCGTATTCATCCATTACTCCGGCGCCAACATCCATGACAAGAGCCTGCTGGAATGCCTGCAGCAGCCCTTGTTCAAGGAATATCACAAGGGCCAGCCCTTCAACGGCAACCATCTGCGTCCCTGCCCGATGCTGGAAAACCCCCAGATTCTGGGCGATATGGTTCGCCGCAGCGGTGCCCACAGCACCGATATGCAGCAGCCGGAATCCCCGGAGGATGTTTTCCGCCGCTGCCGTCCCTACGCAACCAGCTGGATGCCCACCGCTGACCGCCTGTGGGCCGAAAAGCACCCCGGTTACGTTGACCCCGAAAATCCGGAAAGCGCTAACAGCTGTGCCTCCTGCGCCAGCTGCGCCGCATGCTCCGCTCATCAGGAATAATTAAATTACTGATTTCATCCGCCCATGGCAAACAGCCACGGGCGGATTTTTTGTGCCTGTTCAGCTTTCGCAGGTTTCCCGCATTTTCTCTTTGCCATTGGCATACACTGAACAAGCGGCCCCCAAAGCCGCCAAAACTGCCGCACGGCCACGAAAGGGGAGATGCCTGCTATCAAAACGGTCATTTATCTGGATGTCCTTTTGTTGGTCAACTTTCTGGTGGCTTACTTTTTGCTGCAGGCCGCCGGGCTGCTCAGCAGTCAGCACGCCGCGTTTTCCCGCATGGTGTGCGCCAGCGGCATTGCCTCGCTCAGTGCGCTGATCTTGTTCGCGCCGGAACTTTCATATCCTGCCCAAATTCTGTACAAGATACTGACTGCCTGCGCCGTGGTGGGCGTTGCCTTTGGGCTGCAGGGGCTGCGGCGCTTTGTCACCGCCGTGTGCTGGTATGCCGCGCTCAACATTCTGCTGGCCGGGCTTTGCATTGCCGTTATCCTGCGCACAGGCACACCGCTGCTGCAAACGGCAAATCTTACGGTATACCTGCGCATTTCGCCGGTCGTGTTGCTGCTGCTTTCCGCAGCCAGCTGCGGCGCGGTGTGGCTGGTATTGCACTTTTCGGGCAGCACGCCGCAGATCACCCGGACGATTGGGATCGAGTTTGAACTGTGCGGTGCCCCCGTGCGGCTGCGCGCCACACTGGATACTGGGTGCCACCTGAAAGACCCCGTCACCTGCCTGCCGGTGCTGCTCATCAGCTGGCCGGCGGCAAAAGGCCGACTGCCGGGGGGAGTCAACGCCTTTTTGGGGCAGTGGTTCCAGGGCCTGCACCCCAGTACGCCGCCGGTTGGTGCCAGTCTGCGGGTGATACCCTGCAATACCGCTGCGCAGCACGCGCTGCTGCCGGGGTTTGCGGTGGCGGATATCAGCACCATCACCGAAACGGGGATGCAAAGCCTTGGCCGCACCGCCGTTGCTTTTTGCCCGCAGCCGTTCCAGTCCGGCGAATATGAAGCTTTATATGGCTCAGATTTTTTGTAACCATGCGGCAGGCTTGTATCAATTACTGCCGGCAATCCTCTTATCGCGAAGCACATGATAAATCACATATTATATTCGCTAAATATTTATTTAGTGAAATAATGAGCGAAAACGCATCGCTATCGTTTCCGCTGCACGTTATATCTCTGCGCAAGCACAAACCACCCGCCAATGCCTTTATCATAGTTTACCACCCACATCTCAAAGGAGGGAAATATTTATGCAGCTTTGCCGCCGTATCGGAAATTTTGTGCTACTGTTTGGTGCCATGCCGGATCTGCACTACATTAACGGCCCGGATACGCTGCCCCCGCCGCTGACCCCGCAGGAAGAACAGCAGGCGCTGTGCGGTCTTGCTGCGGGCGAAGGGGCGGCGCGGGATGCCTTGATCACACATAACCTGCGCTTGGTCGTTTACATTGCCAAAAAATTTGAATCCTCCACCGCTGGGGTGGAGGATATGATCTCGATTGGTACGATCGGCTTAATTAAAGCGGTAAATACCTTTGAACCGGGAAAAAATATCAAACTTGCTACCTATGCCAGCCGCTGCATTGAAAATGAAATTTTGATGTACCTGCGCAAAAGCTCCAACCGCAGGCAGGATGCCAGCATTGATGAGCCCCTGAACACTGATTCCGACGGCAACGAGCTGCTGCTGATGGATGTGCTGACCAGCGACCAGGCCCAGGTTGGGGAAGAGCTGGAGCGCAATGCCGAGCGCAGCGCCCTGCTTGCCGCCGTTCAGGCATTGAACCCGAGGGAGCGGCAAATCATGGAGCTGCGCTTCGGTTTACGTGATGGGGTAGAGCACACCCAAAAGGAAGTTGCGGATTCCATCGGGATATCTCAAAGTTATATTTCCCGGTTGGAAAAGCGCATCATCAAGCGTTTGCGTCAACAAATCGAGTCTTTGGTCTGATCCGGCATGCCTTAGCTATTCCTGCGTGACCCGCTGCCCAGATACTGTGCTGGCAGTTGTCTGGGTCACAAAATCCTGGATCACCCCGCCCAACAGGTTCATTTGCGGTTCTTCACACAACAAAAGGTAATCAAATCCGTTCCGCGTCCAACTCGCCATGGCGTTCCGACCGGGGTTCTGGCTCAGCGTGACTTCTGTGCCGTCAATCAGCACAGTGGCCACGTTTTCGTATTGATAAGCCAGATAGGTATCCGGCACATCCAGCTGCCCGGTTTGAGCAACCCGCAGCCGAACGTCTCCGGCGGGAATCACATTGTATTCAATCTCCGCCGTTTTGCGGTTGATGAGCCAGAATCGCCCCGGAATCAGGATATCAGTGGAAGGGTACATCGTTACAGCAAACCCTGCACTTTCGGTAAAATCCGGCGCCGAATATTCCTCCTGGTAACTGCGCTGCCCGGTGGGTGTGCCGGGCTGCTGGATGCTCTCTTTCTGCCACATCATCGCGGCGGCAATCAGCGCCGCAATGCCCACAACTGCCAAAAACAAAATCAGCCAAAATGCTTGCTTCATCATTACCATCCCCTTTGCTCCATGGTATGTGCTGCGGCTGGGGATGGTGCACATGAGATGGTTCTACCGGCAGGAGATTTGTTCCTTGATGTGGTTCAGCGCGCATTTTTCCAACCGGCTGACCTGCGCCTGGCTGATGCCGATGGCCTGCGCCACCTGCATCTGTGTCTGGCCGGATAAATACCGCAGGGCGATGATGCGCCGCTCCCGCGGGGTAAGGGCCTGCACGGTATCCTTGAACATGATATCGCTGATCCAGCTTTCCTCGCAGCTTGCTTCCTGTACGCGGTCCATAATGGCTAGGGTATCATCACCATCGGTATAGGCCGGTTCATACAAACTGGCTGGTTCCACAATGGATTCCAGCGCCATGGCAACCTGCTCCGGGGCGCTGCCGACGCGGGCGGCAATTTCACTCACGCGGGGCTCACGCCCGGTTTCTTTTTGCAGGGCTTCCCGTGCCTGCATGGCGTGATAGGCCAGGTCCCGCACCGACCGGCTGACCCGTATGGGGGTATTATCCCGCAAAAAGCGCCGGATCTCACCCAGAATCATCGGCACCCCATAGGTGGAAAACCGCACCTTCAAACCGGGGTCAAAATTGTCGATTGCCTTAATCAGCCCAATGCACCCAACCTGGAACAGGTCGTCCAGGTTTTCGCCTCGGCCCGCAAATTTCTGCACCACGCTCAACACAAGGCGCAGGTTGCCCTGTATCATCTGGGCACGGGCTTCGCTGTTTCCGGCTTTGGCAGCAAGCAGCAGCTGGGTTTTCTGTTCCTCGTTCAGCACCGGCAGCAGGGCCGTGTTCACACCGCATATTTCCACTTTGCTGGTATTCATTCTGCATCCTCCCGTTCTTTTGCATTCAGCAACAGCAGTTGGTTCCGCCCTTAGGGGTATCTGAAAAGTCGAAAATATCGTCTATTTCTACAAGCATAGCCGGATTTTGT
>OHZC01000604.1_pt1 | contig 10283 bp, 3 predicted proteins | sample 1580361 | NCBI WGS metagenome assembly OHZC01 (sample SAMEA3882532, study PRJEB24775) | human gut metagenome | biome: human-associated habitat; feature: intestine environment; material: feces | place: Netherlands | collected 2009/2010
GGACTGCTCCGTTTTTAGCACCCCACAGGTCAATCTGATAGGTTGCATCAAACGGAGCAGTCCAAGAAGAAGTGGGATTGTTTCCGTCATTGGCTTTGAACGACTTGTCGGCTGCACGAACATTCTTTTCATCAATATAGAAGAAAACCTGTTCGTTGGTGCCGTCAAACTCTTCCATGTCGTAGCAATGATACTGGATAGCATTGCGCCAGAACCACTGCCAGATTTCCTTCGGGTAAGAATAATCGGACCATAATGCATAGCCGTGGTCCAGATAAGGCGCATAGTCCTCGTTGTTCTTGTCCAGATATCCGCGTTCATCGAGGGAAATGCCAAGTTCAGCCATCGTTTTGCCCTGAACATCAATCTGAGAAGGATTGCCGTTCATGTCATAACGAGTAACGGTTGTCATTTGTCCCTGATACGGGGTATTGAGGTTAACACTCAGATGGTCGCTCTGGCTGAACACAGTACGAGAAGTGTCTCTGTGCTTGCCATACGGGAACTCATTCACAATCTGATAGCGGGACATAATGTACCGAAGTCCATTAGGCGCTTCGATTGTCAGTTCGGGATACATGAAAATAGAGTGCTTATCGACGCCGCAACTAACAAGATTGCGCTCGTTTGCATGGATACTGATATTGTAATCCAGCCACAACTCTGCACCAGTGTCGGTGTTATCTTTATCGATACCGCCGTTCACATAGTCAAAGTTATGAGCAAGAGTATTTGTGATGGTCTGGCTCTTCAGTTTCGTGCTGTTGTAGCCGCGAATATATTCCAGATACGGTTTGCACTGGAAGTAGAAATGCTCAGTACCAAAATCCATCGGGTTCGTTGCGGATTCGATATGCAGGCTCGTGGTAATGCTCCACTTAGCATATGCACTGTTGATGTCGAACGGATTACCATCCAGCATCGTATCCTCAACAGGCTTGATATCGTCAATGGTGATGTAGGCGGTAAACTTACCGAACGGAGAACCGGAGTGCTCAGTTTCGATTGCGTCCACGACCTGCTTCATTACAGAACTATCATCTGTATTGATGTCGTATCTGGTCTTGACGATATTTGCCCAGTCTTTGTAGTTTTCGGTAGTCAATCCGTTTCCGCCGTTTGCATACCCGTTGATGTTGATGGGAGCAATGACAGGCTTATAATCGGTAGATTCCGAATTCAAGTCGTCTTGGAATCCCCACTGCAATACAGGGGTAAGAATACGGTTTCCGGATTCCGTCAGTTTGCCGGGAGAGAATGTAATAGTCGTTGTATAAACGGCCACGTTCTTGTCGGAAATCAACGGGTTGTTGGAACCACCTCTGCTGGCGTTCCAGTTATCTACTTGGTCCTGTGTAGTCTCAACAGACCAGTAATTCTGACCAAAATTGCCAGTCGCATCGCCCTCGCTGTTATGCTCCTGCATCATCAATGCACGGGCTTCCAGCATAGTTGCGGAAACGAAAGGCGCATCGACCTGCAACAAACCATAACGGGAAGTATCGAATCCAGCGTTGTCAGCATCGCCGATTGCGCTGTAGGAGTTCTCGACCTTGGTTCTCTTTTCGTTAAAGCGATAGCTTGCAACGATACGGAAATAATATCCGGACCAGTTGTAGTCTGCCGCGTGCAGGGTAAGGGTGATAGTAGTGTGTTTCTGAGCACACTGCTGGTCAGTGAAACCATCAGGACGCCAGAAATCAGCGGGCAGCCATTTGTTGTCATGAATCATGCTTGCGGTCTCTTTCCCCTTTGCGAGAGTATCGACCGTATGCGCTTCAATATCAACCTTGTTTACCTGACTATTATCTACGGTATTCAGTGTATAAGTGCCGCCGAATGTGACGGATGTGGCAAGAGTCTGCCAATCGTCATCATAGGGGTCTTTGTACTGAACATCGTAGCTGTAGCCCTTATCATCAAGGCCCTTCCAGTAATCTGTTTCAAATACGAAGGTTGCTTCGTCCTGAGTCATAACACGCTGATTCGGTGCCTGCGTCATGGACATGGGGCGCTCTTCAATTTGGATGATACCGGAAGCTTCCGGAGTGATTACGCCGGGGTCGATGGTGGAATAAGTCTTACCCTCAACCTCGTAGTCTGTACGAAGCTGAATAGCGTTTCCTGTATATGCCAGCATTTGCAGCTGTACATCCACGGAACTGTGCGGGTAATTGTATACACCATCATTGCCGTCATGGAATACCGGCGTTTTGATGATACCTGTTACGGCACCGTCTTCGGTAGTGAACTGACCGTAATGACCAATCTTGACCCAGTCGCTCAGAGCATTATTGGTATTACGCAGGTCAACCACGCGGTAATACCATGTTACGGATTCATTGCTGATGGGCTGATTGTAGATGATACCGGAACCTTCGAGAACCTTAGTGGTCTCGCCTTCCCAGTAACGGTAGTTCTCAATAGGTGTTGCTTCGATTGTCAGCAGTTCCAGAGGAACCGTTTCGCAGTCGTTCCAGAAATGAGGAGGAACCTTTGCAACGATAGGGCCGTATTTTGTGACCTCATTGCCAGCCTTATCATATACGCGGGCACGAAGAATCGTTTTGCCGCCTACATAGATACAGGGCAGGTTAGAAATACAATACTGGTCTACGTTGTTGACTACACAGCTGAAATCGTCGCCCGGCTGTAATAGTGCAGTGTTGTCCTCGTACCGGATATGAACGGTATATCCCTCGTGAACCTGACCATCATTGAACAACTTTGCGTCGCTCAGCTTGCCGTAGATACGAGCGATACCGGTGGTACGAACGGACGGAGAGCTGTTACCGCTGTCCTTAAAGACAGTGTCCCAGCCTTTCAGTCTATCAGTACCAAGGTTCCAGTCGTTGCCGTCTCCGGTACGGTATGCACCCAAATCACCGGTGGTGTTATCGAACAGAGCACCGTTTTTGGGGACTTTTACATCGAAGTATTTGCTGTTCCAGTGACCTGTGAAGTTCTTGATGGGCTTCCAAGTCGTGGAATCAAAGCCCAGCTTCGTCAGGTCGAGGTCTTCCATCAGTTCGTAGCAATCGCTCAGAGGATACCAGTAGCTGCCGCCGTTGGCGAGAGCTGTCAGAATCTTCTTGGCGTTTGCTGCATTGACACGATGGACGAAGTGCGTCATCTGCTGGTCGGCTTGGTCAGCGGCACAGACTTCGCACTGCTTGCGCTGAGAAATCCACATCAGAGTGTTGACGCAAAGCTGCATCTCCTGAGGAGAAGCACGGTTAATATGACCACCGCCATCATCCAGAGGAAGGTGACCAATCTGGTTCATAACAAAGTTGCCGGAGCCAGCCAGATAGAAGTTATTTGTACCTTTACGTCCATCAACGGTGGGTTCGTACAGCTTGCCAAGTCCTGCATTTGTAAAATCAGATGCACAGCCGTTATACTGAACCCAGATATCGTCGAATGCGACCTGACCATTACTATGCGTCAGAGCAGCAGGAACTGTCTGACCAACACTAAACTTATAAGGCCAGTTGGTCGGTGTGCGATGCTTGATATCGGGATTGACCATCGCCTCTTCGTATGTAAAACCGCCGTTAGAACGGATACGAAGACTTTCAGACCCGTAGATTGTTGTCTTCAAGAAAGGCCCATGTGAGCCACCGGAAGACATGATAGCGGAAGGTACAGTCAGCGGGTCGACAATCCAGCCAAAATACTCTTCATCGCTTGCAGAATAGTAGCCGGAACCAACGAGGGTGTTGGAATTGTTTTCGCCCATCAAAGCGTTCATGTTCCAGTGACCACCACTGACTTCCCAGCTATTTACCTGATAATAGCGAGTAGCAGTATCGTTCGGGTCAATCTTTCTTTCATCATAAACATTGTTGGGGTAGCCACGACCGCCGCCATGTGCATCGAACCAGGCACCGGCATAAGCGTACATGGTATCGTGACCGATACCAAAGCCGTAACCGTTACCAATATAGTTCTTCAAGGAATAATATGCTTTGCCAGACAAGTCAGGTTCCGAAAAATAGCAAGTTCCCCAGTACACAGAATCGACTCGATAATTGCCTTCTGCATCCTTTAAATATCTGTCAGGGTCAATATTGAATGTATTACAAGAAATGGTATTTAAAGTAACATGAGCCATACCATTTTGAGTGTAGCCATTACTTGTGGCTTGTTTTACATACTCTTTGATGGTAAGCGGGAATGTTCTTCCGTCTTCTTCCTTTGTATAGCAGAACAGTACCTGCACAGCATCTTTATAAGAAGTACCGCGACCAGATGCAGGGATAGAAACCGCTGCGCCGGTATCAACATTACCGGTAATATTTTTGTTTCGGTATCTAAAGTAAACAGTCTTTCCATACCATTCAGAATTGATTTCGAGTTTATTGCCATCAGTAAGCGAGAAAGACTGATAAACTCTTGTTGCGCCGGTTGGTTTACCTTCAGCGTCCAAAACATTACCAGTTCTTCCGTAATTGAAATCATTGGCAATGTAAGTCCACATCATATCGGCTTGCTGGCCGGTAATTTCTCCATTAGCAAGCCATCCGCCCTTACCGTCTTGACCATAAATCTTGGCATACATGTCAGCTGTCAGGTACTCCATGCCAGCAGACAGACCGGTCACCCATTGAGGATTGGTCTGGCTGTCAAGCTGAACACCTGCTGCATAGGTAGCAATGCCAGAAAGTGCAAGGCGTGCTTTGAGTTTATCTTCGACCGGCAAGTCATCATAAGGGTCGTTCGTGTTTTCTTCAATTGATGGGATATAGATTGTAATTTCTGTTGTGATGGTATTGTCAAGTGTATCATCGGTGAGCTTGCTTTCATCTGCACCATTTGCAATCAATTCTTCCTTGGCGGCAGCAATATAGCTGTTATCGTCAATGGTGATTACGCAGCGGTAAGTGGTGTAAGCGTCATACTCATCGACAGTGTGAGTGTAGGCGTCAGAAGTTGCTCCCTCAATAGCTTCCCAGCCGTTGGCCGTAAGAGTATCCTGATTCTCCACGGTTTGCTCGGCTTCTGCAGACTGCACGGCGGCATCGCTTGTCGTGCTCTCGGTAAAAACAAATTCATTGTTCTCATTCAGCGTAGCAGAGGCATGCTCGTTATCCTTGTCAGCGGAAATAACGATATTACCGTCCACGTTTGCTGCGGTGATTTCGAATCCTTCCAGCGCATAGTTGCGGGTATTAAATTCGATGTTGATGTTGCTGGCGTCTGCTCCGATTGCGGCCATTGCATCGGCAACTGCACGATACAACTCGATACCGGACCAAGTTGCGTCCGGATTTTCTGCCAATGTCTCGGCAGGAGTTTTATCCTCGTTCAGATAACCGTATGTGGTGGGTTCTGCATCGCTGTAATCGTACTCCATCACATCCATATCGTAATCGGTATCCTGAGGCTCAATGAACCTCTTGTACCACTGATAATGGAGATTGACATCATTACGATTTACATGGGCATTGAAAGTGACTTCATCGCCAATTTCGGCCTCGACTTGACCTTCGGTCGCATCATCAGCCAAACTGACAGCCACAAAATCACTTTCATCAACGTCAGGAGTTTCCGTTGCTTCCGGAACTTCTGTAGGCTCAGGCGTAGCCGTCGCATCAGGAGTTTCGGTGGGTTCCGGAGTGGATGTTGGAACCTCGGTGGGCTCCGGAGTCGCCTCCGGTTCTGAGGAATCCGTTTCATCAGGCATTTCTGTGGGGACGGGTGTCCCTACAGGTTCGGTAATCTCTTCTTCAGACGAAGAAGAGCTGGCAGAGTCTAACGCTTCAACAGTATCAGTAGAGGTGCTTTCGGATACGGTATCCGTAACAAGACTACTGTCAGCCGTGATGGGTTCTGCTGCATAAGCGATTGTGGAGCTAAATGTAGACATCGTCATCATGACTGCCAAAACTGCTGAAGCGACACGCTGCCATGTTTTGCCTTTTTGCATAGCGTTCTCCTTTCAAAATATTGCCAAGTTATACTTTTACGCAATCTTGTTCACATATCTGCACATACATTTGCAAAATCGCATAATCAGCATACTTGGCGGTATCTATATTATGCCACAAATAGACGCAATAGTCAATCATAAAGCGGGCAAAAATACAAAAAAATCCCGCCCATTGCAGGGCGGGAAAATTTTAATCAGTAATATTGTTGTTTTCACCGTTGGAACTATCTTGCGTCCAGTCAGTTCCGGACCACTGTCCGAAGTCCTTATAACGATTATCGTAATCTTCTGTACTACCCGGTACAATATCCCCACCGCTCGGCTGCTGCTGCTGTGCCTGCTGCTGTGCCTGCTGCTGTGCCTGCTGCTGTGCCTGCTGGGCAGCGGCCTGTGCGGCTGCCTGAGCAGCAGCCTGCTTCTGCGCAGCGGCCTTCTGGTCAGCTGCCTTTACCGGGCAGTTGCTGCTGGTGTGACCGGTCTGGCCACAGTAGCTGCAGGTGACTGCCTTTACCGTAAGCTCGTAAGTGGAGCTTACATCCCCATCAGAATTGACTGCCATAATGGTCACATTCCCAGTGTCCTTGGCGGTCACATTGCCTTCCGCATCTACAGTAGCAATGGACTCATCGCTGCTCTTCCAAGTAACGGCCTTGTCCGTAGCATCCTCCGGGAACACGGTTGCTCTGATGGTGTGCGTGTTGCCAACGGTCAGAACGCCTTCATTGTAATCCAGCGTAATGGACTCGATTGCCTTACCGACGGTGACCTTGGTCTCGGCCTTAGCGTTTTCGGGAACGACCAGCATCTCGCTGTCCACACCGGCGTCCTCTGCCGTAGCAGTGGTGTCTGCCACGATGGTAGTGGTGATGGTGCATTCACCAACGCCTACTGCGGTGACATTACCGGACTCATCCACGGTCGCTACCGACTCATCGCTGCTCAAGTAAGCAAGCTTGACATCGGTGGCGTCCTCGGGAGTCATCTTAGCACCCAGCGCCTTGGTAGCCTCACCGTTGAGTTCCAGACTCAGAGCTTCGGGGGCTTCTACTCCGGTGGGGAGAATCACGACCTTGATATGGGTCGTGGAAGAAATATTGGCATCTGCAACAGATACTGTGATATCAGCCTCACCGGCACCGACTGCAGTGACCAGACCAGTTTCATCAACCGTGGCAACCTCTTCGTCGGAGGAGGACCAGGTGAGATTCAGTTTGGATGCTGCCTCGGCAATCTTTTCCTGCTCGGCCTTGTCGTCGGTGCCATACTCGATATTGAGCTGCTGGGTCTCACCCTTTTCCAGCACAATGTCGGTGGGCAGCCCCACTGAGGTGATATCGACGCCGCAGCCAACCAGACTGACGGCCATCGCGACTGCCATAATCAGGCACGCGATACGGGTGAATACCTTAACGGACATAGTCTTCATAGAGTTTCTCCTTTTTATATAAATTGTATTTTTGGTTTCGAACATTCTTTGCCATGTGCGAACCTCCTTATAATAGATTTCAGCGAAGGTATTTGTTACCTTATGCTTATATTATACCACAAAAAGCCAGAACAGTCAACTCATACAAGCCTATCTTTTAAATGCGGAAAAGCATCCAGCAATTTGTTCTTTGGAAGACGAACTGTACTGTCATCTATAATTGCTTTAAGAATAGACATCATACGCTCATCATCTTCTATATCGCATTGCTGTAATACCCATATAAAACCGTGAACGGTAATGCCATCTCGTTCTGCAGTCTTTCGTAACCGATTATCTCCGGTTACAAGAATCCAATTTCGACTTTTAGAAACTGCATAAGCAACACAGTCATAAAAGGACAGTTTCTTATCATTCTCGTGCATTTCGGTAGCTAAAACGAATTCATCATCTGTCATGTCAAATATTTTAAGCCCACAAGAAATAAGCTCGTTGGCATATCCACTTGGCGATTTAACTTCATCTACCAACATAGAACTTTCCATAAAGACTTCATCTTCTGCTTGAAGAAAGTCTTTATAAACATCCACTTTTTGCGCATCGATAAGAATATTCGTATCGGCAAAAAGAATCATTTCTTACCTCTTTCTGCCCCACAAATAATGGCTGCGTCGTTTACATCAATATTTAAAAGCTCTGCTGCCTTGGAAATGCTAATTTCATTATCAGTATAAGCACGGCAAACAATTTGTTCAAGTCTGGCAGGATTTTCTTTGTTATCTTTAGAATCTTGCGGGTATTGTCCACTACGCATGATTGCTAAATACACGCTTCTACTAATAATTGATTCCTGCTGTGCTCTATACACAACACACTGGCCGGAAACACCATACTCATCCTGTACAAATTTGATTTCATTGTAGCTGATAAGCGGGCGCTTGCTGCCGATTTCGCGGACAATATCGTCACTCGGAAGCAGAAAGCGTCCTGCGGCATCGTCGATTTGCCCTTCGGTAGCGTTCTTAAAAAGCAGATGTGCAAATTCATGAGCAAGAGTAAAACGCTGACGGCCGTAGGCCATGTCTTCGTTTATTGCAATGATGGGAAATCCTTTGTTCGAGGTTCCATTGTATCCGGAGAACTTGTGAGTAGATACACCAGATTCACTTTGAGCAACAAGGATGATATAAACACCCTTGTTCTCTAATATACGAGTTAGATTGCCAATGGGACCATCAACAGGCAAATCAAGCGCTTTTCTCATATAAGAGGCAGCTTCATTTGCGTCTTCCGGAATATCAATTTTTTCGCAAGGAAAAGCGTTTTTGTCGCAGGCAGTATTTGCGCAAATACATGCATCATAATATCTCTGCGCAGAAAATCTTACCTGAGATACAATAGCATCCTGTTGAATGGCAGCAAGAGCATCGGATTTGCGGAAGGAACTGTCAGCAATAACAACACCTTCATTATACGCCATAAATTTTCCGAGCGAAACTCCCAATGCATTGCAAATACTTTTGACCATCTGCACATCAGGACGACGTTTCCCGTTTTCAAAATAGGAAATACTCATTTTGCTTACATTGACCGCATCAGCCAGCCATTGTTGAGATACTCCCTTCTGTAAGCGGTAATATAAAATATTTTTACCAATGTTCATAAGCCATCCTCCCTTCGTTTACATTATACAGTGTTTTTTGTGTTTTGTAAACAATTACGCCATTTTTCTTATTTACGATTTATTTAGTATTTTTTGTTGAAAATGACAAAACCAATGGCAATTTCAACAAATAACTGCCATTGGTTTGTAGTTAAGCGTTTTTTTGGAAAATAACGTATGCGTTATCCTGATACACAATATGCCAATCGCTACGATGGGTCATATAACCAATAAGCATCATACTGTCACCTTTACATAAGGTTACCATATCAATATCATACTTATTTAGGATTGTATCTGTATAATCAAGCGCGGCGTTTGTTACGGACACTTTTCCTTTAATGGCGTTCATATCCATTAAGAACTCTTCGTTGTACATATCAACACGAGAGTCCATAATAACAGAAATACCATTATACTCGAAGAATGCACCCGTGTTCATATCGTTATACATATGTTGCGGAGCGCACTTGTTGATTACCTTGATTACTTCATCACTAGGATATCTAAGCGGACGAAGGCTATGAATTTCCTTTGCACTGATGTTCCATATACAACATAATGCAGAAACTACTGTAACTGCATAAAAAACTGTTTTGGTATAGTTACTTTTATTGTTGCAGTTATTTTCTTGGTTTCCGGCTTGCTTCAAAACGAAAATGGAGAACGCTGCAAAAAACCATGTCTCAAAACGAACATGCAACATCATCAGAATGCCAGAAATCGCAATTGGAATAACATCACAGACATAAAACTTTCGCTTTGACAAAATAGCAAGCACCAAAAAAGCCAGTAGTAAAACAACACCAACACTTGATGTAATAGTTGCAGCCTTCCATTCCGTTACAGGCATTATCTGAGTATTGTTGGATACATGAAGCAATTGCGTATAAATTTTGGTGTGAGCAGGATTGAATAAACTTGCCAAAACAGTCAACAAAACAGCAATGACTCTTTGAATGTACTCATTATGCGTGTATTCTTGCGTTTCAAAATTGAGATATTTTATATAGGGGACTGCTGCTACAATATATGCGATTTCCATTACTACAAGCAGTGGCATGGAAGCACCATGGATATTGGCCCACACAAAACCAAGTAAAGCACACCCATAAATTGCCTTTGAACTTTTGCTTTCTAACAACCTTACAGCAACAACAAAGCAGATTAAAGCCATGAGGTGCGGACGAGGATTTCCTTTTGCCATGTATAAAAGACAAACGCAACTAACAATAGCAAAAATAGAAGTAAATGTACTT
>OHZC01000608.1_pt1 | contig 10241 bp, 7 predicted proteins | sample 1580361 | NCBI WGS metagenome assembly OHZC01 (sample SAMEA3882532, study PRJEB24775) | human gut metagenome | biome: human-associated habitat; feature: intestine environment; material: feces | place: Netherlands | collected 2009/2010
ATTGGTAATTCCAAACGCCACAGCAAGTCCGTACAGCACTCTGGACGCAAAACACATTCTTCCAGTCAGAAAATATAACATCCATCCGATCAGCTCAAACAAAAAAATATTAAAAAGCTGTGCTTCCACACGCACTTCCGCAAATGGATTGTGTTCATAACATTCCATCAGGTAAAAAGCAAACACCGGAACCACGGCATACCAAAACAGCCATATGCCCTTCTGTTTCCACCCTTCTGTCCGTTTTTGTGTGTTGTTTTTCTCCCTTTTTGTCTGCTTACGTGCGACTGTCTGCTCCATGTTCCCTAACATAAAAATGAGTATGGCTCCTTCCATTCCTTCCATTTCCATCGCTTTTCATACGATTTTATCTGAATAGAATTTTACCACACTCATTCTGCTTTTAAAACGCATTTCACATTTTTATCATAATTTCATTCTAGTAATTGGATAACACCAGATGCTCCCGGTATGCACGATCCATACCATCGATCACGCGGCGTGCCTGCCCGTATCTGCGTGGATTGATGGTGATCACCCAGAGGGTATCTGCCCCCTGGTAGATTTCCCTCTTGAAAAAAGGAATCTTTTTACTGTTCTTTGTAAATGGAATGTGCTGTTCAAGCAGTGCCTCCGCCGTATGTGTACTCACTCTGGAATTGGTGGTACGGCACAGTTCCACGTCGTTATCCTTATAATTTCCAAGTTTCATCGTCATGCTTTTTGCATCTTCCTCCTCACGTGACTTTTACCTCAATCTCCCTGCCAAGTCCTCCTGCAACTTTTTCCAGAAAGTCCAGACTCGGATTATATCTCCCGCTCTCCAGACGGGAAATATTTGACTTTCTGGTACCGACTTTTTCTGCGAGCCGTTCCTGTGTCATCCCCTGCTCCTTTCGCACCTGCCGAAGCTGGGCTGCAATTTCCTGTCTGGCGTGATTATGTTCCTGCATATCCGCCCCCTTACACCTTTATAAATCGTGCTCATGTATTCTAAAGTTATCATATATGATAACTTCTGTCAATGAACCAAAAGTCCTATTCCCGAAATCATAAAAAGGCTTGCAAATGCGTCTTTCATATGTTAATATAATATTTGTTCGCGCCGGCATGTCGGAATTGGCAGACGAGGCAGACTCAAAATCTGTTGATGGCAACATCGTGTGGGTTCAAGTCCCACTGCCGGCATCGAGTAGGAGGCGGTGACTAACCGCCGTCCTCTCACAGCACCGTACGTACCGTTCGGTATACGGCGCTTTCAATAGTTGACGTGCACAGACTGATAGGCTGTGGCTAAATCATAAAAGCCACTGTTTATCAGTCTTTCTTTATTCAGCGCCCAAATCACAGCTTTGTTATTGCTGATATACCAATACTTTCTGCGACTGTTTGCTATTGTTGACGCATAGTGTTCTGGGATTCCAAGTTTGACTAGATTTTTATATTTCGTTCTAGGTTTCTTCCACTGTTTCCATATACACATGCGTATTCTGTGATAGAGCCATCCGTTGATGTCATCTATGTTGCTCTTCATACTTGCAATTCCGTAGTAGTTAAGCCATCCCCTTGCATACACCTTGATTTTCTCAAGGCTTGGCTTGATTGACTGACATCGCTTACGGGAAGATAACTCCTTCAATCTGGACTTAAACTTCTTCCATGACTTCGAATGAACTCGGACATAAGTGCCTTTCCCGTTCCTTCCCAATGCAAAGCCAAGGAATTTAAAATTTCGGATTGCAAACACGCTGACAGTACGGCTCTTTTCTCGGTTGACTGTAAGTTTCAGCCTCTTCTCAAGATATTTTGTACTGCTTTCCAAGAGTCTCTCTGATGCTCGCTTGCTCTTTGCAAGAAGCACGATGTCATCTGCATATCTTATGCATGGAACACCTCTTTTCAGGAATTCCTGGTCGAACTCATTGAGGTAGACATTTGCCAGCAATGGTGATAGATTTCCACCTTGTGGTGAGCCTTCCTCTGTGTCAATGACCACTCCGTTTTCCATTACACCGCTTTTCAGATAGCGCTTTATCAACTGTACTACACGTTCATCTTTTACATTCTTCCGGAGAAGATTGATGAGAATTTCGTGATTAAGAGTATCGAAGTACTTTGACAAGTCAAGGACTACAGCAAATGTATAGCCTTGTTCTGCATACTCCTTAACCTTAAGTATTGCATCTTTTGCACTTCTGTTCGGACGATAGCCATAGCTACCCTCTGCAAACAGCGGTTCATAGATTGGCACTAACTGTTGGGTTATTGCCTGTTGAAGTGTACGGTCTATCACTGTTGGTATGCCAAGCTTTCGCACACCACCATCTGGTTTGGGAATCTCAACTCGTCTTACTGGAGACGGAGTATACTTTCCACGATAAATGCGGTCAGTTATCTCTTGTTGATGTTCCTTTAGATATGGAAGAGCCTCTTCAATGGTCATGCCATCAATTCCCGGCGCTCCCTTGTTTGCCTTAACTCTCTTATACGCTCTGTTAAAGTTGTCTTTATACAGTATCGCTTCCAAAAGTCTCGGCTGTGCACTGTCTCTTTCTTTCCATATCCGATTGAATGACCTAGACGCTTTCACATACCCTTCATGTTCCGCATTATCTCTTTGCGAACAGCCATTGTTTTCAATGTTTTCTGCCATAGACGGTCATTCCTCCTTTCTCGGTCATACTCAAGACTCCTACTGATTCGGTCCTTCACCTCTCGGCTACTATGACCTCTGCTGACTTCTGTGCGTTCAGCATTGCTTTATGCAATGGTTACCTCTTTCAAGGCGTACCGCACAGACCTCCCTAGGTACCACACGTTTCTTCCTCTCCATCCATCTGCCTCATTTATCATGCATTATTCCGTGTAGTTATTGGGCTTTAACATGGGTTGCTGTCTTACCCACATGCATGACCTCATATGAGATTTCTGTTCGTCAGACCAGAGATTTGCCCGTGAGTTGGTATATTCCTCACATCCAGCTTCCTTCAGATTCCATCTCACGATGGACACCCTTGCCTTCGGCTATATCCTTCCCACTACCGGGCGGATTCGGGACTTTAACCCGTTAGAAACGTGCGCCGCTAGGCGCACAACGCAAAAAAGGAAGCCATACAATAACTGTATGACTTCCTGTATACACTGCATGTTATTCGCATCGTCGTGCGAATGGCACGAATGGCTTTGTTATGATAGCAAAATCAGATTAACGACCGAACTGCATATCGTTGTTACCTGATTTTGTTGTGAACATCTCAAGCATGTTGATTGGATCGTTGTAATCCATAAGCCATCCCTCACGGGCGAAATCAAACTGTCCGTCCTTACGGCTGTTAAGGAATACGTTCCACTCCTGCTGCTCAACCTTTAAGTTGATACCTACCTTTGAAAGATCAGCCTGAATAGCCTCACCAATCTTTACATTTGACTCTGAGTTGTTTACAAGGTATGTGAACTCGACAGTCTGGTTTACCTGGCCTGTGCTCTCATCTAATAATCCGATAGAAGCAAGAAGCTCTTTAGCCTCCTCAAAGTTCTTATCGTAATCTGTGCCGTAGTAGTCCTTGTTCTTGAACTCGCCACCGTTACCATCTGTAACGCCCTCTGGGATAAATGTTGTGGCAATCTTCTGTCCGCCCTGGGCGATTGTATCGATAATGTACTGACGATCGATAAGAAGACAGATTGCTTTTCTGAATACCTTAGCCTGGTCAGCATCTAATCCAAGTTCTGAGTAGAGCTTAGAGTTAATGTTGAAGCCTACGTAGTATGTTCCAAGGTTGTCAACTGTGTAGAACTCGCTTGTCTTCTTAGCTGCCTCAATCTCTGCTGTAGGAATTGAATCAATAAAATCAAGGTCACCGTTCTGGTAAGCTGTGTAAGCTGAAACATCATCAGATGTAAGCATTACGTTCATCTCATCAACTGTTACATTGTCAGCATCCCAGTAGTTAGGATTCTTAACATATGTCATGCTTGAATCATGTTTCCACTCCTTGAGTGTGAATGCACCGTTTGTAACGAACTTGTCGCTTGCATCGTTTGCCCAGTCATCATTTCCCTCTACTGACTTCTGGTTTACAGGGAAGAAGAATGGGAATGCACATAAGTCAAGGAAGTATGGTGTAACTGCTTTAAGCTTGACTGTAAGAGTCTTTCCATCATCAGAAGCTACTACATCATCAGCAGCAAGACCCTTTGTATCATCATATCCTGCGAATACTGCGCAAAGGTAGCTGTAATCTGCAGCTGTCTTAGGATCTGCAGCTCTCCTCCAAGACCACTCGAAATCCTTTGCAGTAAGCTCATCACCATTTGACCACTTAAGACCGTCACGCATTGTGAATGTGTATGTGAGGCCATCCTCAGAAACCTCATAGCTCTCTGCACATGCAGGCTCAAGCTTGCCCTCAGCGTTGTAACGCATAAGACCCTCAAAGCTGTTTACTGCAAGACATCCGCCGTCAACAGTACTGTTTAATGCAGGATCGATATGATCTGGCTCTGATGCCATGAAGATGTTTAACTTTCCGGCATTCTTTGTGTTCTTTGCATTGTAGAAGTATTTCATACCCTCTACTGTTGAGTATACGTCTGTGACATAATCCTTGAGCATATACTGGTCATTGTAGTAGTAAAGTGGAATAACACACCATGTATCCATAAGCATATCCTCTGCCTGGTGCATCATCTCTGCACGCTTTGCAAGATCTGCTTCTGTACGGATAGATTCTACTAACTCATCATAGCTTGTCCAGTCTACGGCTGTTGATACAGCAGTATCAGAAGTGTCGTTAGTAGTTGTTTTGTTGTTGCTCTTGCTTCCACAAGCAGTCATGCCAAGTGCCATAGCTGCAACAAGAGTAAGTGCTACTAATCTCTTTTTCATCTTTCTTCCTCCTATTAATTAATATGAAAAATAAATTTATGTTAGAACCGGCACATGTGGCTTAAGCTATATGCCGGTAAAAACCTTATATTAGCGGTTGAAGCATGCAACCATATGTCCGTTTCCTCTGTCTGTAAGCTCCGGACGTGCTGCTGCACACTGTTCTGTCGCATATTTACAACGTGAACGGAACGGACAGCCGCTAGGCATGCGAAGAGGTGAAGGAACATCTCCCTCAAGCACGATTCGCTTGCTGTGTCTGGCAGTCTCAGGATCCGGGATCGGAACCGCTGAAAGCAGCGACTGTGTGTACGGATGGATTGGATTGTCCATCAGCTCATCAGCATCTGCAAGCTCCATCATATGACCTAAGTACATAACAGCTATTCTATCAGAGATATGCTGCACTACAAGCAGATCATGCGCTATAAACAGGTATGATAGCCCTCTCTCCTTCTGCAGATCCTCAAACATGTTAACTACCTGGGCCTGAATTGAAACATCAAGTGCCGATACCGGCTCATCACATACGATAAACTTCGGATCTACTGCAAGCGCTCTTGCTATTCCGATACGCTGTCTCTGTCCACCCGAAAACTCATGTGCATAACGTGTGGCATGGTCTGCATTTAGTCCGACTGTCTCCATGAGATCCATAATCATCTCATGGCGCTCTTTCTTGCTACTGTAAAGCTTGTGCACATCGAGAGGCTCTCCGATGATATCCTCAACCGTCATACGAGGGTTGAGTGATGAATACGGATCCTGGAATACCATCTGCATCTGCTTACGGTAAGGATGCATATTCACATCTATCTTCTTCTCACTGTCAAACAATACATTGCCGTCGAACTCAATGCGTCCTGCTGTAGGCTGGTACAGACGTAAAAGAGTACGTCCTACGGTTGTCTTTCCACAGCCTGACTCGCCAACAAGTCCAAGCGTCTCACCCGGCTTTATGGCAAATGACACATCATCGACTGCCTTTAATTCCATCTTTTTAAATCCGTCATGAACAGGGAAATACTGCTTCAAATGGTCTACCTTGAGCAGGTACTCGTTGTTATTTGTTTCATTACTCATTTGATTTTCCCTCCTCCATCATATTCTTAATATTCATCCAGCATGATGCGAGATGATCCTCTCCAACCCAGATTTCCTCCGGCTTTTCGGTGAGACAAATCTTCATAGCGGCATCACAGCGAGGGCAGAATGCACAGCCCTCTGGCATGTTGAGCATATTGATTGGTGTGCCTCCGATAGGAACAAGCCTGGTTTTTGAATTTGTCTTTGTAGGGATTGAACGAAGCAGTCCCTTTGTGTACTCATGCGCCGGGCTGTAGAATATGGCATCTGCTGTTCCTCTCTCACACACACGGCCGCCGTACATAACTATGATTTCATCACACATTGAAGCAATGACACCCAGATCATGTGTAACCATGATGATTGCCATACCAAGCTTTTCCTGCAGTGACTGCATAAGCTCAAGAATCTGTGCCTGGATAGTCACATCAAGAGCTGTTGTCGGCTCATCTGCGATAAGGATATCCGGCTCACAGGCTAATGCCATAGCTATCATGACACGCTGTCTCATACCACCAGAAAGCTCATGAGGGTACTGATTTACACGCTTCTCAGGCTCATTTACTCCTACAAGTGTGAGCATCTCTATAGCGCGCTCCTTTGCTTCCTTCTTTGTACGGTCTGTGTGAAGAAGCACTGCCTCCTCAAGCTGGTAGCCTACCGTAAATACCGGATTAAGCGATGTCATAGGATCCTGGAAAATGATTGAACAGCATTTTCCTCTGAAATCTGCCATTTTCTTTTTGTTCAATTTGGTGATATCCTCACCCTTATATTTTACTGAGCCGCCTGTGATGGCACCATTCTCAGCAAGAATCTGCATGATTGAATATGCTGTAACTGACTTTCCTGAGCCTGACTCTCCTACGATTCCAAGAGTCTTTCCCGGCTCAAGCTTAAAGCTGACACCGTTTACAGCTGATACGTCTCCGTTATCGGTCTTGAAGGTAGTGTGCAGATCAGATACTTCAAGAACAAACTTATTATCTTCCATCTTACTCACTCCTTACTATTTCGATAATTTAGGGTCAAATGCATCTCTTAAGCCGTCACCGATAAGATTCAATGTAAGAACAATGATACAAATCGTAAGCGCCGGAAAAATAAGACGCAATGGGTAGCTTTGGAGTCCGCCACGCGCTGTATTTGCCAACGAACCAAGTGAAGGCATAGGAGCCGAAACACCAAGTCCGATAAATGACAGATAACTCTCAGTAAAGATAGCTGATGGTATCTGAAGCGCTGTAGTAATGATGATTACTGACAGACAGTTCGGTAAAATGTGTTTTCTGATAGTGCGGGCTGATGATGTTCCGATACACTTTGCTGCGAGAATGTACTCATTCTGCTTGATGGTAAGAATCTGACCTCTTATAAGTCTTGCCATTCCTACCCAGTAAAGCAATCCAAACACTATGAAAAGTGCAATCATGTTGACACCGAGCTTTGAAAGCACTGTACCCTTTATTACAGGTGTTAGCACCTCATTTAATACAACTGCGAGTAAAATGATGAGCAGCATATCAGGCAATGAATAAATGATATCTACTATTCTCATCATAACCATATCTACCTTGCCACCGCAGAAGCCTGATACGGAACCGTAAATGATACCGATTATAAGCACAAGCAGTGATGCAAACACACCGACTCCCAGCGATACACGAGCTCCGTAAACAACACGGATAAAATAGTCTCTTCCGAGCTCATCTGTGCCAAAAATGTGCGGGAACAGCTTCTCACCTGCATCAATCTGTGCCTGCTCAGCATCGCTGTACTGGAAAGGTCCTAAGTTCTGTGCACCCTTAACGATATCTGCATAGCCGTAAGGCACAATCTTTGGTGCCAGAAGAATAACCAAAATAAGTAAAACCAAAACTATAATAGAACCCATAGCCAGTGGATTTTTGCGGAGTCTCTTAAGACCATCCTTCAAGAAGGTAGTTGACTCACCCATAACCTCCTGCTGGCGTTTCTCTTCATCTGATGCCTTGGCAAAATCCTTCATATCGAACTTGCTAAGGTCAATCTGTGTGGAGAAAGGAGCTCTCTTCATATTATCTTTCATCTTTATCTCTCCTTAATCAAGCTTAATACGTGGATCAATCACTTTGTATACAATATCTGTAATGAGGTTCGCGCCCACCATGATGACAGCAAGGAAAAGCGTTGTGGCCATAATCATTGTGTAATCACGGTTTGTGATACAGCTTACGAACTTGGAACCGAGTCCTCCGATATTGAAAATACTCTCAATAACCATTGAACCTGTGAGGATACCACCAATCATAGGTCCCACATATGTGATGACCGGAATGAGCGCATTACGAAGCGCATGTACAAATATAATCTTGTACTGATGTACACCCTTGGCCTTTGCCGTACGGATGTAATCCTGTCCGAGTGCATCAAGCATTGAAGTCTTTGTAAGTCTTGTAATATATGCCATCGGTGAAAGTGACAGTGACAGCACCGGAAGTAATATCATGTTGCTTCCTGAGCTGAAAGCCTGCACCACACCAAGCTTTATACAGAAGAAATAAAGTAATAACGTAGCGATGACAAATGACGGCATCGACGTAATCAGTGTGACGAAGAATACTATAACTCGATCCGGCCACCTGTTTCGCATCAGCGCTGCTATCGAACCGAGCACCACTCCGAATACTATCGCTGTAAGCGCCGCTAAAAGTCCAAGCTTCGCTGAAATCGGGAAGCTCTCCCCGATGATATCTGAGATCGGACGGTCTGTCTTAAGACTAACACCGAAATCTCCGTGCAGCACGCCTGCCATGTAGTTCTTGTACTGGACTATAAGTGGCTGATCAAGTCCGTAGCGTGCCTCAAGCTCTTTCATTACCGCCGGACTCTTTGCCTTCTCCGAATTGAATGGACCACCCGGAATTGCATTCATGGCAAAGAATGTAATAAGACTGATAATGAAGATTGTAAAAATCGCGAGAATAACTCTCTTTACAATGTACTTACCCATATTTTTCTCTCCCTCTTGGATTTGTATCGATAATGCATTATTTTTATTTTTTAAAGCATTATCACTGCACCACGTCAAAGTATTTTGTCTAATACGCAAAAAAGTGCGAATGACGTCATTGTCATTACACACTCCCTAATCTTGCTGTCTGATACAACTGTCGTTCTGACGCGAACAATTCTTCTTTATTATACACAGAAATCATACTTTGTCAATTGGATATATTTTCCTATATTATTTTTATTTTTGCATAAAAATTAGTCATTTTTTTATAATACTCATTAATAAGGGTAATTTATGTAGCTTATAAGCATTATTTATACATTTTTATTCATTTTTATTTTCGCATTAAAATATTAATTTTCAGGGCATGATTACTTTGAATTGTTAAGTACCGGCGTTATTCTGGCATTAAACGGATATTTGGTGTATAATTACATATCATTATATATCAAGGAGCCACCTATGCTTACATACGACGATGCACTCAATCTCAACTACTATAAAAAAACAACCTTTACCGGCTGGATGAACGGCATGCGTTTTCTCATAAAGCGTGAGGAGCCTATCATTAAGGAAGCCACCGAAGATACACCCGAGGAAAAGGGTGAGCCAATATTTCATGCATGGATATGGCCGGGGCCGTATATTTTTGACCTGACCGACGACAGCAAAATGGAACACATCGCCTCGCTGCTGAAATGGCAGAACTACCGCCTGGACGGCTTTGCGGTGCCCATCGACAGCCACTATTTCACCTACGATGCAGCCAGCGACAGCTACAAGATCACACTGCGCTTCTGGGCCGGTACTTACACCAGCAGCGTCTATGACAAGCTGATGCCGTCTGCCAACCGCGAGGACTTCACCGTAACCAATCTGCAGCTCAAACTCGCCAACGGCAAGAGCTATCTGCCGGATTCCATCGGCCCCGAGAGCTACACCTACCCGGACACAGGCAAGGTCGTGAACAACAAGGCCAAAACGAATTTGAGCACGGCCCTGGACGCTGTACACAACATCGGCGATTCTACGGGCATGGCCCCCTATCTGGACGCCGCCTTTACGATCCCCGCGGCGGACGCCACGGCGGTGGGTGCGGTCATTGACACCACGGCTCTGACCGAGGGTGCGCACACCCTGACCGTGACCGACGGCGTGAACACAAAGAACGTCAGCTTCCTTGTGGACAATACCGCCCCTGTCATCGACCTGGGCGTGCAGGACGGCGAGACCTTCTCCGGCGCAATTCGGCTTGCGCCCACCGTCACCGAG
>OHZC01000620.1_pt1 | contig 10089 bp, 10 predicted proteins | sample 1580361 | NCBI WGS metagenome assembly OHZC01 (sample SAMEA3882532, study PRJEB24775) | human gut metagenome | biome: human-associated habitat; feature: intestine environment; material: feces | place: Netherlands | collected 2009/2010
CAATAACCCATTCTTCTCCGATGTAGCTACGGGCATGAGTTCCGCCACAATCCTTATTTTGAAAATACATCGGAAATCACTAATTTTGTAGTATATGGAAAAGATAAAATATCGTTTGGTTTTCAATCGCAAGAAGACCCTGAACAAGGAGGGTAAGGCGTTGGTGCAAGTGGAGGCGACGCTAAATAAGCGCAAGGTTTATATGACAACAAATATTTACCTTAAGCCTGAATGGTGGGACAAGGAACATAAGGAAGTCGTGAATCATCCTCAGGCCGAGGGGCTTAATCTGATGCTATGGCAATTTATGCTCGACCTTCAGAATGTGGAGATAGAATTGTGGAAACGCGGAACAACGCCTACGCTTGCCATGATAAAGAGCTGTGGCAAGGAAGTGCCCGATATTACTTTCAAAGCATTCTCAAAGAAGATTATCAATGAATCTGACCGAAGCGAAAAGACGAAAGAGAATTTAAACAGCACTGTAAGAGCCGTGTGCAAATTCAGACAGGGACTTGACTTTAAAGACCTTTCATACAGCTTTCTAAAAGCGTTTGAACAGCATTTGAGAGACACCGGAAAAAGCACCAATACGGTCGGCAAGCACATGCGCCAGTTGCGGACAATAGTCAACGAAGCAATCAATCACGGCATAATCAAGGCCGACGACTATCCTTTCAGGAAGTACAAGATAAAGACGGAGAAGGGGCATTTCGAGTGGCTTACGCCACAAGAATTGAAGAAACTCGAAAATTTGAAGTTGACGAACAGCGGTCAACGGCATATCCTCGACGCCTTTCTGTTCTGTTGCTATACGGGACTGAGATACTCCGATTTCGTGAGGATGAAGCCAGACTGGATAGAGACGGTCAACGGCAGGCCGTGGCTGCATTTCTTCACGAAGAAGACCAACACAGAAGTAAGGCTGCCGCTGTCTCTGCTTTTCGACGGCAAAGCGCTGGATATACTTACCAGGTATGAAGATATAACCAAACTTGCCAGAATATATGGAAATCATGACACCAATGTTTGTTTGTCCCGCATTATGGAATCGGCGAAGATACGCAAGCGAGCCACGTTCCATGCTGCAAGACATACCTGTGCGACCCTTCTCGTGTATCAGGGCGTGCCGATAACGACGGTACAGAAAATCCTCGGTCATTCGTCTTTGAGGACGACACAAGTTTATTCGGAAATCATGCCGAGAACGGTGGCCAGAGACTTGAAAAATGCGACTAAGAAGAAGCGTGCGGTACACGAAAAGTAGATGCAAGGAAAATACACCCAATTTCTACCACGTACATTTGCGTGATGACACGAAAATAGCTAATTTTGTATGGCATAAAGCCACATAGGATAGAACAAATAAATCTATAAGGGGGAAAAAATAAAAGCCCCCGGCCTGTTAATAGTCATCTCACCTACATATTAACGTATATACGCCACGAGAGCGCAACCGGGGGCAAATACCCTCTGGCTACTCTCGTGGTTTTTTATACGCCGTATGTAAGTGAGATGTTGCAAAGGTACAAAAAAAATGTGAACATGAAAGTGTTTGAGCTAATAAACTTCAACCGGGAACTACTGAAAAGACTGCAGGAGGCAGGAATACGCCTTGAAGATGCTCGATATATTGACTTGTATTCCGATTATGTGAATATGCACCAGCACGGTGAGAAAGTGTCCTACATAGTAGCCGTACTTTCCGAGAAATATGCCGTAAGCGAGCGAAAAGTGTATGGTCTTTTGAAACGCTTTCAAAGCGACTGCAAGCCGTTTGCAGTATAAATCCAGTGTGGTATGGTGTCGTCAACATGGCGGTAGCCTACCTTTGTACCAGTCATTAACAAAGGAGACTTATATGAACAAATATCACCGCATTCTGGCGAAGATACTTTCAGAAGGGAAAATACAGGAAAACAAGAAAGGTTGGATTCGCTATCTGCTGAATGAACAGCTCTGCATGACCCCGGCAGACCTGCTCGACATCTTTGAGGGGCACGGTATAGCTCGCAAGAAGCTAAAAGACGAACTCCGCCTATTCATGCAGGGTGAGCGTGATGTGAAGAAATATCGGGAAGCGGGCATCTCATGGTGGGACTATTGCGGCCATACGCTTGTCAACAGTTATCCGACCTATTTTGAGAAGCTGCCGTCGCTTATTGGTAAAATCAATGCAGAAAAACGTAACAGCAAGAACTATGTTCTGTTCTTGGGTGCGACCGGAGTGGAAAGCAATCAGACTCCGTGCCTTAGCCTGGTGCAGTTTCAGATAGAGGACGGCCAATTGGTACTATCGGCCTACCAGCGCAGTTCCGATGCCAACCTTGGTTTGCCGGCTGATATATACCACTTGTATCTTATGTCGCGGCAGATAGAGTTGTCGTTGAAATCCATTACACTGTATCTGGGTAACGTGCATATCTATGAGAACAATGAAAGGAATACCCGCGAGCTTCTGGACGGCAAGGCGGATGTCAAATTTGAACTGAACGCATGAAAAGGAAGTTATATATGTCCGCTCCGCTGCCGTTTGTCGGGCAGAAGCGTATGTTTGCACGGGAATATATCAAAGTGCTGGAGCAATTCAAGGATTGTACCGTATTCGTGGATTTGTTCGGCGGTTCCGGGCTGCTTTCGCATATAACGAAGCGGATGCGCCCTGATGCAAAGGTGGTGTATAATGACTTCGACAACTACCGGAAGCGGCTGGAGAACATATCGCGGACAAACCTCTTGCTGGCAGATTTCCGGCGTTGGGCTGAAGGTGTGCCACGGCATAAGCCGATTACGGGTGAAGCGCGGGAAAGGATACTGGAGCGTATTGGACAGGAAGAGAAAGAATGGGGATATGTTGACTATATTACCATATCGTCCTCCCTCATGTTCTCCATGAAATACAGGATGAACCTGGACGGAATACGCAAGGAGGTTCTTTACAACAATATACGAAAGGCTGATTACGCTCTGTGCAATGACTATTTGGAAGGGCTTGAAATCACCAGCCGTGACTATCGGGAGGTATTCAATGAATATAAGGATATGCCCAATGTGGTGTTCTTGGTTGACCCACCTTATTTGAGTACGGATGTCACCACTTATTCGATGTATTGGCGGTTGTCGGATTACCTTGATGTGTTGACCGTTCTGAACGGCCATTCGTTCGTTTACTTTACGTCTAATAAGTCATCCATCGTGGAACTGTGTCAATGGATGGGTAAGAACCTAACGTTGGGCGACCCGTTTGAGGGCTGTGTGAAGTCCGAGTTCAATGCGCACATGAACTATAATGCCAGATACACGGACATGATGCTATACAAGCGTAATGATGGGGCATGTACTAATTCCGCAGCATAATAGAATGCCGTTATAACAGCTTTGCAATGGCATTGCAACAAGATACAACAATTCCTTTATTTGTTGTAAAGTTAGTGATTTTTTGCGAGATAGCCAAATAAATTGGCAAAAAAAACACCGGAGAAGTAAGTTTTTTCGGTGTTTTTTATTGGGTTTATGGGAGGGGAAAAAAGATTTACGGAGGTACGCTTCGTTTTGAGAAATGGAACATTTTGTTCTGAAGCGCCGGAACATTTCGTTTTGCGGATTATACAACAACGCTTCTTATCCACCCAAGCAACTTGTATTTGTTGCCCAAATAGCGCCGGTTACTTATATTGAACGTTTCCATCATATAGTCGAGTCATGGGCAAGCATACCAAGCCGGGGTTGTCGCTTGCGCCCTAATGTACGGTAAATATTGTTCAAAATTACAAAGAAAAAAACTGTCATGCAAATTTTACGTACGCAAAATCGGGTTTACACGCGGCGAGTCCGTCGGCCGCCGCAGTGACCCGAGACAACGACCAGCGGTTGGATACTTGGATATCACGCCTGTAAAACGCCGTCTTCCGTAATATGAAAGACGGCATATCGCCACGTAAAAGGCCGTAAACGGGGAGCTAAAAGACGGCCTTTTGGATTTGAAACGGAAACTTGCAGCTACGCTTGCGGTTAACATACATATTCACTATCCATACGGTTGATTGTAAGTAAACAGGCATATAATACTTACGGTTTTTACCCTCGGTAATACGTTCTCGCGCCGTCCGCCACCCACTCTTTACAAAAATATTTATGGCAAAAACGTAAAAAGGACGATTAAAATTTGCTTATTTCATAATAAGTATGTACTTTTGCAGTCGCTTATGGAAACGGGATTTAGCGCAGTTGGTTAGCGCACGCGTCTGGGGGGCGTGAGGTCGCTGGTTCGAGTCCAGTAATCCCGACCAAGCAATAAGGGGTTGAAAATCAGCTATTTAGCGGTTTCCAACCCCTTTTCTTTGTACTTATTTAAGAGAAAAACATAGGCAAAGTTTGTCCATTTTTGTGCTTTTTTGGCTATATTTGTACAGAAATACCTGCACAATACCTGCACATTTTTTTGTGCAGGTGTAGGTAGGACAGATAAAATCATTGAAAATGAGGATTACTATAAAGCCGTATTTGGATACAAGACGTGCCGTTGGCGATGTGCCCGTAAGCATGATGTTGTCATTAACGAGCCATGGGAAGTCTGCATTGATACCTGTCGGGGTGAAGATTGCGCCGTCGTTGTGGGATAAGAAGGCACAATCTGTAAAGAAATGTCCACGTAAGGCGTATTTCGACAAGGCTATATCTGATAGATATTATGCGGTGCAGGAAATGATAAGTAAGCTGTCGGAAGAGGATGAGGAGCTTATGCGGAGGCTGACGATAACTGAAATAAAGAACATAATTCTTGAGCGGCTTGACGGGAAGGAACGAAAGGATACCGGGAACGGCAGCTTCGCACTTGGATATAAGAAGTTCGTTGAAACCAAGCAGGGACGGACGAGGCAGATATATGAGACAACGTGGAAACGCATCTGCGAGTTTACGCACAAGGCAGAGCAATTGAACTTTGAGGACATAACGGCGAAGTGGCTGAACGAGTTTAACGGATATATGGCCAAACGCTCTCCTGCACAGAATGCACGGAGCATACACCTGCGCGACATAAGGGCTGTGTTCAACTTTGCGATAGACGAGGAAATGACGGACTTGTACCCGTTCAGGAAGTTTAAGATAAAGTCAACGCCTACCATGAAGCGCAGCTTGTCGGCCGATGACATAAGGATGATAGCCACAATGCCATTGCTGCCGTGGCAGGAGGAGTACAGGGATGTGTTCATGCTGATATTTTACCTGATAGGGATAAATATCGTTGACTTGTTTAGCCTGACGCACGAGAATGTGCAGAACGGACGTATTGTATATACAAGGCGCAAGACGAAGCGCATATACTCGATTAAGATTGAGCCGGAAGCGCAGGAAATATTAGAAAGGCGCAAGGGTACGACGCATCTTATAGATGTGGCGGATAGGTATAAAGACCATACAAACTTTACTTCACGATTTAACAAGGCCTTGAAGACTTTTGGTACTTGGGAAGTGGACGAGCACCACAAACAAAAGGTAAGGTACAAACCGTATTGGGACTTTCTGTCGTCGTATTGGGCCCGGCATTCGTGGGCAACAATAGCCTATAATGACTGCAACATATCTGTTGACGTGATTTCACAGGCATTGGGGCACTCAATGGGTAATAGGGTTACGATGGTGTATATCAACTCGGACAGCAAGAAGGTGGACGAGGCGAACAGGAAAGTTATTGAAAAGGTGAGAGGGTGAAAAAGTGAAGAATTTAATGGCTTGAGGGCTAATAAGCCCAATGAGCCCAATAAGCCGAATGGGACTAATTGGCCGAATGGGTTAACAATTATTATGAAGATTGCACTGGTGCAATACCAGTGCAATCTTCTTCGTTTAGCGTGGATTCATGATGTAGCGAAGGTATTTCTGCTTGCGGCCAGCGGCGGTTGTGTCAGCCATGCAGGGGGATGGGTTGCCTTTGTACGTGCCGGCGGTGTAGTAGACGGAGATACGGGGCAGCATACGGGGCGTGATAGCCTTGGGCATACTGCCTCGGCGGCGCAGCTTGTAAAACTGTGACTTGTCGGTGACGACGAGCTTGCCGCTGTCGGCCATGAGGATGAAGTAACGGCGGCCGGTGAGGGCGTTGAGCCTGTCGGCCTTGAACTTTGCGTAAGCGTAGGCTATGAGAGCCTTGATTGTCTTTAGTTGATGTTTCATAATTTTATTATTTTTAGATTGATGGGATTAATGGGAGGGATAGGGTCAATGGGAGCACTGGGAGGACTGAGAGAGCTGGGAGAACTGGGATGGATGGGACGAATGATTGGCATGGCTATTGGATTTTTCATTTTTCACTTTTCATTTTCTTATGGCATTGTGGCCGTTGCGGTGTAGCTTTGTGAGCCGATTTTGACGAAGTACGGACGGGGCATTTCCTTGTAGCATATCCACAGGCCGATGGCGCGCGTCATGAGGAGGTCGTCGTGCTTGCCCTCTATGGCGTCGAACGAGCCGTCGTGCTCCTCGTAGGTGAGGTATTCGTCGAGGCAACGCTTGTCGCGCTCGATGTAGAGGTGATCACGTATGATTTCGATTAGCAGGGATATGATGTCGCCCTTTGTCTTTACATTGGTATGGAATCCGTATTTTACCTCCGCGCCCTCGCTAACGCTGTCAGTGCCGGACGACTTGCGGGCGTAGAGGTTCGGATAAACTTCCTTCAGCTCGTTGAGGATGAACGACGACTGGTCGCCGTCAACGTACCTGTTCTTGTCCTTGGTTTCGAGTGTGTTGCTCTCGATTACGAGCAGGGCGTTGTCGTACCATGCGGCGATTTGTGCGGCCTTCCATGCCAGGCGGTCGTGGTCGATGTGGCCGTACCACTGTGCGACTATTGACGGCAGTCCGCCTTCCATCATGTCGTAGCGGTCGAGCACGGATATTACCGACCAGTCGGCATCGTCTGAGCGTCCGCCGATGTCAACGGTAACAAGGTAGCGGTACATTACACGCTCGTCGGGGTAAGTTTCGGGATACTGCCACACCCACAGCAGGCCTTGGTTGTCCTCGCTGAACTTCAGGTCGAGCAGTGCGTCCGCGCCTTTCAGGCCGCGTCCTGTAACGTCGCCCACGGCAAGGGGTGGACGGCAAGCTTCCTTGAACTTATCGACAAGGTAAATGTCGAAGATGCGCTTGCCGGAGTTGACGAATGCCTCGATGTCGTCAGAGGGGAACTCGGCGGCCATGCCCGCGTGAGAGTGGTACTCGCTGCGCTTGACGACGTACCAGTGGATAGCCTCAAGCGTTGCGCCGAGGGTGAACAGCCGCCAAAGGTACTTGCCCGGTTCATGGCGGTTGTCGGGAACGTTGGCGTTGTTGCGGTTCTTGTAAAGCCAAATGGCGAAATCGGCTCGCTCGTCCTCGTCCTTGAACGGCAGCGAGTACATCTCGATTTGCCACCATGCGATAAACAGCGCGCGGAAGTTGCTCTCGCCGTTCTTGGCCGCGTCGTACTCTTCCTGAAAGAAGTTGCCCGTGCCGTTGGCCGTGCTCTCGTAGACAATGAGCGTGAGCGGCTGGAGCAGTACGCCAGAGCAGACGGAGCGCACGATGTCGCCCGGTTCCTTGTTCTCGGTTGACTTCCAGAAGGCCACCTCGGTAAGGTGGACGAGATACGTGTTTGCCGAACGCTCGGAGTCGGGGTTCTCGGCAGAGCCTACCTCAACCTCACATTCGCGTGCCTTAATGCTGATGACGTTGGGCGACGGCGTGCCAGTAATAATGGGTTCGCCCGGCTTGTATTCGTCGCCCATTTCGTGAACGAGGCGCACGGGGTAATGCTCGATAAGGCGCTTGAGCATATTGCGCACGCCGTAAGACGCTTTCTTCTGGTGCGCCACGATGGCCGAGTTGTGGCCGTAAGTAAGCACGAGTTGCAGCCACGCCATATAGATTTGCGTAGCCGTAGAGCCGCCCCACTGTCGCGCCTTCAGCAGCACGAGGCGTATGGGCATACCAGCCTTGCGCATATCCTCGAACATGGATATTAGCAGCCGCTGCGGACGGTTGAGTATGAACTTGACGAGCCGTCCGCTCACCTTGTCCTGTATCACGGCGTAGAGTGCTGCCCAAAAAGGAAAGTCGAACGTAATGCGTACACGGATGAATGCTTCGACAACAAGGTCGATGTTCTCGTCGGTGTATTCCCATCGGTTGCGGCGGATGTAGTTCTTGACGGTCTTGGCGGCAAGGAGTTGCTTTACAAGCTCATTATCCATCATTTCCACGGGAAGCCACATCACGGGTGTGCCCGGCATGTCCTTGACGACAACGCGGACACGCTCGCCGATAGACCCCTCGCCCGTAACGGGGTCGAAGGGAGCGGCGATAGCCGCAAGGCGGCTGTCATCTTCCTGCAATATGGCTTGTAGGTCTTTCATTGGGGCGAATGGGAGTTATGGGATGACTGGGAGAGCTGGGACAGTAGGCCGACGATTACGGCCACAATGTAACAGTAGGCGTGGAGTAGGCTGTTGACGGAATGGGGCAAAAGGAGCAATGGTAGAACGATGCAGGATATTACCGAGACGTTGTAGCTTAGCTTATTTCTTGATTGCCACATGATGAAGCCGAGCAGGGCGAAGCATACGCCGGAGAAGCCGATAGTTGGTACGGCGGAGAGCGCAGGGGCTGTGCAGGCTATGAGGTAAGCTGCAAGCAGCTTGCCGCACGAAACGTCGGCGAGAAACACGCACGAGAGGAAGCACCATATATTAAGGATAAGGTGCAGGGCGTTGGCGTGGAAGAAGGAGTAAGTAAAATGGGACAAATAAGGCTGATAGGCCCAATGGGAACAGTAGGGCGTGCCGGTATGAGCATATATGCCGACATCCTGTGGCTGCACGTCGGCAAACATCAACGCCGCCATGGCAAGGCTTAGAAGCAGTGCCGCAATCTTCGTTTTCTTTCTTCGTAGCATTTGCGTTTCTCCTTACTTATTATATATGATACCTGACGTATGCCGACGTACATTTCAGGGGCAGGTTGGCGAACCACCTTGGCGACGGCCTTCCTTATTGAGGACTGGGAGGGATGGGAGTTTTGAGATGACTGTGACAGTTCCGCTTTTACCCGTGAAAGGATTTCAGTGTACATTCGTTGGTTGGTGGGGCGCATCCTCGGCATAGGCTCGCCGCCGAGCATACGGGATATTACGCGGTATGCCTGGCGCGCCGACACGAAGAAGCGGCTGGCCGGAGCGAAGGACACCATTTCGTAAAGCGTCTTCACACCTACATGGCCGCCGTAAAGCTTGAAAATATGGCGGTAGGCAGCCATGATTTCAGCGTCTTGCTGTTCTTTGAACTCGTTGCGGTCATCCTTGTTGCGCATGGTTATTTAGAATAATGGGACAAATGGGGCTGATAGGCCTAATACGCAGAAGCTATTAAAAATTAACAATTAAATAAATTGAGAGAACGATGAAAAAGTATTTTAGTTTGTTTGTGGGCTTTTTGCTCACTGTTGTTGCCACGCTGACGGGAGCTGCGGGCAACGTGATTATGGCGGCTGCCGCTGCCGACCTGCCCGACGCGGGAAAGACGACGGCCGGCGACGGCGTGGAGGCTGTAAATGACGTGTCAAATTCCGGTGCCAGCTCGGTAACCCATTCGGAGCAGTACGGCGACGAGGATTTCCATGTTACCGATTTGGACACGAAGGTGATGAAGATACGCCCGATGTCAACCCCGCTGGAGCAGATAACGCGCGGCAAGGGTGGACGACATATCAACTCACTGATTACCAAGTATTACAGCGTAGGCACAAGACCGATATACACCACACTGAAGGAAGCGACCACGGCACAGGCGAGCGGCGACCGCACCACTATCAAGGTGGACGACATTAACTTATTTACCGAGGACGATACCATCAGGGTTGTAGGCGTTCCTGGCGTATATGACGACAAGGGCGTGAGATACGAGGAAGGAGACCTGATACCCGACCTTATGCTGAAAGTTATCGGCGTGGACGAGACGACGGGCGACCTGACCGTGTTCGCCGTGAACGGCAACCAGGACAGCAGCAAGAATAGTATTTGGTTGCCGGTGATAGCGAAAGGCACACGTTTGG
>OHZC01000622.1_pt1 | contig 10077 bp, 6 predicted proteins | sample 1580361 | NCBI WGS metagenome assembly OHZC01 (sample SAMEA3882532, study PRJEB24775) | human gut metagenome | biome: human-associated habitat; feature: intestine environment; material: feces | place: Netherlands | collected 2009/2010
TTACCCAGCAGCCTCTGGGCGGCAAGGCCCAGTTCGGCGGCCAGCGCTTCGGCGAAATGGAAGTTTGGGCTCTGGAAGCTTATGGCGCGGCTTACACCCTGCAGGAGATCCTGACTGTCAAGTCTGACGACGTTGTGGGCCGTGTCAAGACCTACGAAGCAATCGTCAAGGGCGAAGATGTGCCGAATCCGGGCATCCCCGAAAGCTTCCGCGTTATGCTGAAAGAACTGCAGAGCCTTGGCCTGGATATTGTTGTTCAGGATAAGGAAGGCAACGCTGTTGATATGCGTCAGGAATATGACGATGACGATGCCAACTTTGACAACAGCGATATCGGTGATAACGTTCTGCTGGAAAGCGAGCTGCAGGATGATTACAGTGTCAAGGATGCCGATGAAGGCTTTGACGACGACCTGGGCGATGAGGAGCCGGATGAAGCTTCTCTGGCACAGATCGAAGCCGACAATGGCGACGACCTGTTCGACGGTGAATGATCGGAATGCTGTTTACGTCACGATTAAATGAGAGGGTTCGCTGAATGGAAAATAAAGAGTTCGATTCTATCAAGATCGGCCTTGCTTCTCCCGACCAGATCCGTGCCTGGAGCTATGGCGAGGTCAAGAAACCTGAAACCATCAACTACCGCACCCTGAAGCCGGAGCGCGACGGCCTGTTCTGCGAGCGCATTTTTGGACCTACCAAGGACTGGGAATGCCACTGCGGCAAGTATAAGCGCATCCGCTATAAGGGCAAGATCTGCGATAAGTGCGGTGTCGAAGTTACCCGCGCTAAGGTCCGCCGCGAGCGCATGGGCCACATTGAGCTGGCTGCACCCGTTTCGCACATCTGGTATTTCAAGGGCATTCCCAGCCGCATTGGCCTGATGCTGGACATCGGCCCCCGCCAGCTGGACAAGGTGCTCTACTTTGCAAACTATATCGTTACCGATCCCGGCTTTACTCCGCTGGAGAAAAAGCAGCTCCTGACCGAACGCGAGTACAAGGAGATGCGGGAAAAGTACGAGGATACCTTTGAAGCCGGCATGGGCGCCGAAGCCGTCCAGAAGCTGCTGGCTGAGATCGACCTGGAAGCTCTGTCCGCAGAGCTGCATGAGGAACTGGAAAAGGCTACCGGCCAGAAGCGCGTCCGCCTGTTGAAACGCCTGGAGTGCGTTGATGCATTCCGCCTGTCCGGCCAGCGCCCGGAGTGGATGATCCTGAACGTTGTTCCGGTCATTCCGCCGGATATCCGCCCCATGGTTCAGCTGGATGGCGGCCGCTTTGCGACTTCCGACCTGAACGATCTGTACCGTCGCGTGATCAACCGCAACAACCGTCTGAAGCGCCTGCTGGAGTTGGGCGCTCCCGACATCATCGTGCGCAACGAAAAGCGCATGCTGCAGGAAGCAGTTGATGCCCTGATCGATAACGGCCGCCGCGGCCGCCCGGTCACCGGCGCGAACAACCGCGCACTGAAGTCCCTGTCCGATATGCTGAAGGGCAAGCAGGGCCGCTTCCGCCAGAACCTGCTGGGCAAGCGTGTTGACTACTCCGGCCGTTCCGTTATCGTCGTCGGCCCCGAGCTGAAGATGTATCAGTGCGGCCTGCCCAAGGAGATGGCCCTCGAGCTGTTCAAGCCCTTCGTCATGAAGGACCTGGTCGAGAAGGAGAAGGCCAACAACATCAAGTCTGCCCGCAAGATGGTCGAGCGCGCCCGCCCCGAGGTCTGGGATTCCCTCGAGACCGTCATCAAGGGCCACCCCGTCCTGCTGAACCGTGCACCTACGCTGCACCGTCTGGGCATTCAGGCCTTTGAGCCTGTCCTGGTCGAGGGCCGTGCCATCAAGCTGCACCCCCTGGTCTGCACCCCCTTCAACGCTGACTTCGACGGCGACCAGATGGCTGTCCACCTGCCGCTGTCCACCGAGGCCCAGCGCGAGGCCAAGATGCTGATGCTGGCCTCCGGCAACCTGCTGAAGCCCTCTGACGGTGAGCCCGTCACCGTGCCCACGCAGGATATGATCCTGGGCAGCTACTACCTGACCCTCGTCAACCCCGACGATAAGGGCCACGGCAAGATCTTCCGCGACGAGGACGAGGCCATGATGGCCTATTCCGAGGGCCTCATCACGCTGCAGGCACCCATCAAGGTGCGCCGCACGATGGTCTTTGACGGCGTCGCGGAGACCGGCCTGGTCGATACCACGATGGGCCAGATCATCTTCAACACTCCCATCCCGCAGGATCTGGGCTACGTGGATCGCACCAATCCAGCCACCAAGTTCGACTACGAGATGAACCCCCGCACCCTCAAGATTGCATCCGGCGGCAAGAGCGACAAGCTGACGAAGAAGGGCCTGCCCGACATCATCAGCCGCTGCCTGACCAAGCATGGCACCAAGACCTGTGCCATGATGCTGGATCAGATCAAGGCTCAGGGCTACAAGTACTCCACCCTGTCTGCCATCACCGTCGCTGTTCCCGATGCTATTATGCCTGACGAGAAGCCGGAAATTCTGGCTGCCGCCGATAAGAAGATCGAGAAGGTCATGAAGAACTTCAACCGCGGCCTGATCTCCGATGAGGAGCGCTACCGCAAGACGGTTGAAATCTGGCAGGCCGCCACGGAGGAGGTCTCCGAGGCTCTGAGCGAAAACCTGAAGAAGAACCACCAGCGCAACCCCATCTATATGATGTCCGATTCCGGTGCCCGTGGTTCTATGGACCAGATCAAGCAGCTGGCCGGTATGCGCGGCCTGCTGGCCAATACTGCCGGTAAGACGCTGGAGATGCCTATCCGCGCCAACTACCGTGAGGGCCTGAATATCCTGGAATACTTCATCTCCTCCCGAGGCGCTCGTAAGGGTCTGGCCGATACCGCTCTGCGTACCGCTGACTCCGGCTACCTGACCCGCCGTCTGGTCGATGTCTCTCAGGAAGTCATCATCCGCGAGGAGGACTGCCACGCTACCGAGGGCATCTGGGTCCGCGAGATCAGCGAGGGCAACTCTGTTGTCGAGAGCTTCAAGGAGCGTCTGAACGGCCGCTACTCCCTGCATGATGTGCACGATCCCGCCACGGGTGAGCTGCTCGTCAGCAAGGAAAAGATGATGGACATGTTCGACGCCGAGAAGATCGTCAACGCCGGTATTACCGAGCTGGAGATCCGCTCCGTCATGACCTGCCGTGCACACGTCGGCGTCTGCGCCCACTGCTACGGTTCCAACATGTCCAACGGTGAATGCGTCAAGGTCGGTGAGTCTGTCGGTATCATTGCCGCAGAGTCCATCGGTGAGCCCGGTACCCAGCTGACCATGCGTACCTTCCATACCGGCGGTATCGCATCTGCCGAAGACATCACCCAGGGTCTTCCCCGCGTTGAGGAACTGTTTGAGAGCCGCCGCCCGAAGGCGATGGCCATCATGTCCGAGATCGCCGGTACGGTCCACATCGACGATACTAAAAAGAGCCGCCATGCCGAGATCACCGGCACGGACGAGAACGGCGCTCCGGTTACCAAGAGCTACCTGATCCCGTTCGGCCAGCGCCTCAAGGTCATGGAAGGCGACGAGGTCGCCAAGGGCGCACTGCTGACCGAGGGTCATGCTTACCCGCAGGACATCCTCGCCATCCAGGGTCCCATCGCCACCCAGAACTACCTGATCAGCGAGGTCCAGAAGGTCTACCGTCTGCAGGGCGTTGACATCAACGATAAGCATATCGAGGTCATCGTCCGCCAGATGATGCGTAAGGTCCGCATTGAGGATTCCGGCTCCAGCGACTTTATCATGGGCAGCATCGTGAACCGCCGCGATGTCATGATCAAGAACGAGGAGATCCAGGCCCGCATTGATGCCGGTGAGACTGATCTGAAGCTCGTTCAGGCCAGCCAGGTCCTGCTTGGCATCACCAAGTCCAGTCTGGCTACCGACTCCTTCCTGTCCGCTGCGTCCTTCCAGGAGACCACCCGTGTCCTGACCGAGGCCGCTATCAAGGGCAAGGTCGACCCGCTGGCCGGCCTGAAGGAGAACGTCATCATCGGTAAGCTCATCCCCGCCGGCACTGGTCTGCCGGAGGTCGAGGAGGAGCTCGTCCAGGCCGAGATCGCCCGCGACGCCGCCGAGGCAGCCTACGACCACTAAATAAACCGCAAAGGATTCCCGCCGCCACGGCGGGAATCCTTTTTTGCATACCGTCCGTGATTGACACACACTTGCAAAACAGTTATAATAAACTCACCGACAGCAAAACGATACAAAAGGGAAGTGACACCATGCTGTTTCTGCAATACCCGCCGTGCTCCACCTGCCAAAAGGCCAAAAAGTGGCTCGACGACCACGGCATCGAGTACACCGCCCGCCACATTAAAGAGGACAACCCCACCGCCGACGAGCTGCGCGAATGGGTCGCCCGCAGCGGCCTGCCCCTCAAGCGGTTCTTCAACACGAGCGGCCTAGTCTACAAAAATCTGGGCCTGAAGGACAAGCTGCCGACTATGACCGAGGACGAGCAGATCGCCCTGCTGGCGTCGGACGGTATGCTCGTCAAGCGCCCGCTGCTGGTGGGCGACGATTTTGTCCTGCCGGGCTTTAAGCCGGCCGAGTGGGAAAACGCTCTTTTGTAACCTGTAGGGGCGGATTCCATATCCGCCCGTGAAAGTTTCCGCTGCCGCGAACTGGCACGGGAGGCCGATGTCCGCCCCTGCATCCTCAGCATAGCAAAATATTTTATAATAAGGAGAAAACTATGCCCGAAATTCTAAAAGAACGCAGTGAACTGGACCCGCAATTTCAGTGGGACCTGACCCCGATGTTCGAGAGCGACGCCGCGTGGGAGACCGCGCTGGACAGCCTCGACGCGGACATTGAAAGCCTGGCAGCCTTCGCCGGTAAGCTGACCGATGCCGTCACGATTGGCGCATACCTCGACGCTTCCACCGAGGTGGGCCGCAAGGTCGAGCGCCTCTACTGCTACGCCTCCCAGCGCCATGACGAGGACACCCGCGACGACAAGGCCCAGAGCATGTACGCCCGCATCGGCAGCAAGTACGTCAAGATGGCCGCCGCGCTGTCCTTTGCCCAGCCGGAGATCCTGTCCCTGCCCGAGGAAACGCTGACCGCCATCGTCAACGATCCCGCCGTCGCAGACTACAAATTCAACCTCGAGGATCTGCTGCGCGGCAAGCCCCACACCCTGACCAAGGCTGAAGAAAAGCTGCTGGCCAGCTTCGGCGAAGTCATGTCTGCGCCGTCCGAGATCTACCACAATCTGGAGGACGCCGACCTGCTGTTTGATGCCGTCAAGGACGGCAGCGGCGAGACCGTCGAGGTCACCGGCTCCAACTTTGTGCCGCTGGAGATGAGCACGGACCGCACCCTGCGAGAGAACGCCTTCCACAGCTACTACAAGAGCTACCGCGAGCACATCAACACCTTCGCCGCGTCCTACGCCGGTGCCATCAAGGCTGCCACCGCCGAGGCCGCCGCCCGCAATTACCCGTCCTCCCGCGCGATGGCCATGGCGGGGGAGAATGTGCCCGCCGAGGTCTACGACAACCTCGTCGCCACGGTCCGCAAGCATATTCCCGCCATGCACCGCTATGTCCGCCTGCGCAAAAAGATGCTGGGCGTTGACGCGCTGCACTTCTATGACGTCTACGCTCCGCTGGTCGGCGATCTGAAAAAATCCTACAGCTACGAGACCGCACAGGAGATGGTCCTGAAGGCCGTTGCGCCCTTGGGCGAGGACTACCAGGCAACCGTCCGCAGGGCCTATGCCGAGCGCTGGATCGACGTTTACCCCAACCGCGGCAAGCGCGGCGGCGCTTACTCCGGCGGCTGCTATGACTCCAACCCCTATATCCTGCTGAATTTCAGCGGCACGCTGGACAGTGTCTCGACGCTGGCACATGAGATGGGCCACACGATCCACAGCTGGCGCTCCCGCCAGCATCAGCCGCCGCAGTACGCGGACTACACGCTGTTTGTCGCCGAGGTCGCGTCCACCGTTAACGAGAATCTGCTCATCGAGCAGCTGCTTGCCAACGAGAACGACCCCCAGACCCGTCTCTATCTGCTGAACCAGTATCTGGAAAACTTCAAGGGCACGGTCTATCGCCAGACGATGTTTGCCGAGTTCGAGCGCGAGGCCCACGCCATGGTCGAGTGCGGCGAAGCCCTGAACGCCGCCGCCCTGAACGCCCTGTACAAGCGCCTTGTCACGGACTATTTCGGCAACGATATGGTCATCGACGACGAGATCCAGTATGAGTGGGCACGCATCCCGCACTTCTACCGCCCGTTCTACGTTTACAAGTATGCCACCGGCTACTCCACCGCTGTCGCCCTGTCCGAGGGCATCCTGAAAGAGGGCGAGCCCGCCGTCAAGCGCTACAAGGAGTTCCTCTCCATGGGCGGCAGTGCTTACCCGCTGGACGAGCTGCGCCACGCCGGTGTTGACCTGGCCACTCCGGCCCCCGTGGACGCCGCCCTCGAGAAGTTCGAGCGCATCCTCGACGATGCCGAGGCCACGCTGGCAAAGCTGCAGTAAACCCCATTTGCCCGCTGCCCCTCTTGGCCCCCTCTGCGAGGAGGCTCCGCCCGCAGGCGGTGGGGGAGAGAGCCTTCCCACAAGCAGCCATCTGCCGTACACGCGCGGGCCGGGCATGCCCGGCCCCTACGTGTCATATAGCAACAAAAAAGCGGAGCGCCTTTCCCGGCGCTCCGCTCCTATTATAATAAGGTAGAATTACTTGCCCAGCACGGCCTTGATGTAGGCGGCCTCACGTGCGGCGATCTGATCCTGATACGCCTTCACGGCCTTCGCATAGGCGGCCTCGCGTGCATCAGCCTTGGCCTGCGTGGCCTTGCCTGCAGCAATTACCGCGGCGACGCGCGCGTCAGCCTGGGACTGGGCAGCCTTGCCCGCGGCGATGACGGCCAGACAGTCTGCATCGGCCTTCGCCTGGGCAGCCTTGGCGGCCTTCAGAATTGCGGCGCTGTCGGCGTCTGCCTTGGCCTTTGCATTCTTGGAATAAGCATCCACCGCTGCAGTGTAGGCAGCTTCCTTCGCGGCGATCTGGGCCTGGTAGGCCTTGACGGCGGCGATATAATCGCTGTTGGCATCTGCAAAAACAGGTACAGCGAAGGCGGATACCATGCACAGGGAAATCAGGATAGCAAGCAGTTTCTTCATTGTCAGGACCTCCTCAAAAATGTAGCGTCAGAACTTGCATGGCCGGAACTGTTCCGGTTTTGTCTGTATCTTCATTATAGCAAAGCGGGGGACACAATGCAACAGAAATCGACTCGTCAAGTTCATGAATCTGACAGCTTGTTTTTGTGCAAAATGTATATTTGTCTCTGGCAAATAGACAAAACGCGCACGGGCGGCAGCCGGACGCGCAGCGGTAGGGGGAGACGGTCCGCTTCATTCTATGCGCGGACTTACCAAAATGCAACGCTGCCGCCCAATCCGGCGCAAGATTTGCACATTTTGCTTCAGAAATGAAAAATTCTCCGTATTGCACGATTTTTTCAAGATTTTTTTGGCAATACTCTTGACATTCCGGCTGGGATGCTGTAATATAATCATTGCGTGAGATGCGGGGTGTAGTGCGGCCATCTGGCCGGACGACCCGCAAAAAGCGCGTGAATAAGTGAAGAAAGGAGAAAAGAAATGCCTACTTTTAACCAGCTCGTGCGCAAAGGCCGTGAGGTTCTGGTCAAAAAGAGCACCGCGCCTGCCCTTCTGAAGAGCTACAACTCCCAGAAAAAGGAGTACACCAACCTCAACAGCCCGCAGAAGCGTGGTGTCTGCACTGCCGTGCGTACCATGACCCCCAAGAAGCCTAACTCTGCTCTGCGTAAAGTTGCCCGTGTCCGCCTCACGAATGGTATCGAGGTCACCTCTTACATTCCCGGTATCGGCCATAACCTGCAGGAGCACAGCGTTGTTCTGATCCGCGGCGGTCGTGTCAAGGATCTGCCCGGTGTCCGTTACCACATCATCCGTGGTACTCTGGATACCCAGGGTGTTGCGAACCGTAATCAGGCCCGCAGCAAATACGGTGCTAAGCGCCCCAAGGCCGGTGCCAAGAAGTAAGGAAACATCTTTTCGCCATAAAATAGGCCAACGCCTTTTTTGTGGCACAACGGGAGTTTCTTAACTTTCGAGTACCGATGATATCATTTATGTGAAGGAGGGAAGAAAGATGCCCAGAAGAGGTAATGTCGCGAAACGCGAAGTTCTGGCCGATCCTATTTACAATTCCAAGGTTGTCACCCGCCTGGTCAACTACATCATGCTGGATGGCAAGAAAGGTGTTGCGCAGGAGATCGTTTACGATGCATTCGACATCGTGAAGGAAAAGACCGGCAACGACCCGCTCGAGATGTTCGAGAAGGCAATGGAGAACATCATGCCTAACCTCGAGTGCAAGACCCGCCGTGTCGGCGGCGCTAACTATCAGGTTCCTCTGGAAGTTAGCCCTGCCCGCCGCGAGACCCTCGGCCTGCGCTGGCTGACCGCTTACAGCCGCGCCCGTGGCGAGAAGACCATGTCTGCTCGTCTGGCTGCTGAGATCATCGACGCCACCAACGGTGTCGGCGGCTCTGTCAAGAAGCGCGAGGATACGCACAAGATGGCCGAGGCCAACAAGGCTTTTGCCCACTATCGTTATTGATTCGCTGTCGAGGAGGTATAAGCCATGGCTACGCCGAGAGATGTATCTCTGCAAATGACCCGTAACATCGGTATCATGGCCCACATCGACGCAGGTAAGACCACCACCACCGAGCGCATCCTGTACTACACCGGTATCAACCATAAGATCGGTGAGGTTCATGACGGCGCTGCTACGATGGACTGGATGGAACAGGAGCAGGAGCGTGGTATCACCATCACTTCCGCTGCTACCACCTGCTATTGGAGCCATACCGAGACCCAGCACGATCCGGCTCTCTTCAAGAAGAACCGCCATCGTATCAACATCATCGACACCCCGGGTCACGTTGACTTCACTGTTGAGGTTCAGCGTTCTCTGCGTGTTCTGGACGGTTCCGTTACCGTTCTGGCCGCTAAGGGCGGTGTTGAGCCGCAGTCTGAGACCGTTTGGCGTCAGGCTGACGAGTACAAGGTTCCCCGCATGGTGTACGTCAACAAGATGGACACCATGGGTGCCGATTTCTACCGCTGCGTTCAGATGCTCCATGATCGTCTGCATGCCAACGGTGTGCCCATCCAGCTGCCCGTCGGTCAGGAGGATACCTTCAAGGGTATTATCGACCTGATCGATATGCAGGCTGACATCTACTATGATGACATGGGCAATGACGTCCGCGTTGAGCCTATCCCCGAGGATATGCAGGAGAAGGCTCAGGAGTACCATGACAAGCTGATCGAGGCTGTTGCCGAGACCGACGAAGAGCTCATGATGAAGTACCTGGACGGCGAAGAGCTGACCAAGGAAGAAATCAAGGCGGCTCTGCGTAAGGCTACCATCTCTAACGAGATCGTTCCCGTTGTCTGCGGCTCCTCCTACAAGAACCGCGGCGTTCAGAAGCTGCTGGATGCCATTGTTGACTACATGCCGGCTCCTACCGACGTTGAAGCCATCAAGGGCACCAACCCCGAGACCGGCGAGGAGGAGGATCGTATCTCCTCCGACGACCAGCCGTTCGCAGCTCTGGCCTTCAAGATCATGACTGACCCGTATGTCGGTAAGCTCTGCTTCTTCCGTGTGTACTCCGGTACGCTGGACGCAGGCACCACCGTCTACAACTCTGTCAAGGATAACAACGAGCGTATCGGCCGTATCCTGCAGATGCACGCCAACAACCGTAAGGACATCGACACCGTTTACGCGGGCGATATTGCGGCTGCTGTCGGTCTGAAGAATACCACCACCGGTGACACGCTGTGCGACGAGAAGCACCCCATCATTCTGGAGTCCATGAACTTCCCGGAGCCCGTTATCCGCGTTGCCATTGAGCCCAAGACCAAGGCCGGCTCTGAGAAGATGGGCATTGCGCTGGCAAAGCTCGCTGAAGAGGACCCGACCTTCCGCACCTGGACCGAT
>OHZC01000632.1_pt1 | contig 9937 bp, 6 predicted proteins | sample 1580361 | NCBI WGS metagenome assembly OHZC01 (sample SAMEA3882532, study PRJEB24775) | human gut metagenome | biome: human-associated habitat; feature: intestine environment; material: feces | place: Netherlands | collected 2009/2010
AAGACCCCGGTGGGATCGGCCACCGGGGAGAGAAAGGAGAGAGAAGAAGAAAGGGGGTTCAATTGTCGGGAACTGCTGCGGCTCCTGATCAGCTTTCCGCTGACATCTTTTATATAACCACTGCTTTCTGGGTCTACCTCTAAGTTTCTCTGAGAAAAACCTGAGAATACTTGCGATTGATGGACCGCGGAAGCGTGAGGAGCCTCTCACGTTTCCGCCCAAGGCGCTAGACTTGAAGGCAGTATTTATTTGCCCAAGGAGTTTTTCACATGCTGCTGTCCGACCGCGACATTCTCGCCGCACAGTCCGCAGGTCATATCTCACTTGATCCGTGGACCCCCGAAATGGTGCAGCCCGCTTCCATCGACGTGCGATTGGATCGGTACTTCCGTTTGTTCAATAACCACGCCTACACCTATGTCGATCCGGCGGAAAACCAAGGCGCGCTCACCGAACAGTTCGAGGTGGCTCCCGACGAACCGTGGATTTTGCACCCTGGCGAGTTCGCACTGGGTTCCACGTGGGAATACGTCAAGTTGGACCCGTCCATTGCCGCCCGTCTGGAAGGCAAGAGCTCACTGGGCCGATTGGGGATTCTCACCCATTCGACTGCGGGCTTCATTGACCCCGGTTTCGAGGGGCATATTACGCTTGAGCTGTCTAATGTGTCGACGTTGCCGGTCAAACTATGGCCTGGCATGAAAATCGGCCAGATGTGCTTCTTCCAGCTGAGCTCGCCCGCTGAGCACCCTTATGGCTCCAAGGGCACCGGCTCGCATTATCAGGGCCAGCGGGGTCCGACGCCGAGCCGTTCCTACGAGAATTTCTACCGCGCGCACATCGACGACTGAGCGTTGCGACGTACCATTCGGCCGGCGGATGCCGGCCATTTGCTTAATCCCAAGGAGATGTCATGACCAACAGCGATGGCGGGTTCCAGTTCGACTTCCAGCAGCCCGAAAAGCCGGTCAGGCCAACGGTTCCTCCGATTCCCGGGCAAGAGACGGCAGCATATAGCACAGAACCCACGGCACAAGCCACACCGGCTCTGCAGTTCCCGCAGTCTGTGCAGTCTGCGCAGTCTGCGCAGCCCACACAGCCCACACAGTTTGTGCAGCCCGCGCAAGTAGCGTATGCCTCACAACCCACGCAAGCTGTGCCGACCGTACAAGCCGCTCAGCCGACGCAGCCCATCGATCCGGCCATGACGCAACCGTTCTCGCCGCAATTCCTGGCTGCGGTTGCCGCACAAGCACCACAGCCGGCGGCAGCCACGCAGCCAGTAGTATCCGAAACACCAATCGCCGCTGCGCCCGGCCAGCAGCAATACGTTTGGGATCAGACGACGCAAAGCTTCCGCCCGGTGGAACCGACAGCGCCGGTGACGCCAGCAGCACCAGCCGCACCAGCGGCACCGGCGACATCGCCTGTTTCGGTAGCTTCAAACGCCGCGACACAGGCGTTCCACCCCAATCAGGCCGAGCAGCCTGCGGTAGATGCCGAGGCAACACAAGCGTTCCAGCCTGATCAGGTCATGGCAACACAGCCTTTCGAAGCTCAGGCCATGCCGAATGCCGAAACCGCGGCCGCACAGGCATTCCAGCCTGATTCAGCTGCGGCCACACAGGCATACGGCGCATCATCCACCGTATCCGGTGAGACCGTTACCATGCCGGCAACGCAAGTAGCGTCTGCCGATGATGCTGCAGCCACACAGGTGTTCCAACCGGCCGCCCTGGCCGCTTCGGCACAGGCTCAGCCTGCTGTGATGCCTCCCTCCATTCCGTTGGATCAGGTCTCCGATGAGGACGATTCCGATGGCGCCGAGCCTCGTCACGGCGGTAGCGGCAAAAAGAACACCCGCAAGATCATCAGCATTGCCGTAGCAGTAGTCGCCGTGATAGCGCTGGTTGTCGCCGGCCTGCTCTGGTGGCATTCCAACAGCAGCAAGGCGAGCCAAGCCGTGGCATTGGCCGAGTGCAAGGTAGCGGCCAAGCAGTACACGAATGCTCAGAAGAAGCTCACCACCGCCATATCCAATGGCCAAACCAGCGCGCAAACATCCACCAGCGATGTGGCCGATGCCAATACGCTCACCACGCTGAATCAGGCGTTGCAAGACGCCGGCAATCCGGCTGACACCGCCAAGTGCGATTCCAGCCTCAACGCCACTGAGTTGAAGTCTCACACTAAAGAGCTGCAGAATGATGCCAGCGACATGGCTGACAAGACGGATGCCATCAACAATGCGATCAAGGCCGTTAATACTTCAAAGGCGACGGCCGATACCAACACACTGAAATCGAACCTGAGCTCGGCTATTTCGCAGGCGCAGGGCACGCTGGATAATTCCGCGGGCAGTGTGGCCGATGAAAACACCCGCACCGCGCTGCAAAACGCCATCACCGAGGCCAATACGGTGATGAACGGGACCAGTCCGTCCGAATCCGACGTCAACAATGCGATTTCTAAACTGCAGAAGGCCGAGTCCGACGTCACCGCCTCGATGCAGGCCAAGCAGCAGGCAGATGCCGCCAAGCAAGCTCAGGAAGAGGCTCAGCAGAAGGCTGACCAAGAGGCACAGCAGAAGTCTCAAGACGAGTCCAACAATAGCGACAACAATAACGGCGGCGACAACTCCACCTCTACTGACGGCACCGACGGCAGCCACAACTGAGGTCTGCAGCGTTCTCCTGTTTCCCATGGGGCGGTAACTTCCCCATGGGGCGGTTAGCACATTTTCCTTTTTCGCGGAATAATGCCGTTTTCAGCGACCGCCCCATGAGGAAATCACCGCCCCATGGGATAGTTACCGCCCCATGAGGAGCCGTTTGGATATAGCAGTGGGCCGGGCTCTGAATACCAGAGCCCGGCCCACTGCTATATGCCCACAATCAGGGCTATTGCGATGGCTTAACGCTTGGCCATCGCGCGTAGCACAATCTTGCGCAGTTCGGAGGCAATCAGCACGATTGCGGCCAGGCAGATGCATTCCACCCAAGCCATCGGGCTCAATGCCACGGTGCCGAACGGACCGTTGAGGAACGGCACGTAAATCACCACGAGCTGCAGCGCCACGGACAAACCAATCGCACCCCATAGCCACTTGTTGGAGAACAGACCCACGAATGCGGACTGCAGATGCGAACGGGAGGACAGCGCGTTGAATAGCTGGGCAAACACCAGAATCGTGAAGCCCATCGTACGGGCCTCGGTCATCTGCGCTTCATGGCCGATGGCATCCACCGAGCGGTCGGTGAACAAGCCGCCGGACAGGTGCATGTCCATACCAATCAGCGTGACGATGGCCATGATGACGCCGATGTAGATGATGTCGCCCCACATGGAGGCGTCAATCACGCGGTCCGTCACCTTACGCGGTTTACGACCCATCACATCGTCGGTCTGCGGGTCCACGCCCATAGCCAACGCCGGCGCGGCATCGGTCAGCAGGTTGATCCACAGCAACTGTGTGGCGAGCAGCGGCACGGTGACACCTACGGTTTCCGGCTGGCGGATGCCGAGGAAGCCGGCAAACACCACACCGAGGAACACGGTGAACACCTCACCCACATTGGAACTCAGCAGGTAGCGCAGGAACTTGCGGATGTTGTCGAAGATCACGCGACCCTCGCGTACGGCGGCCACGATGGTGGAGAAGTTGTCGTCCGCCAGAATCATCTTGGCGCTCTGCTTGGTCACTTCGGTGCCGGTGATGCCCATGGCCACGCCGATGTCCGCGGACTTGACTGCCGGGGCATCGTTCACACCGTCGCCGGTCATGGCCACGATGTTGCCTTGGCGCTGCAAGGATTCGACGATCTTGAGCTTGTGCTCGGGGGCCACGCGCGCGTACACGGACACTTCGGACGTGGCCTTGTCGAGCGCGGCCTCATCGGGCAGCTGGTCGAGCTGGTCGCCGGTCAGGGCCTTGCCATCCTTGGCGATGATGCCAAGGTCGGAGGCGATGCGGGCGGCGGTCAGCGGGTGGTCGCCGGTGATCATCACCGTGCGGATGCCGGCACGATGGGCCTCGGTCACGGAGTCGCGCACCTCAGTACGCGGCGGATCGATAATGCCGACCATGCCATTCCAGATGAGATCGGTTTCAATGGCTTCGGCCTGATCGGCGATGTCGGACACCTGGCCTGCAGCGTTGACGCTTACACCGGGCACATCAGCCAAAGAACCGGTTTCCAGCGGACGGCAGGCCTCGCCAAGCGTACGGTAGGCCTCGGAGGAGAGACGTTCGACGGTGGCGAGAATCGACTGGCGATCGCCTTCGGTGAGCTTACGGACCTGACCACCCACGCGGATGCGCGTGCAGTAGCTCAACAGCACGTCGGGCGCGCCCTTGGCGAACACGGTGAGCTTGTCTGAATCGGTGCTGTCCTTGGCGATGATGGACATGCGCTTGCGTTCGGAGGTGAACGGAATCTCGCCAACGCGCGTGTATCGCTTGATCTTGCGATCGGCCTTGACCTTGCGTGCGGCCACGATCAGCGAGACTTCGGTGGGGTCGCCCACAATCTCCCAACGGCCGTTCTCCTCGCGTAGTTCGCCGTCGTTCGCGAGCGTGCCGGCCACGAGCGTGGCGACGACTTCATCGGCCACAATCTGGGCCTGCTCGGATTCAGGACTGACGCCGCCGGTCATAACCATGCGGCCTTCCGGCGCGTAACCGGTGCCAGTGATCTGCACTTCGCCGGACGGGGTGACCACACGTTCCACGGTCATCTCGTTGCGGGTCAGCGTACCGGTCTTATCCGAGCAGATCACGGAAGCGGAGCCCAAGGTCTCCACCGAATGCAGTTTCTTGACGATGGCGTTGTGCGCGGCCATACGCTGCACACCAAGCGCCAGCACCACGGTCAGGATGGCGGCCAAGCCTTCCGGCACGGCGGCCACAGCCAGCGAGACAGCCAACAGCAAGGAATCAATCACGTCATGGACGTCGTTGAAGCCTTCCAGCACGGCGAGCGCCACCAGCACCACGACAGCGATGACGCACACCGCAATGCCGAGGATCTTGGAGACGTAATCCATCTCCTTCTGCAGCGGAGTTTTCTCATCTTCGGTGGCGGAGAGCATGTCGGCGATCTTGCCGACCTGCGTATTCATACCGGTGCCGGTAACGATTGCGCGGCCGGTGCCTTGCGTCACGGAAGTGCCGTTGAAGATCATGTTGGCGCGGTCGCCCAGCGCCTTGGCTTCGGTGAGTGTGTCCGGCTTCTTGCCAACCGGCACGGATTCGCCGGTCAGTGAAGCCTCGGCGATGCGCAGGCTGGCCGCGTTGACCAGTCGGCCATCAGCGGAGACCGAATCGCCTTCCGCAAGGACGATGATGTCGCCGGGGACCACGTCGGCGGTGTTGATGCGCATGACCTTGCCATCGCGCAGCACCGAGGTCTGCGGGGCCGTCATTTGTGCGAGCGCTTCGACGGCCGCCTCGGCCTTGGCTTCTTGCATATAGCCGAGCACAGCATTGACAATCAGGATCAAGATGATCACGATGGCGTCGAACGGCAGCACTTCGCCGCCTTCCGCGCCGGGCTGCGCATTGGCTTTTTCGATGAACCAAGCGATCACCGAGATAATAGTGGCCGCGATCAGCAGGTAGACCAGCGGATCTTGGAATTGGGCCAGGAATTTCTTCCATTTCGGTACGGGCGGGGCGCTGGCGAGCTCGTTCGGGCCGAATTTGGCCAGTCGGCGCTTGGCTTCTTCCTCGCTCAGGCCGTGGGATGGGTCGACGTTCAGGGCTTTGGCCACGTCGTCGGCGCTGGTCAGACTTGGATCAGTATCCCCCAATAGCGCTTCCTGTGCGCGCACCTCTTCCGATTCCACGACCCCGTTCGTTGCGGTCGTGGACACTGCGGATTGATCTTTGAGATCATCCATAATGTTCTCCTTGGTATTGCCGCGGAGTAGTCAGCCTTGCGGCCGCTGCCGGGTTTTCTCTCCCGGCTGGACGCACAGGACTGCGCGGTTATGGACACCGGCGCAACTGCTGCCGATGCATACGATTGCCATTATTCCATAACCGCGTGGCGCACTTGGCGCACAGCGTAATAGCGTTTTGCCTAGAACAGGCGACGCAACCAGGCCTCAGCCAAATCAGGCCAACACTGCACGCATTCGACGATGTGCGCATAGAAGCCGTTACCGGCAGTTTCCGCATTGGCCAAGGACAGGCCGTGGCTGCCTTCAGGGAACAGGTGCGCCTCAATGCTCACGCCGGCGGCCCGGCAGGCCTGGATGAGCATTAGCGTGTTCTCCACGGGCACGGCGTCGTCGGTCATGGTATGCCAGACGAAGACGGGTGGCGTTTTGGCATCGATGTGCTTTTCGATGGAGAACTTGTCCAGCAAAGCCTGATTGTGAGCTTGGTCCCCTAGCAGGCATTGGAAGCTGCCGCGATGGGCGTACTTGCCGGCGGTGATTACTGGGTACGAGAGCATCAGCGCGTTCGGGCGCACGGCGTCCGGGTCCATGCCGCCCTGTTCGCGGATGTCTTCGTCGCCGACCGAGGTGGCGAGGTTGGCGGCCAGATGCCCGCCTGCGGAAAAGCCGAGTACGGCCACTTGCGCGGGGTTTACATGCCACTGATCCGCATTGGCGCGAATCAGGCGCATTGCCTCGGCAGCCTCCAGCAAAGCCACCGGATAGCGGCTGGGCTGCACCGAATAGCGCAGCACGAATACGGCGAAGCCTTTGGCCAGGAATTGCAGGGCCACTGGCTCGGCTTCGCGGTCAGAAGTCATGGCGTAGCCGCCGCCAGGCAAAATCAGGATGGCCGGGCGTATACGGTCCGGTTCCATCTCCTCGCTGTTGTCGGCCACATAGCCAAAGAATCGCGCCTCGCTGCCATCAATGCCAACGATGGTTTGTTGAATGTATTGCATGCCATACATCATACGCGCAGAGAATAGTTCTCGATAAGAACCACTCGCCATATGCGGTCTTGCCCGTATCTCCAAACCGAATAACACTTACAGCGAATCGTGAAGACTGCGGGCCATGGCGCGGTCGCGCGAGCCTTTGGTGAGCTTGAGACCGAGGGTCACGGCAATCAACACAACAGTGCAGGCGATCCACAGCGTTCGACCGCCGAAGTTGCTGATAGTCCAGCCACCAATCAGCGGCGCCAGCGCAACCGACACCGACCACACTACGTTGTAGACGCCCTGATACGTGCCACGCGCCGACGCGGGTGCCATGGCGGCAACCGTAGTGGTGGCGATAGGGAATGTGCCCAGCTCACCCAGCGTCCACAGCACTACGGCAAGCGCGAATCCGCCCCAAGAATGGGCCGCGGCCTGCACCGCATAGCCGATGACGGTTACGGCGAGGCCCATCACCAGCACGCGTGAATTGCCCATGCGCGCGAACAGTTTCATCGCGGGAATCTGCAGCAGGCACAACATACCGCCATTGATGGTGAGCAGCACCGAATACTCGCCCAGCCCTAGACCAAGGTCCGTCATGGCAATGGGCAGGCCGGAGGTGCTTTGGAAGTACACAAGGAAGTAGCCGAACATCAGCAGGGAGAAGCCGAGGAATGGAGTATCGGTGAGCACGCGCCGCCAATTGCGAGACATGGCGCCCTTGACACTGGCAGCCGGTGCGGCATCCGAGTGATTCGGCCTCTCAATGCCGGCGAATTCCGCATGGGTAACACTGCATTCGTCTTCATGGCGCACCGCACTTGGCACCGATACAGTAATCCCCAAATGCCGCACCTCGCGGAAGAACGCAATCAGCAATATCGTGACGGCTATCATCACCGCCGCTTCAACGTAGAACATCAGCGAATACGAGATCTTGACCAGCTGGTTGGCCACAATCGGTCCAATCGCGTACCCAAAATTAATCGCCCACGATTGCAGTACGTATGCACGTTGCTGACGTTCGGCAGGCACCACATCCGCGATATACGCGGCGATGGCCGGGCTGGGCAGCGAGGCGAACGCACCATAGACGAACAGAGCCGCGCCTAAAGACACAGGATCAGTGAGTACGGAAACGACCAGCAGGGCAGCCGCTGCGCCGATTTCGCCGATGATAATCATGGATTGGCGGCCGAATCTGTCGGACAAGGTACCGCCGAACAGGCAGCCGATGATTGCGCCGAAGCCGTACATGGCCACGACTGTGCCCACCACACCCTCATCGAGGCGCAGCGCGGAAACCAAATATATCGACAAGAATGAGGTCACGAAGCGACCCATCCACAGAATCAGAATCGCCAACCATAATCCCCAATACAGCAGGGACAGTCCGAATATCATACGCTGCTTCTTCACTCTCAATACCTTACCGGCTACCGACGGCGGAATAGCCGCGTTTTGGCGCGGGGTGCTGGGACAATAGCACCTATGGCTATCAAAAAAGGACCGACCAAGGGGTCGGGTGGCAAGCATCGCAACAAACTGAAGGGCTACGGCCCCACTCCCAAGGCCGAGGACCGCGTCTATCACAAGGCGTACAAGGCCAAGAAAGCGGCCGAACGTCGGCAGATGGCCGACCCGCGTCTGGCAGCCCGCCGTCGAGTGGACAAGTTCGCTTCGGCGGATACTTCGGATCTGGTGTACGGCCGTAATTCCGTGCTGGAAGCACTGCGCGTAGGCGTACCTTCTTCCACGCTGTACATCATGTCTCGTATTGAACATGACGATCGTACTCGCGAAATCGTGAAAATCGCTGGTATGAACGGCCTGCACATGCTGGAGGCCGATCGTCTGGAGATGGATCGTATCGCCCGCTCTGGCAACCATCAGGGCGTGATTCTGAAGGTCGATCCGTTCCAGTACTCCTCGCTGAACGAGCTGGCCGATCGTGCTGAGAAGAAGGCCAAGGCAATGGAGGCCGCGAATTCGGCGGCCGCCCGTATTGCTGCGCGACCGCTGTTTATCGCATTGGACGGCGTGACCGATCCGCAGAACCTGGGTGCCGTGATTCGTTCGGCGGCCGCATTCGGTGCCAATGGTGTGATTCTGCCGGAACGCCGTTCCGCTTCAGTGAACGCCGCCGCTTGGAAGGTGTCTGCCGGTGCGGCCGCGCATATGCCGGTGGCGCGCGTGGTGAACCTGACTAAGGCACTTGAGGGCTTGAAGGAGCGTGGATACTACGTTGTCGGCCTTGACGGTGGCGGCGATAAGCTCGTCGGCGAGACTGGCTTTGAATCCGATCCGCTCGTTGTAGTGCTCGGTTCGGAAGGCAGCGGTTTGGGCCGACTGGTGCGCGAAACCTGCGACGCGATTGCCGGCATCCCGATCAGCTCGTCTGTTGAGTCGCTGAACGCTTCAGTGGCGGCGGGTATCAGCCTGTACGCGGTGTCCAACGCACGGCGCAAGGCTGCGGCGGAGTAATAGGTTGTACATACACGGAAGCCCCTCTATTTGAGGGGCTTCTTTGTGTGATGGGCTCACCTACAGACAGTCCACCGGATTGTCCGCTTAATGACTCCACACTGCCGCATCCGGATCGTCATCGGGGTTGTAGCCGTCGTCGTCCGGGTCGCTGTAGGTGGATTCGTCGTCAATGACGCCGGAATCGGCCTCTTCGTTAAGTTCGGCGAGTGCCTTGGAGTCAAGGCTGTAGCTCGGCAGAGCGTTGTCGATGTAGCTGGTCACGGCCTCGCCCATCGGCACGTCGTGGCCGGCCTTCTCCGCCAGGAACCAGCGATGGTCAAGCACCTCATGGAAGAACTGAGCAGGCTCGATCTGGGAGCGATATTCGCGCGGAATCATACGCACGGTCGGCTCGAACACCTCACGCATCCAGTCGGTGGCCACGATTTCCAGATCCTCGCCCTCACGCCACGTGGAGGCACGGTAGGCGTCAAGGTCGTTGAGCAGACGACGGGCCTGGTTCTCCTGCACGTCAAGGCCGGTGAGGCGCAGCAGCTTGCGGTTGGCGTAGCCGGCGTCCACCA
>OHZC01000635.1_pt1 | contig 9813 bp, 5 predicted proteins | sample 1580361 | NCBI WGS metagenome assembly OHZC01 (sample SAMEA3882532, study PRJEB24775) | human gut metagenome | biome: human-associated habitat; feature: intestine environment; material: feces | place: Netherlands | collected 2009/2010
GAAGAAGAGCTGTTATGCGAAGTTGAAGTCGCGGAAGAAGTGTGCACCAGCGAATACGCCTACGACTTTGGGACCGTACGGCTCACTACATTCGTCTGTCACCTCATCGCCGGCACACCGCATCTCACCGAGCATACTGATATCCGATGGCTGAATCCTGCCGATATGCCGACATTGAACTGGGCTCCGGTAGATCGCGAAGCAGTCGCGATTATCGCCAGCAAACAGCTGACGCTCCGATGAATGCGCCATAGCGCAGCCATGCAGTCATGCAGTCATCAACAAACAATTCGAATCGCAAGGGAACAAGACAACATGTCTATCAATCTGGCCAGCACCTCAAGCTCTCCGGCCAACACGCAACATAGTGATCCTGGCCCGACACCCTCAATCCTCGAAGATGTCATCTCAGGTCTGATCGAGCCGCGCTCAGATGCTCCCGGCGAATATAAGCCGACCCTCATCGCAAATCGCCCCGGTGGATTGACCATGCGCGAGGAAATCGGCAATTCCTTGGCTACTAGCGATTCCTTCGACATTTCTGTCGCATTCGTCTCGGCTGAGGCCGTGCTCAGCTTATTTGAAGACTTCAGAAGTCACCATGAAACAGCGACCCGAGCGGGCACACTGATTACCTCAACGAAAAATCATTTCAACGATCCCAGGGCATTCTGGGAGCTGCTGCATCTTCAGAACACCACTGGTGTTGACGTTCGCGTGTGGGAAGGCTCCCGCAATGCCTCAGTGGCCGCAATGGCTCAAGGACAGCCATTCCATCCAAAGGGATATATCTTTTCTCGCCGCATGAAAGACGGTACGCCCTATTACGACCTGTACGTTGGCAGTTCCAATCTCACTGGAGCCGCATTGACCACGCAACGCGAATGGAATCTCAAAGTCTCATCGCTGGCGGATGGAGAGCTGGTCGGGCAGTTCCAGGATGAAATCGACTCACAGGTGGCCGATTCCGTTCCGCTGACCGAAGAGTGGATCAAACAGTATGAGGAAGATTTCAAGAAATACGCCCCACCGCGTCATGAGATTCTGCAGTCGTTTGAGGGGCATGACATTCAGCCAAACGCCATGCAACAGGAGGCGTTGGCGAATCTCAAGAAACTTCGTGAACAAGGCGAGCACCGCGCAATTATCGTGTCGGCCACCGGCACCGGAAAGACGTACCTTTCCGCATTCGACGTACGCGAATGCCAGCCGAAGCGCATGCTGTACATCGCCCAACAGCAGATGATTCTTCAAACCGCAATGAACTCTTACCAAAAGGTGCTCGGCTGTGATGAATCCGAATTGGGATTGTATTCAGGCACCAGCAAGCAACAGGACCGCCGCTACGTATTCGCCACGGTACAGACGATGCGGCAGCCGGAGGTTTTGGCGCAATTCAAATCCGATGAATTCGACTACGTTCTGGTTGACGAAGTTCATCACGCTGGAGCCGAAGGATATCAGCGCGTCATCAATCATTTCAAAGATGCCGACTTCATGCTCGGCATGACCGCCACGCCAGAGCGCACCGACGGCATCAACATCTTCGAGCTATTCGGGCATAACATCGCGTACGAAATTCGCTTGCAAAAGGCGTTGGACGAGAACATGCTCTGTCCATTCCACTACTACGGCGTTGCGGAATACCTTGGCTCCGACGACGATCCGAATGGAATCGCCCATCGTCTCGATGTCTCCAAGGGTCTTGATGCGAAGGACTCGAAACAGCTCAAGTACGAGATCGAGCAGCTTGCCACCGAAAAGCGAGTCCGCTACATCATTGACAAGTTGCAGGAATATGGGCAGTTCAACATTCCGGTCACCGGACTCGTGTTCTGCAGCCGACAGGAGGAAGCCCATAAGCTGTCCCAGCTGTTTAACCAGCAGTGGAATCAACAAGATGAACGCCCCTATCGCACCGCTGCCGTTACCAGCACGGACGATGACGGCAGGCCCGTGTCCCAAGCGCAGCGAGACGAATACGTCCGCAAGCTCACTGAAGGCGAACTCGACTATCTCTTCACTGTCGATATGTTCAATGAGGGAGTCGATATTCCCGCCGTCAACCAAATCGTCATGTTGCGCAGCACCGAATCCAGCATTATCTTCACGCAGCAGCTCGGGCGCGGACTGCGCAAATTCCCTCACAAAGAAAGCGTTGTGGTTATCGATTTCATCGGCAATTACAACAACAACTATCTGATTCCGGTGGCGTTATACGGCAACACTGGCGACCGCGACAGGGCTCGCAAGAACCTGCAGCGAAAGTCAATCGGCCTGTCGTCCATCAGTTTCGACCCGATCGCCAAGGAGCGCATCCTTAAGTCTTTGGACACCGCCGACTGGTCCGACATGAAAAAGCTGTCCGAACAGTATCGCCAAGTCCGTTACGAGCTGGGCCGCATCCCCATGCTTACGGACATCTATAACTACGACCCCTCACTGCCGTATACCATCGCATCGAAGCGCAGCAACTATCTTGATTTCGTGCGTTCCCGTGAAAAAAGCCTGGGCAAAGGCAAACATCATGAAGCGACATTTGAGGATCAGTTGGAGCCGGTGACCGACGTTGAAGACGCGATACTCAAGATGGCAGCGGAGCTGCTGCTGCCCGGATTGCGACCGCACGAATTGGTCATTCTTGCTCAGCTATGCCATTTCGTCAGCGAACGGCTCGACGACGACGTACCTCAGCATTGGAGTGCGGGCTCGTCAATCGGCCGCAGCGAACTGCTCGATGCGATTCGTACTGAATTCCCGCTGGCCGATGGTTCAGACGCGCAATTCGACTCTGCGATCAGCGTGCTCGATTATTCATATTTCACCGGCCCGAACTGCAATCGTTTTGGCAACCAGCCATTGGTCGAAACCTTGAACAGCACCGGCACAGGAAGCGACACCGCATATCGGTTGAGCAGCAGATTCGCCGACATACTTGCCACGAACCGAACGTTCCGCATCTTCTTCGCGGACACTTTGCGCACCGGTATGGCCAATTGCCGAGATATGTTCCGCGAGGCCGCCGCCAGGCAACAGGTCTTCGACCACATGTTCTTGTACGAGCGCAAATATTCCATGGCTGACGTCATGCGCCTGTGCGGATGGAAGAAGGAAAACACTCCGCAAAACGTGGGTGGTTACCTGCTCGACAAGGAAACCAACACCATGCCCATCTTCGTGAAATACGCGGCCAGCCAATACGAGGATGAATTCCTGAGCACACAGGAAATGAAATACTTCAGCAAGAACGGACGCACTCCGCAGTCTCCGGAATTCCGATGGGCGCTTAGCGGCATTGGCCCGAATTGGGACCACACACATTTCGTCCCGCTATTCGTCATGCGCAAGGCGGAAGAGGCCGATGGCAAGTACTACTACGTTGGCCACGTCGCTGCGTTTGAGAATCCTCAGCTCACCACCAAGCCTGACGCAACCGGACAGGGCAGTGTGAAGGTCACCCTGTCGGTCCTGCGTTTGGCCCGGCCAATCGATCCAGAGCTCTATCGGCATTTAGCCGGCTGACCATCAGCTCCTCAACCGTACGGCGGCGGCCATTCCGCCGTCGCCGTAGGTGGGGTGGGCCATGAAGGCTTGACTGGCGGTGGCGTCGCCGCGCATCGACTCGTCGTAGCCGCCACAGCGCTCCCACGCGGCACGGCGAATTATGACGTGGCCGGGCAGCAATTATGCGACACGAACGTGGCGGCGATGCCACGGTTACGCGCGGCGCATCATGCGATGCTCGCCGGCGACCGTGTGCTCATCCTCACGCTTGGCGGGCTTGCGAGCGCCCGCGATATTCTCCATGCTCATGCCTGCTCATCCCCATCCACAACCGAAATCCAGTCGCCGTATCCTTCCTCGGCCATGCGCGAGCGCGGCACGAAGCGCAGGGCGGCGGAATTCATGCAGTAGCGCAGGCCGCCGCGGTCGGCCGGGCCGTCGGTGAACACGTGGCCCAAGTGAATCTGTGTGTCCGACGTGCGCACTTCGATGCGGTCGCGGCCCGGAATGCGGTGGTCCTCATGCTCGGTCAGCAAGTCACCGGCAATCGGGCGGGAGAACGCGGGCCAGCCGCAGCCGGAATCGAACTTGTCTCGCGACGAGAACAGCGGCTCGCCGCTGACGATGTCCACGTAGATGCCGGGCTCAAACTCCTCGTCATACTCGTTGACGAACGGGCGCTCGGTAGCGGCGTTCTGCGTGACCGCGAACTGCTCAAGCGTCAGATCCCAGATGCGTTCCACGTACTTCTGACGGCGTTTTACGTTCGCGATTGCGGCGATCGGCACATGGCAGTAGCCGCCGGGATTGTTCACCAGATAGTCCTGATGATGTGCCTCGGCCGGGTAGAAGTTGCGCAGCGGTTCGACCAGTACGGCCGGGCGCTGCGGCTGGCGGTCGACCAGCTGCTCCAAGGCCGCCACATACACGGCGCGCTGCGTCTCGTCCGTGTAGAACATGCCAGTGCGGTACTGCCGGCCGCGGTCTTCGCCCTGCTGGTCCACGGAGAACGGGTCGATGACCTCCAGGAACAGCAATGTCAGCGTCCGCAGGCTGACCTGTGCCGGGTTAAACTCGACTTTCACGGTTTCGGCCGCATCCGTGCCGCCCGCGCATACCTGCTCGTAGGTCGGCGATTCGACGGTGGATTGCGCGTAGCCGACCGTGGTGTCCGTGACGCCGTCGACGTTCTGGAAGTAGCGCTCCAGTCCCCAGAAGCAGCCGCCGGCGAAGTATGCGGTTTGCGTATTTCCGTCATTGTGTTCGTTACGTTCGCTCATGCGCCCCACGTTACTACGTCGAGGCGGCTCGCGATGCAGTCAACGACACCTCTGCACCGGCAAAACCGCTTTCGAGGGGCTGATTCGGCCTTCGCAGGAGGTCTACTCCCGTTTCAAGGGGCTGGTCGGCAGCTAGACCGCATGTAAAAGCCCATCCGCGTCAACGCCATTCCGCCGATTTTGGAGCGTGAATACTCGGCCATCAGCCCCTCGAAGCAGGAGTAGACCTCCCGGAGAGGCCAAATCAACCCCTCGAAACGGAGATAGCGCCTTCTGCGCCCTTCTCGCTGGGCTTTCGCCGCTCAAAGAGGTACATTCGGGCTTCTGCAGAATGCTTTCTCCGTTCAAAGAGGTACCGAATACGGGAAATCCCGAGTACAAACGCCGTCATTGCAACGCTCATACTCGGGATTTCAGAGTTCAGGTACCTCTTTGAAGGCAGTTAGTTGTCCGCAAGGGGCCAAATGTACCTCTCTGAAAGCAGATACCCCGTCTCAGGCTCGAATCGGCTAACCTGCGTACCCGTGTGCACACCTTCACGACCGCAGCGTGCTGAGCATGCCGGCCACTTCGGCGGGCGTCACGCTGGGCACGTAGGCGCGCACCACCGCGAGCCCGATCTGCGGCAACGCCGCCGGGTCCGGGTAGCACACGTAGACCGGCGCTTCGGTGGGCTGGAACTTGCGCTTGAAGTTGAACAGCGAGTGGAAGCCGTAGGCGGGTTCCATCCAGTCGGCCACGATCTGCAGCGCGTGTTGGAGCACCTGCGTGCCTTCGCCGGCCGGCACCCCGCCTTCCCGGGCATTGTCTCGCTCGGGGTTCATGCCGGCCAAGGGTGCCGCGGACAGGCTCATGAACTCTACGGCATGCTCAGGATCCGCAAGCCCCTCGTCGCGCAGGCGCTCGGCCATGCGCGCGATCAGGAACTCCATAATGCCGTTGGGACTGTCGGTGCGATGGCGCATGAAGTCCAGCGTCCAGCCGACGATGCGCCCGTCGCGCCAGGTGGGCAGCCAGCTGGTGACGCCCAGCACGCGCCCGTCCGCGTCGATGGCGTAAAGCAGCCGCACGCGCGGGTCGCGCAGTTCCTCGACACCGCCGAGCGTGAACTTCATTTCCGGCAGCGCCTTGAGCTGCGCCCACTCCTCGGAGATGTCCTCGATCTGCTCGCGCACATCGAGCGACGCTTCCAGGAACGTGGACTGCACATCGGTCACGCCGTCGCGCTTGGCCTTGTTGATGGCGGTGCGCACATCCTGCCATTTCTTGCCGGTCGTCTTCCAGCCGCGCGGGTCCACGACCATTTCGCTGCCGACCTCGATGGAGCTCCAGCCGGCCTCCAGCAACGCGTCGCGCTGTTCGCGATGCACGCTGTAGAACACCGGCGAAAGCGACCGCTCCACGCAATACTGGGTGAAGCCGGTCAGGTCGTCCATCCACTCGGAGGGCTCGCCGAACGGCCCGGTGCAGGTCAAGGCGATGCCGTTGAGCACGCGATATGCCACGGCCGATTTGCCCGTGGGCGAGAGCCAGTAGCTGTTGCCTTCCCACGTAGTCATGAAGCTCATCGATTCGCCGCCGGTTTCGACCAGCCGCTCGGCGCGTGCCTGCGCCCGCTCGTTCGATTCGCTCACGTCGCTCATCCAGCGGATCACCACGACCAGCACCACGATCCAGAACACCAGGCCGACGCCCTGATACACGATCGAGGCCATCGGGGTACGCGGCACGAACGACAACTTCATATGGCTCAGGAAGCCGATGGGCAGGAAGCGCCCCGGCAGTTCGGCCAACAGCGACGAGGCCGTGGCGCGCGGCGAGAAGGCGTCCGGCTGGGCAATGCCGTACATCAGGTACACGGCGGCGCACGCCAGCAGAACCAGCACGATGGCACCGACGCCGCCGATCAGCCGGCGCCAGCCGACGCGAATCGGGAAGTGCTTCATTGCCGCAGCCAAGGCGATGGCGAAGATCAGCGGCGGCAAGGTGTTCGTCACGCAGGCGGTGATTGCGCCGTGCTGCAGCAGGGAGGTCATGCCATCCGGCGCAAAGCTCAGCGGCACGACCAGGTAATAGGCGATGGCAACGCCCGCCGTGAACAGGTTGATGGCCACGGCGCAGGTGGCCGCGAACCGACGTCCGCGATACAGGCCCCACGCCAGCACCAGAGTCACGGCGGTGGGCAGCAGCGAGCGCAGTACCGCGCCGGGCATCGAGGCGAGCATCAGGTCGAATTGCAGGAAGCAGCCGCTGTGCGTGGCGCCGGCCAGGCAGCGCGCGAGCGTGCCGTCGTCGACGGAGACCGGACTCATGAGCAGACCGACTGTGCTGAGCGGCCCCGCGTGATTATGCGAGGTGATGGCGATGACCGGCCCCAGCGCCAGCACCACGGCGATGGCCGCGAACATGCGCCGCGCCTCGAAGGAGGTGCTGCGCAGCCAGTGCCATCCGGTTTCGGCGTGCGCGGGCGACCCGGCCATCACGCGGCCGACCGCGTGTCCGATCAGCGCGGCGGCGAGAATGCAGTAATCGCCAGGATTGCCGCTGTAAAGCAGCGCGACCAGAATCGCCACGTAGCCGATCAGCCGAATACGCCGCCGCAACAGATGGCTGCAGAACGCGCTGGCCGCCATAAGCGCGCCGACCGGCAACACCAGCGGGCTCAGGGCGAACTGCATGCGGGAGACGAATTGGGAGTCCTGGAACAGCCATCCGGCCGCCGCACACAAGATCAGGCCCACGATCACGCCGCCGAGCGCGCAGGCGAGCGCGGTGCCGACGGTACGTGCGCGGCCAAGCCACGGCTCGGCGATTGACAGCATGACGAGCCACAGCACGGCATCAAGAATGAGCTGGATGACGCCGCGCGCCAAGAACAGCGTGCAGAAGAGTTTGCCGAAATCGAATTCGGCCATGCTGGTGTCGAGCCGCAGCGGGAACGCGAATCCGGCCATCGCGACCACCAGCCACACCACCAAGTTCAGCACCACCAGCGCCACCGTGGCAGTGATGGCCAGTCGATGACCGTCCGCCCACTGTCGCACGTCGCCGGCCAGTTCGCGCCAGCTTTCCGCCGCATGACTGTTGTGCTTACGCGATTCTTCGCTCATTGCAACACCTCCACTTGTGGGTACTCCTTCAACGATTTCGCCATCTCGCCCAAGCCGGTCCGTTCGCCAAACCAGTCGAGACCGGGCCGCCAGACCGCCTGCACCGCGTGCCAGTCGTGGCCGGCGCCGGGCACGATCAGCTCGGTTACCTCCATGCCGGCTTTGCGCGCGGCGGCGGCAATCGTGCGCATGTTGCTAATCGATTCCTTGTCCCGTTCGCCAGCACCGGTGAACAGCGCCTGCTCAGATGTGCCGCTGGAGGCGATGGCGTTGACCGGCACCTGTTCGTCGTATGCCTTGCGGTCGCCGGCGAAATACTCTTGGACCATCTTGCCGACGCTGCCGTTGGTCGGCTTGAGTTCGCCGTCCACCGGCAACATCGCGCCGTAGATTTCGGGATGACGCGGGACGAGCTGCGTGGTGCAGGTGCCGCCTTGCGAGAACCCACCCATCGCCCACATGCGGGCCGACTTGGCCACGGGCAGCATCTTCTTGGCCCAGTTCACCACGTCTGTGGTGAGGTAGGTTTCGGCGTTGCCTTGCGTGGTGTCGGCGCACAGGCTGTTGTGCGTGGCCTCGCCGTTCTGGTCGGGCACGAGCACGATCGGCGCGAGCCCGTCATGTTTGGCGGCGTACGCATTCATCGTGGCGGCGATGTTGCCGGCGTCGATGAGGCGACTGGGCGGCAGGTAGATCATCGCCTTGCGGGCCGTGAAGTTGGATTTGGCGTTCGGAATGTCGACGGTGAGCACCTTGCCTTGGCTGGGCATGGACGGCAGGCTGCCCTTCCGCGCCTTGCTATGCCAGTCGCTGACACTCATCGCGGCCTTGTGTACCTCGATTGAGCCGAGCGAGGCGTACGGCGTGTAGCCGACGAGGGTGCCGATGGTCTGGTATTCGCCGTAAATCGAGTCCACGCCGAGCGCGGTGGACAGCAGCACCAGCGGCACCAGCACGACGGCCAGCGCACGGCGGACCCCGCGCAGGGTCACGGCTGCGGCGATCACGAAGCCGACGCCGGCGATGCCGCCCGCGATGGTGAAGATCACCGGCCAGCCCAGCGATACGCCGAACACCATAAACACGTCGGACACCAGCCATGCAACCAGCAGTCCAGCCGCGCCGGCGAGCACGGCGGCAATCAGCGAGACAATCAGCGGGTGCAGGCGGCCGCGCTTCTTGCTCTTGCTCAATGCCAGCCCAATAATCAGTATGATTGCCGCGATCGCGGTCAGTCCGAACACGGTCCGCGGCACGATTCCGCGGACCAGAGACAATTCCATGAACGTTTTCCAAACGGAGTTCTTCATCCTTCACCCCCGCGCTCCAGGCTCCTCGCCTTGTAAGCTCACGCAACACTAGCGCGCGATTCATAGAGCGTCACCCAATTTCACAAAAATTGTCGCGAGTTCTCATGGTTTCCCCAGACTCCGTTCAGCGCCTGTTCACATCCGGTCTGGCGCCCGCAGTTCAAGGCCAGTGTCGGCGCTGGATTAGCGGCGCGCAGGCTTGTCCCAGCTTCAGCCGGAAGCAGGGAATATGCTGGTGGATATGACTCACGCAAACGAACAACGTCCAGCAGCGACCGGCAATGCCGCCGATAACGTGTCTGACGCCCTTACTGGCCCCGCGACGAGCGCGGCGGCAAGGCCCACGACCGTCACGGCTGATGGCACAACAGCCACAAACGCCGCGGCCAGTTCAACAGCAAAGCCCGCAGCCAGCACCTCTTGGGCCAGGGAAACCAACCCACGTCGAGCACTGTTGACGATTATCGTCACGGTGGTGGTTGTGGTGGCCATCGTACTGGGGCTCGGATTCTTCGTGAACTGGGGATTGGCGGCCCTTTTGGTGATCATTATGATTCCGGGGGCGATTTCGCTGGCCGTTCTCGCCAAGCACCCTGAATCCACCGGCGG
>OHZC01000636.1_pt1 | contig 9794 bp, 10 predicted proteins | sample 1580361 | NCBI WGS metagenome assembly OHZC01 (sample SAMEA3882532, study PRJEB24775) | human gut metagenome | biome: human-associated habitat; feature: intestine environment; material: feces | place: Netherlands | collected 2009/2010
ATGGTCAAGCTGCGCCACACGACCTACAAGTATGGCACCCTCGAAACCCTGTATGCCCACCTGAGCAAGCTCTGCGTGACTCAGGGGCAGCAAGTGCGGGAAGGCCAGCTGATCGGCTACAGCGGCGATACCGGCAACTGTTACGGCGCACACCTGCATTTTGAAGTGCGCTGGAAAGGCCAGCGCACCAACCCGCTGAACTGGCTGGACAACGATTTTAGCACGGCCAGCAGTGCGGTCAAGCTGGGCAGTTACAGCAGCGTAACGCACGATATGAAGGAAGTGGAATACATGTATTATGCAATCGACGTGTCAAAACACCAGGGCAAATTTGACTGGCAGGCAGCCCATAGCAAGGGCATTCGCCATGCTATGCTGCGCGCCGGGTATGGCCGCTACAGCAGCCAGAAAGACCCCCAGTTTGAGCGCAACTCCGTGGAGTGCACCCGGTTGGGTATCCAGTACGGCGTGTACTGGTACAGCTACGCCACCACGCCGGAGGAAGCACGGCAGGAAGCCCGCTGCTGCCTGGCAGCGATTAAGGACAAGCACCTGTGCCTGCCGGTGGCCTATGACATTGAGTATGAGCCGTGTATCCTGCGCCTGACTACCGCGCAGCGCACGGCTCTGGTAGAGGCGTTCCTGGGCGAAATTGAAGCCGCGGGGTATTATGGTATCCTGTATGCGTCCTGCGATTTTATCCGCAACCGCTTAGACTACAAGGCGCTGTCCAAATACGATATCTGGGTTGCCCAGTATGGCAGCACATGCACCTGCCCCCTGCCGTATGGCATCTGGCAGTACAGCAGCCGCAACGCTCTGGGCGTGCCCGGCTACGGCACCAGCCTGGATTGCAACAGGGTATACAAGGACTATGAGCAGCTGATGATCCAGGCAGGCTTGCAGGGCCACACCGCGCCCACCCCGGAGGACACCACCCCCAACAAGCTGGACAAGCAGCGTATTACCATTGGCCGTATCTCCAGCGGCGACCGCGCAACCATTCGCGCCCTGTGCGAGGGGCTGGGGCTTATCTCCGCCGGCCTGTACCGTGAAACCTGTGCAGATGGCAACCAGTGGATGCTGGACGTTGGGCCGGTATCCAGCGGCGATGCCTGGTACATTATGCGCAAGTGTGCAGAGCTGCAACTGATTGATGCAGGGCTGTACAAGGCCGAATATGTGGAGGAGTGATTTGGTGGATGCTATTGTTGTTGCGCTGATTACTGGCGGGTTGAGCCTTATCGGCGTTATTATTACCAATCTTGCCGGGCAGCGGCGCACAGAGCAGAGGATGGCCACCGCGCAAGCCGTGACCGATACAAAAATTGAAGAGCTGACCCGTGAAGTCCGTGCCCACAATAATTTTGCCCAACGTGTACCGGTGCTAGAAGAACAAATCAAGGTTGCAAACCACCGCATCACCGATCTCGAGAACAAAACCGCTTGAACACGAATACATAGGAGGAAAAACTCATGGATTTTGCATCTTTTGGTATGGCAGGGGTGGCGGCGATTACGGTTATCTGCTACCTGGCGGCAACAGCGGTCAAACAAACGCCGCTTGCCAATAAATGGTTGCCCACCATCTGCGGCACGCTGGGCGGTGTGCTGGGGGTGCTGGCCTGGTGCGGAAGTGTGCCGGACTTCCCGGCAGGCGACCCATTGACAGCGCTGGCCGTGGGCATTGTTTCAGGCCTCGCGGCAACCGGTACCAACCAGCTGATCCGCCAGCTGAAACAGCCGGAATAAAATAATAGGGGGAATTACCTTATAAATAGTTGAAAATCCCGCCGGGAGCTGCGCATATGGCTCCCGGCGGGATTTTGCTTGATTTGCTTGCATAATTTGCGCCAACGCCTTATAATGAATAATATCTATGATGGGAGGGGTGCGCATGGCGCAAATTACGCCGGAACAAACAACAAAAGCCATACACCCGGTATTGGGAATTATGGGGGGCCTTGGCCCGGCGGCGAGCTGCTACCTGTACCAGATGATCACCGACCATACCCCCGCCCAGAAAGATCAGGACCACATTGATATCGTCATCTCCTCGCGCGCGTCCACCCCGGACCGCACAGCCTTTATTGTGGGCAAAAGCAAGGATGACCCCTTTGATGTGATGGAGCAGGACGGCATCAGCCTGGTGCGCTACGGTGCTACCGTGCTGGCCATTGCCTGCAACACCGCGCATTATTTTTATGACCGCCTGGCCGCGGCCCTGCCGGTACCGGTACTGAACATGCCGCGCCTGACCGCGGCGGATGCCAAGGCGGCCGGGTGCCATAAGCTGGGTATTCTGGCAACGGACGGCACCCTGCTGGCGGAAACGTATCAGATCGCCTGCCGGGATATCGGCCTGGAATGGGCCGCCCCCGGCGAACAGGCCCAAAAGGGCATCATGTCCATCATCTATGATGAGATCAAGCAGGGCAAGCGCGTAGACATGCAGCTGTTTAACGCAGCGGTGGATGACCTGCACGCCCAGGGGTGCGATATGGCGGTGCTTGGCTGCACGGAACTGAGCCTTGTGAAGCGGGACGAACACCTGGGACCGTTTTTCATCGACAGCACCGAGGTTCTTTGCAAGCACGCCATGCGCGCCTGCGGCGTGGAGCCGGTGGGATTTGAGGATTGAGTTAGGAGTTAGGAAGTAGGAGTTAGGAGTTTTTGCGGTAGGAAAAACGGCTCGGCTCCGGCCTAAGAGCTGCCTGCGGTGTCAGCCTTACCTCAAATTACGAATTCCGCATTTCTGATTGCTAATTGCGCATTATCGTTTTTATTCCGGGAAGGAGTTATTATAAATATGGAAAACAAAAAGTTTTACATCACAACACCCATCTATTACCCCAGCGATAAGCTGCACATTGGCCACAGCTATACCACCGTGGCCTGTGATGCACTGGCACGCTACAAGCGGATGCAGGGCTATGACGTCATGTTCCTGACGGGCACCGACGAGCACGGCCAGAAGATCCAGGATAAGGCCGCCGCCAAGGGTGTAACGCCGAAGGAATACGTGGATGCCATTGTGGCTACCGTCAAGGACCTGTGGAAGACCATGGACGTCAGCTATGACCGCTTTATCCGTACCACCGATGACTATCATGTCAAGAGTGTGCAGAAGATCTTTACCAAGCTGCATGACCAGGGTGATATCTACAAGAGCACCTATAAGGGCATGTACTGCAAGCCGTGCGAAAGCTTCTGGACTGAAGCCCAGCTGAAAGACGGCAAGTGCCCCGACTGCGGCGGCCCTGTCTATGAGGCAGAGGAGGAAGCCTACTTCTTCAAGACCAGCAAATACGCTGACCGCCTGCTGAAATATTATGACGAGCACCCGGATTTCATCCAGCCCGCTACCCGCAAAAACGAGATGATCGCCTTCATCAAGCAGGGCCTGCAGGATACCTGTGTATCCCGTACCAGCGTTTCCTGGGGCATCCAGGTTCCGTTTGACCCCAAGCACACCATCTATGTGTGGATCGATGCACTTTCCAACTACATCACCGCACTGGGCTATGATAACGATACCTACCACGACTTTGATAAGTACTGGCCCGCTGACATCCACATGGTCGGCAAGGAGATTCTGCGTTTCCACACCATCATCTGGCCTGCCATGCTGATGGCTCTGGATCTGCCCCTGCCCACCAAGGTGTTTGGCCATGGCTGGCTGCTGCTGAACGGCGGCAAAATGTCCAAGTCCAAGGGCAACGTGGTAGACCCCGTCAAGCTGTGCGACCGTTACGGCGTGGACGCTGTGCGTTACTTCCTGTTACGCGAAGTTCCGTTCGGCAACGATGGTGCTTTCACCAATGAAGCCCTGATCAACCGCATCAATACCGACCTGGCCAACGACCTGGGCAACCTGCTGTCCCGTTCGGTCGCTATGTGCGAAAAGTACTTTGGCGGTGCTGTGAGCGCCAACGGCCAGGCCGATGCCCTGGACGATGAGCTGAAAAGCCTGACTGCCGCCCTGCCCGGCAAGGTGGATGCCGCCATGGATGCTCTGGATGTACCCACTGCACTGATCGCTATTTTTGAGGTTGTGCAGCGCGCCAACAAGTATATTGACGAGACTGCCCCCTGGGTGCTGGCCAAGAGCGAGGAAACCAAGCCCCGCCTGGAAGCTGTTCTTTACAACCTGTGCGATGCCCTGCGCACCGTTACCGTGCTGATGCAGGCTTACCTGCCCAACACCGCACCCAAGATGGCCGAGCAGCTGGGTTTGAGCGACCTGAGCTATGCCGACCTGGCAAACCATCCGGCCGAATACCATGTGCACAAGGGCGAAGCCCTCTTCCCGCGCATTGACGTGAAGAAGGAAATCGAGTATCTGGAAGCCGAGGATGCCAAGCAGAAGGCTGCTGCCGAAGCCGCCGCTGCCCCCAAGGCCGAGGAAAAGAAAGAGGAAGCCGTTGCTGAAATCACCGACCATGAGCCGGAGATCAGCTTTGACGACTTCTGCAAGGTGGAGCTGCGCGTGGCCGAAGTGCGCGCCTGCGAAAACATGAAAGAAAGCAAGAAGCTGCTGCACCTGACCGTGTTTGACGGCGAGCGCGAGCGCTGCATCCTGTCCGGCATTGCCAAGTGGTATAAGCCGGAAGATCTGATCGGCAAAAAGATCGCCATTGTGGCCAACCTGGCACCCCGCCCGATGATGAAGGGCAAGTATGTCAGCGAGGGCATGATCTTTGCCGCTGACACTGCCGACGGCGGCTGCTCCATCCCCTTCTACAGCGACGACACCCCCGTGGGCGCGCGCATCCACTGAGCGATGGAGAACAACACGACTCTTTCCCGCGCCGAGAAGCTGGACAAAATTTTCGGAACACCGCTGTTTGCGGTGCTGCTGGCCATCTTCTGCAATGTGCTGTGGGGCTGTGCGTTCCCCTTCATCAAGATGGGCTACCGCCTCTTTGAGATCGATCCGTCCAACACCGCGTCCATCTTCTGCTTTGCCGGTGTAAGGTTCATGCTGGGCAGTCTGCTCGTCCTGCTGGGCAGCACCCTGCTCCAGAGCCGGATGCCCACCTTCCCGAAAGGGAAAGTCTTTGCCGAGTGCTGTGTACTGGGCCTGTGGCAAACCACGACCCAGTACGCCTTCTACTACATCGCCGTGGCGATGCTCACCGGTGCGTTCGGCGGCATCCTGAACAGCACCCAGAGCTTTCTGGGCGTCATCTTTGCCCACTTCATCTACGGCAGTGCCGATCGGATGACCCCGGCAAAGACCCTGGGCTGCGCCGTCGGCTTTGCGGGCGTTCTCATCGGCACCATCGGCAACCACGGCGGCGGAAGCGCCTGGGGCGTGTTCTGTATGCTGCTGGCCACGGTCATTTTTACCCTGTCCGGCCCGTGGAACAAGGCCGTGACTAAAAAGGCCGACAGCTTTGCGGTCTGCTTTATCAACCTGTTTGTGGGCGGCGCAGCCCTGTTTGTGCTGGGCACTGCGCTGGGCGGACATCTGGGCAGTGTGAACCCGCTGGGCATCCTGGTGCTGCTGTATCTGGCCTTCATCTGCGGAGCCGGCTATGTGCTGTGGGCCCTGCTGATGAAGAACAACCCCGTCAGCCGCATTGCCATCTTCGGCTTCGTGAACCCGGTGGTCAACGTGCTGCTGAGCGCTGTGCTCAACGGCGAACCGCTGTTCCGCTGGCAGTATCTGGCCGCACTGGTGTTCGTCTGCGTCGGCATCTGGCTGGTGAACAAAGCCCCCGCCAAGAACGCCAAGAAGGAGAAACAATGACCGGCCCGATTTTCGACACCCACGCCCACTACAGCTCCCGCGCCTTCGATGCTGACCGCTTCGCTCTGCTGGACAGCCTGCCCGAAAAGGGCGTGGTCGGCGTCTGCGAGCAGGCCACCCACTCGGGGGACGCGCCCCGGGTGCTGGAACTGGCTCACCGCTATCCGTGGGTGTATGCCGCCATCGGCATCCATCCCGAGAGCCTGCTGGCCCCCGAGGACTGCGGCGAAGAAGGCCCTGCCCCCACTGTCTCGGTCTTTGGCGGCGACTGGGCCGCTGAGATGAAAGCCCTTGCCCCCTGCTACGACGACCCGAAGGTGGTCGCTGTGGGCGAGTGCGGGCTGGACTACCACTGGCCTGTGCCGAAAGACGCACAGCTGGCGCTGTTTGAGGCGGAGATCCGCCTTGCGCTTGAGCTGGACAAGCCCATCATCGTCCACGACCGAAACGCCCACGCCGACGTCTACGCCCTGCTGAAAAAATACCGTCCCAAGGGCATCGTCCACTGCTATTCCGGCAGTGCGGACGACGCCGTGTGGCTGGCCCGGCAGGGGCTGTATTTCGGCTTCGGCGGCGCCTGCACCTTCAAGGGTGCCAAACGGGCGGCAAAGGCCATTGCGGCTCTGCCTTTGGAGCAGATCGTCCTCGAGACGGACTGCCCCTACATGGCCCCGGAGCCGGTGCGCGGCATCCGCTGCGACAGCTCCCTCATCCGGTACGTCGGCGAGTATGTCGCCAGCGTCAAGGGCATCAGCCCGGAAGAAGTCTTCCGCCAGACGGCGCAGAACGCCCGGACTGTTTACCAACTGTAAGATTCAGGGCATTTTCCTGTTTCTGTATAAATTCGAAATCATATTTTTTCATAAGGAGATTCTATTATGAAAGCTCGTATCCCTTCTCACCGCGAATTCATCATCAACTTCCCCGACAGCGTTGACCAGGCAAAGGCCAACGAGGGCTGGGCAAAGCTGCAGCAGATCGTTGAGGACTACAAGAAGGCCCACAACGGCGCTTCCGTCTACGCTCCCACCTTCATCGAGGACTGCGAGCCTGCCGTCAAGAAGCTGCAGGAAGAGTACGGCTTCGAGTACACTGTCGAGTACGTAAAGTAATTTTTTCTGAAGATTCAACAAAATGAGAACAGCCGCCGCATGGAGCTTTCCGTGCGGCGGCTGTTTTTGCCCGGCGGGACGCGAAGCGCCGGGCCGCAGCTGTTCGAATCCACCCTAGAAAGTGTAACTTCAGTTTTTTATAAAACAAAAAGCCCAGCGTATTTTCGTACGCTGAACTTTTTTGGTGGAGCGAAGCAACCTAAATCCGAACCATTGCCCTCTGGGGCATCTTTGACGGCGATTTCATCGAAAGTGATGGTTTTTGTGCCGTCTTTGTAGTTGAATGTGATCAAAACTTTTTCATCATAGAGATAAACAGCATTCACGAACGTATTGATAAGCGTTTCCCGGTGGCTTTTCACGTTCGGGTCGAGCTTGCGGAACCGAGTCAGCCAGAACCGAACCTGATTTTCGCTTAACCGTGGCTGAGCGATTTTTTCTTCGGCAATCCGAACTTCAAGCTCTTTCTGCTGGGCTTCCAGCTTTTCCAAACGTAATTTGGTGGAGTTGGTCAGCACACCCGCCTGGATAGCGTTCAGCATATTTTCTATGCCCCGCTCGGTTTCCGCCAACTGCTGGCGGAGGGCGGGAAGCTCGCTGCTTTCCTTACCCTGCAAGTCCATCACAGCGTCCGCTATGTACTCCACAAAATCATCATTCATCACTTTCGCCATCGTTGCGCTTACCACGGCGTTTTCCAACGGCAGTTTACGGACACTCTTATGTTTGGCGCTGCAAGTCTTGTTTTTCTTGGTGTTCACGCAGCGGTAATAATGGTATTTCCGGCCTTTGCTGGCGCTGGTGCCGCTCTCGCCCACCATCATGGCCCCGCAGGTGCCGCAAAAGAGTTTTGTAGTCAAGAGATAATCATCCTCGGCCTTGTGACGGGCAGGAGCGCGGCTGTTCTTCTTGATTTTCAGCTGCACTTCTTCAAACAAGTCCTTGTCCACGATGGCCGGGATGCTGTCGGGCATCACAATGTCCTTGAAGTGGTTTTCTCCGATGTACCGTTTGTTCGTCAGCAGCGTCTGAACACTGTTGTAGGTAAACTTCTGGTTGCGGTTGGTGGTCACGCCACTGTCGTTCAGCCAGTTCATCAGTTCTTTCATGGTCGCGCCCTCATTGTACCGCTGAAAGGCTTCTACTACAAAGGGAGCTTTCAGCGGGTCAATTTGAAAGAACTTCTCCTCGTCCACCTTGAAGCCAATGGGAATCGTGCCGCCGTTGTACTTGCCCTTCAGAACATTCTCAGTCATGCCGCGCACGACCTTTTCAGAAAGCTCTGCCGAGTAGTATTCAGCCATGCCGGTGAGCATACTCTTGACCATGATACCCGCAGGGCTGTCAGAGATGGGCTCCGTGGCAGACACCAGCTTGACATGATTCCTCTCTAACTGGTACTCATAGTGGGCCGAATCATAGCGGTTCCGGGCAAAGCGGTCAAGTTTCCAGACCAACACAATGTCAAACAACCGTTTCTCGCTGTCCTTGATCATCTGCTGGAAGTCCGGGCGGTTGTCGGTTTTTGCGGAAAGGGCGCGGTCAATGTAGTGTTTGACCACGGTGATGCCGTTCTTTTCGGCATAAGCCGTACATTCACGAATCTGGCCTTCGATGGATTCCTCACGCTGGTTATCGCTGGAATAGCGAGCATAGATCACGGCGGTCATGCGAACACCCCTTTCACTTCATTCTCCGCAGGCGGCGCACAAGGTCGGATGCACTGTACAGCACACGAGCCACCGACACGGCATCCTCGCCCACAATGTAGAACACCGAGTAGTTGTCCACCAGCATCTGCCGCAGCCCTTGGGTGCGCTCCGGCTCGCTTTCCACCAGCGCACAGCGTTCCGGCAGGATGTTCAGCGACTGGATGGCTTCTGCAATACGATTATACTGCCCCATAGCCGTGTCAGGCTCCAGCAGACGGTCAGCAATATAGCTGTAAATCTGCTCCATGTCGCTGAGGGCTGTATGGGAAATTTTTACGTCATACTGCTTCATCTGTGCTGTTCCCTGAACTGTGCGAATGCGCTTTCCGCATCAACAGTATCACCGTTTTGAATCTCTTTGATGCCCACCTGCAAGGCTGCATGAAGCTGATCATCGGTCATGGTGTCAGCGTTCAGTGCCGCAGGAGCCTTCGGCAGGGATAGCGAGAACGGAATGCCGCCAGTCAGCGTGATTTGGCGCAGGTACATATCAATAGCTGTTGCCATCGGGATGCCGAGTTGCTTCAGCACGTCTTCGGCTTGCTGCTTGACAGTAGGGTTGACACGGAGATTGAGTGTCATCGTTTTTTCCATGGTTATCACCTCAAGTTTATTGTAACGTATTTTGCGTTGCAAATCAACAACTTCCAAACTTATAATTAAATTTCTCCATATTGCACAACATATTTATTGCAGAATTGTTCAAAGATCAAAATATCCACCCTGTTGCTGAAATGAAATCAAGCTAGTCATTCTTATTTTTCATGTATCGATTATCTTTTTTACCATTGTACCGAACAAAATCATCAGCGGAATCGCAAAAAGCAAACATAGGACATTTTTTAATTCAGCATTATCCGTTGAAAGCTGCATCAAAATCATAGAGAGCGGATACTTTTCTTTGCTCTGCAAAAATGTCATGGGTTGTTCCAAAAGATTCCAGCTCTCAGCGATAGAAAGGAATGCCGCAATCATAACATACGGTCGTACAATTGGAGCATAAATTTTCCTAAAAAGCCCCCAGTTGCTTGCGCCGTCACAAATTGCTGAATCGAACAGGCTACTGTCAATTCTTTTTGCTGCGAACCAAAAGAGTAAAATCATCCAAGGCTGGAAAGCCGTCATTATCAATAGCCCTTTCAGAGAATCCAACCATCCAATATTCATCAGAACCAGATATTGAGGGAGCATAAGTGCTTGCTGTGGCAAAAGCAA
>OHZC01000649.1_pt1 | contig 9552 bp, 5 predicted proteins | sample 1580361 | NCBI WGS metagenome assembly OHZC01 (sample SAMEA3882532, study PRJEB24775) | human gut metagenome | biome: human-associated habitat; feature: intestine environment; material: feces | place: Netherlands | collected 2009/2010
GGTGCCGGCGGCTTTCAGGGAGAGGATGAAGAATCTCGCCTTCGGGTCTGTCTGGAAGCGGTCCACCATGTCTTTTCTCTCCCGGAGGGAGCAGCCGCCGTGGAGGAACATCGGACGTTCTCCCAGCCTGCTCTCGAGGAAATCTGCCAGCTTGTCGCCCATGCTCTTGAACTGGGTGAAGATCAGGGCCTTTTCACGGCTAGCCTGGATGCTTTCTGCGAGATCGAGGAGGCGCTCGGCTTTGCCGGAGAGGGCGGGATCCCAGTTGTCCTCTTTGGTGAAGAGGGCGGGATGGTTGCAGATCTCCTTCAGGGCGAGGATCATCTGCAGGACGAGGCCCTGGCGCTTAAAGAGGGAGGCTTTGTCTTCCTCCTTCTGCTCGCTGATAACGCGGAGGCTCTCTTCGACGGTCTGGTGATACAGAGCGGCCTGCGCGGGGGTAAGGAGGGTGTACTCGTCCTGCTCGAGCTTATCCGGAAGGTCGCTGATGATGGTCTTGTCTGTCTTGAGGCGGCGCAGGAGCATGGGCGCGGTGATGCTTTTGAAGCGTTCGGCTGCTTTTCTGTCCTGCTCGTACTGGATGGGATTCGCATAGCGCATCTGGAAGGTCTTCGCACTGCCGAGGTAGCCTTTGTTGGTAAATTCCATGATTGACCAGAATTCTTTGAGGCTGTTCTCGACGGGGGTGCCGGAGATGGCGATGCGGATGGGCGCTTTCATGCTGCGGACGGCCCGGCTCTGGGCGGTATCGGGGTTCTTGATGTTCTGCGCTTCGTCGATGATGAAGACTTCCCATTTCTTCTTTTTGAGAAGCTCCTTGTCGCTTCGAAGGAGTCCATAGGTGGTAAGAAGGATGTCCCCATGGAAATCAGCGAGGTCGCGCTTGGCGCCGTAGTAGAGGAAAACGGTGAGGAGAGGTGCGAAGCGGGCGATCTCTTCCTGCCAGTTGGAGAGAAGGCTCGTCGGCACGACGATGAGTGCTTTCTTCTTGGCAAGGCGTCCTTCTTCGCGGAGCTTTTCGAGGAAGGTGATGACCTGAAGGGTCTTCCCAAGGCCCATATCATCGGCGAGGATGCTGCCGAAGCCGAGGCGGCTGTTGTTGTAAAGCCACGCATAGCCGCGCTCCTGGTAGGGGCGAAGTGTCGCACATACATTTTCCGGCAGCGCGACGGGCTCGCCCTCTTTCATGGAGGAGAGCAGTCGCTTCACCTCGCTCGTCATGGTGATCTCCGCGCCTTCATAGCTGCCCTCGAGGGCGATGCGGAGGAGCTCTTCCCTCTTGAGGGAGACAGGATGCTGCCACATTTTTTCGAGCTTTTTCAGATCTGCTTCGGTCACGTAGAGGTATTGCCCCTTGAATGCAATGAGGGAGCCTGCTTTGACGGATAGTTTTTCGAAATCATCCGGGGATATCCGCTCGTCTCCAAGGGCGATCTGCCAGTCGAAGTCGAGCATGTCTTCCAAAGAGAGGAGGGACGGTGCATGCGATGCTCCCTCTTCTTTCTTTTTGAGGCGGAGTGTCTTCTTCGGACGGATGAGGTGCTGCAAGGACTTCGGCAGGATGACGCGCGCGCCCAGAAGACGCATGGCCGGGATGGCTTCCAAAAGGAAGGGGGCAAAGGTTTCCGCCGTGAAGGAGATCGGTATCCTTCCTTCGCTGTCCATGTAGTCTTCCATGCCGGTCACGAGGGAAGAAAGCAGGTCCATATCCTTTAAGATCTGGTAGCGGCAGGCATCATAATCTTTCTTTGTAAAAACGTCCGCGAGCGGCAGCGCATTTCCTTCACTGTCCTCACTATCTACGACAGAGAGGTCCAAACGGAAGGCTTTTGTTTTCGGATCATCTGACACGAGAAGCACGGGCTGCCAGCGGGCGGCGCTCAGGTGGAAATAGGACAGCCACGATGCGATGCCGTCAGCCTCGGGATGCGGCCTTCCTTCTCGCGCCATCAGGGGCTCCCCCATGAAGAAAAGATCATAGATGGGGTCGTCTGCGAAATTTTTCTTCGCCATGTTTTGCATCAAGTGCGTGAGGAAAAGTGAAAGTGCCGCCTCAGCAGGCTCTCTGGCAAAGCATCTCTTCTCTCTGTATCGCGCGATTTCTACCATGGAAGGGGGCACCCATTTCGAGAGGATCCCCATGGCTTCCGCCGTGCCTGCGTCCTGCTCGGTCGGCATCCAGCGGATGGAGAGCACATTCTCATCCACACGCACCAGCTCGGGGATGGCATTCCCCGTCCGGAGAAGGTGTATGGCGAGCAGCACCACCTCGCGGAAGGCGCGCACGGTGTAAGAGCTGTCCGCCGCTTCCTCTTCCGTCATATCGAGAAGAGCAGCGAGGAAACGGCTCATCGGCCACCAGTCGCCGCGATCTGTGTAGAGCTTCCCCTCGGAGAGCCCTTCGATCACGAGATGCACGGAAGAAACGGAAGCGAGCTCCAGGCTGTCTTTCCCGCCGCCCACGACGTAAACGGCTGACGAATCAAAGAGCGCTTTCTCGGCGACCTTTCTGACACCCGTCATGATCTTTTCATAGACGCGGCTGAAGCTGGCGCGCCCGTAGAAGGCGGGCGAAGCGGGAAGCACACGCATCCATAAGGAAAAGAGGCTTTTGATCTTCGTGAAATCTGGAATTTCCGCCGTTTCCTCTGCCATGGGAAGTGCCATATCATTCACCAGTTCCCCTTTCACAAGGTCATCCCAGCGCGGGATCTTGGCAGACATCTCATTTGTGATCGTCACATGCCGCTTTTTTAGCTCGCTCACAAGCGACACGCCATGCAGGGAAAAGACTTGGAAGGGATCATTGTCGATGGCACGGCTCACCTCATAGATGACGGCCGCGATGTGCTTGCAGAGGTGCGCCCAGTCGGGACAGCTGCAATGCATCTCGATGTCATTCATTGAAGAAGGGAATAGAGAAAGACCTGCCTTTTCCGCAAGCTCCATGACAGCAGGTGACAACTCCCGATGCAGGAGCTTCGTCACGATCGAAGGATGGCGCGATACATCATCCAGAAAGGCCTGGAATTTGTTTTCCGGAAAAGGAGGGAGCGTCAGCGTGACATGGTAGGGCGTGCGCCGCGTCCCCTGCACCTTCGCAGTCAGCGTCTCCCCCTCCCGGCGCATGGAAATGACCGCGCCGCCTCGGGCATACACCCGCCCGCGCGGCAGACGGTTCGCATGGTCCGCCTCCTCGAGCGCTTTCAGCCACTCGCTCCCCCACCAGGTATTGCCATATTGCAGTTTCATCGTCTTTTCCTCACTTCTGTACGTTTTTCTTTATTATATGAAATCGTCGCGATGCAGGCAATCGGTCGTGACGGAATCCGCAGGAAGGGAGAGATGGTACGGCACATCAAATAAGAAACGCTGCGGGAATGAAAACAGGAATGAGTGGCTGGTGACTAAGGGCTAGGAGACTAAGAGACTAGGAGACATCAGACTCCTGTATCGTCATTTCGAGCAAAGTGAGAAATCTTTGTCATTCGTGGTCAGAAGCTCATGCTTTCCACACATGTGCCGCGCATCTCTCCGTTTTCCTCATCTGTCTTTCATACCGCCAGTGCCCTATCCGCCCCTTTGGGGCACCTTCCCCTCGAGGGGAAGGCTTTGTGCCTTGGACAGCGGCACTCTCACAAATGCCGTGCTTCCATTCTGCGCAAACAAAAACCGCTCTGCGAGGACGGGCTTTGCAGAGCGGTTTCTGGTTCTATTATTCTACGGTCACGGATTTTGCGAGATTTCTCGGCTTATCCACATCATTTCCTCTCTTGATAGAGGTGTAGTAAGCGAGGAGCTGCATCGGGATGACGGCGAGAATCGGTGCTATGAAGGGATCGACTCTCGGGATGCGGACGGTCTCGGTCGTGTACTTCGCGATCTCTGTGTCATCGACGAAGCCGATGCCGAGGACTTCAGCGCCGCGGGCGCGGACTTCTTGAATATTGCTGTACATCTTTGCGCTGACATCGTCCTGTGTCGCTACGGCGATGACCGGGGTCTCCGGCGAGATGAGGGCGAGGGTGCCATGCTTCAGTTCACCGGCCGCGTAGGACTCCGCATGGATGTAGGAGACTTCTTTCAGCTTCAGTGCGCCTTCCATGGCGATCGCATAGTCGATGGAGCGGCCAAGGTAGAAAATATCATTCGCCTTGATGAGCTTTTCAGCGACGTCTGACATGTGTTCTTTTTCATCAAGCACGGTGTCGATCTGATCCGGCAGATCTCTCAGTGCGGTGGTGATCTTCTGGATGAGTGCGGGCTTCAGGGTGCCTTTCAGCTGGCCCATGTAGAGAGCAAGGAGCAGGAGCGCTACGAGCTGGGTGGTATAGGCTTTCGTAGAAGCGACGGCGATCTCCGGGCCTGCCAGGGTGTAGACGACATTGTCAGCTTCACGCGCAATGGAGGAGCCGATGGAATTCGTCACAGCGAGGCTCTTCGCGCCGAGACGTTTCGCTTCTTTGAGCGCCGCCAAGGTGTCGATGGTCTCGCCGGACTGGCTGACTACGATGCAGAGGGTCTTATCGGTCGTGAGCGGACGGCTGTATCTATATTCGGAAGCGATCTCTACAGATACGGGGATCTTCACGAAGCGTTCGATGTAGTGTTTCGCGACGAGACCGGCATGGTACGCCGTGCCGCAGGCGGTGATCAGGATGTGATCGATGCCGGAGAGACATTCTTTCGTCCAGCCGAGATCGTCGAAATTGACAGAGCCGTCTTTATTGAGATGGATCTGTACGGTATCGTGGACAGCCTTGGGCTGTTCATAGATCTCCTTCAGCATGAAATGCGGGTAGCCGCCTTTTTCAGCAGCTTCTGCGCTCCACTTGACTTTCTGGATCTCCTTTTTGATCGGTTTGCCTTCGGCATCGAAGAGGGAAACGCCATCCTTCTTCACGATGGCCAGCTCGCAGTCGTCCAGAATATAGATCTTTCTGGTATGGTTGATGACGGCCGGGATGTCGGAGGCGATGAAATTCTCGCCATCGCCAAGGCCGATGATGAGCGGATTGTCCTTCTTCGTGCAGATGATGGTGTCCGGTACCGCCTTATCCATGATGACGAGGCTGTAGGAGCCTTCGATCACGGAAAGGACCTTGCGGACGGTGGAGAAGAAGTCTCCGTCATCCATCTTTTCGAGAAGGTGTGCCACGACTTCGGTGTCGGTATCCGACTTGAAGACATGGCCTTCGTCGATCAGCTGCTTCTTGAGCGTCATGTAGTTTTCGATGATGCCATTGTGTACGATGACGAAATGATTATGGCAGTCGCCATGCGGATGGGCATTCCGATCCGATGGCTGTCCGTGCGTCGCCCAGCGGGTATGCCCGATGCCGATGTGTCCGGTGAGCGGATGCGCCTTCAATGCGGCTTCCAGATTTGCCAGACGACCTTTTTTCTTTTCGATAGAGATCGCACCTTTGTCATAGATGGCGATGCCAGCCGAATCATAGCCGCGATATTCGAGGCGTCTCAGCCCATCGATCAAAAAACGGGACGCTTCGCCGCTGCCCACATAACCTACAATACCACACATACGGTATTCCTCCTTGCGTATTTCTTTGGAATGCTCTGCCGCTCCGGGCCGCCCCTTGCCATCAGGGCTGTTTTTGAAAGAAGGCTGTACACCTTGCTTTCTCTGCTCATGGGCCAGAGGATCTTATTCTTATTATGAGTAAGGGAAATGCGATTCGATCGCAGAATCAGATATTATAGAAATGCGGACATCGCCCGCAGGTATTCATACAGAGTTTATTATATCACATGTCATAAAAATATGATATTTCCCGGTGGCACACAGAAAAAGGAGCTGTAACTTACGTTAAGCTCCTTCGCTACGTTTTTCACATTATAGCATAGCTTGGAAGAGAAGGAAAGGCATCAGACTTGGAGGCTTTAGATTTCAGACTTCAGACTTCTGTCCTCCGATGTCATTTCTCATTTAGATCGATCCCAATACCGATCCGAGCTCCTGCATCTCTTCCATTTCCGAAAGACCTGCCACGGCGGCGAAGACGCCGATCATAGCAAGAAGCAGCAGGAAAAGGAGGAGCATCACGTAGGGCGCAATGGCGATCAGGACGGATTTCCCTGTGGAGAAGAAATAGTTCTCGCGGATCGCAAGGATATCAAGGACGAAGGTCCACACGCAGATCGCAAAGGAACCGATGCCGGAGAGGAAGGAAAGCCCGATGCTTTCTGCCAGTGTGAAGAAGACGGAGAAGGCAAGCGGCAGCGATGCCGCCATGAATCCGGCGGTGATGCCCTTCGCGCTCCCTTGTCCGCCGAGAAGTCCGGAGAGGTAGTCGGTCACGGCGCTGTGGACAAGGAGGGAAAGCCCCCAAAAGAGAAGCACGGCCAGAAACTCGACAAGAAGCCCCGGTCCTTCTGAGAAGGCGGATACCGCCGTCAAGAAAAGTGTAAAGAGCCATAGGATCCCCGCTTCGCGAAGGCGTTCGCCGCGGGTGATGTCATAGAGCGCCGCCCGCGGTGTGACGATCAGCGAGTAGACAAGATCAAGAAAGGTATTCATGGAGTTGCTCCTTTGGAATGAATGTATGATATAGGGAAGTCTTGGCGAGTCAGATACATCAGACTTGGAGACGTTAGACATTAGACTTCTGACTTCAGACCTCTGACTTCTGATATCCCTTAGTCTCCCAGTCTCTTAGTCTCCTAGTCTAATACTCCTCACTTTATCGTGGGATTTTCCCCTTCTGTCAATGCCTTTTTCATGCTCCCTGCCATGGATTCTCCCATGACATTCGAGAGCCGGACGGCTTCGCCGCGAAGGAGGGAGCGGAGTGTCACTGCGCTATTCGTATACGAGCGGGTCTCTATATGATCCACATCGAGCCCGCCGCTCGAGGCAGCGTAGTTCAGCGCATCATAATAATTGCCCATGGCATCGACAAGACCGAGATCCTGTGCCTGACGGCCGGTCAGGATGCGCCCATCGGCGATGCTCTTTACTTTCTCTTCATCCATATGGCGTCCGTCCGCCACTGTCTGGACAAACTGGTGGTAAATGTCATCGACCATGGCCTGCAGCATCTCGCGCTCTTCGCCTGTCATCGGGCGATACATGGAAAGGATATCCTTGTGCGCGCCGCTCTTGATCTTATCATTCTTGACGCCGACCTTATCCATCAGGTCTTCGATATTGGTATAGTCCATGTAGACGCCGATGCTGCCCGTCATAGTGGCCGGAGAGGCGAAAATGTAATTTCCCTTGCTCGCCAGCCAGTAGCCTGCCGAGGCGCACATATAGCCCATGGAGATCACGATGGGCTTCTTGCTGCTGCGGATCTTATCCATTTCTTCTGCGATCTCCTGGGTCGCTCCTGTCGAGCCGCCCGGGCTGTTGATGCGGATCAGGATGGCTTTTGCCTGCGGATCCTTTCTGGCTTCCTGAAGCTCTCTCATGATCTCCTCGGAGGAGGAGCCGGAAGAGCCACTCAGCATCGAGTCTGTCTCCGGCCCGCCGTAGATCGCACCGTCGATGCGCACGACGGCCACATAGCCCTCTCCCCGCTTTTCTTTTTCTGCTTTCCAAAGAGATGTGCTGCCCACCGAGAGCGCCGCCGCAAGGAGCAGGACTGCGAGAAGCAGGATCCATTTTCTTTTCGTCTGTATCGTCATTAGAAGTCGTCCTTTCATTTATTGGCTGATAATTTCATTATAGCACAGGAGAGAAGGGGTTCAGGGATGGGGAACCTTTATTGACTTGTGTCTTCCATGCTGCTTTCGGGCATCACTCTTTAAAAAAATCGGCGCTCGCCTGCTGCCGTCAATCGCCTGCTTGAAACGCATATCCCCACTCTCTTTCATCCCGCTTCCCCCATCCAACCTCCGCCCCTTCGGGGCACCTCCTTCCATAGGAAGGAGGGAGTGTCCGCGCGAGCCCCTTCCTTTGGAAGGGGCTGCCGAGCGCAGCGAGGCGGGGTTCCCCATGCAGGGAAAGCGGTGTTATCCTTGTGCCATCATCCACAACCAGCATTGCCCTTACGAGGGCAAGCCAAAGAGGCGCAGGGAGCATCCTGCGCCTCTTTGATCGGCATGCATTTTCCGGCGGAAATCCGCTGCATTCATTGTCTAATGTCCTTCCGCATCGCCGCCGAGGGCAAGACCGCCCTGCCAGAGGTATTCCTCTTTGCGGATATAGCCTTTGACCAGGCTGCCATCGAGGAAAGCACGGATATTGAGGAGTGAATTTCGGATCGCTTCTTCATTGCAGCGGCTGTTCATCTCTGCATTGTGCGCACTGCCGATCACATTCGGATAACGGAGAATCGGGTCGCCGTCTTTCGGATACCGGTCATGCTCGCCCCACCAGACATCCATCGCGACATGGAAATCCGGATGATCTCTGACATGGTCGAGCAGGGCCTCATGGTCGATCAGCCCCGCGCGGGACACGTCGACGATCATGGCGTCCTTCTTCATCAGGGACAAACGGCGCGCATCGATGAGACGATCAGTCTCCTTTGAGTGAGGGAGTGCGAGTACCAGCACATCTGCCGCAGCGAGCGCGCGATCGAAGTCCTTCATCGTATAGGCCGCCTGAAGCAAGGGCGATTGTGGCTGATGCCTGGACACCGCTTCGAGGCGGCAGCCGAAGGGATGGAGGGCGCGAGCCACAGCTTCCCCGATCCCGCCAAAGCCCGCGATCAGCACGGTCTGCTCGGCGAGGCTCTTCTGGTGATAGCCAAGGATATGAAATTCGCCCTGCTGCAAGTCACGGAGCTGCTCTCTCAGGCAGCGGTTCAGCGCGATGATCATCCCCACCGTCGACTCTGCGATGCCGCGCGCCCAGCCGCCGGCATTGCAGTAGAGCTTCATGTCTGAAGGAAGTTCTGCCATAGACAGATGGTCGACGCCCGTCCGCGTCGTCTGTACCATACGCGGATGCCCCAGCAGCTGCTGCTCTTCTTTGGTGAGGTCACCCACGATATTGTGCGTGAGCACAACATCGGCGGTGCGGATGGCGCTATCCCTCTCCTCTTCGGGCAGATCTTCCATCCAGAGGAGCTGGCAGTCCGGAAAGAGCGCTTCGGCTTCTTTCTGGAAATCCTTCTTGATCGGCGCGGAAATAGCTATACGCATAGATTTTTCTCCTTTATATCTGAAAATGGGTTCGAGGGATAGCTCATAGGGCGTGCTGTCCCCTGATGACCAATGAAAGCTCTGCTCGAATAAGGCAGGGGAATGAAGGTGGCGGCTTCGCCGCTCTTTTCATACCGTTCCTGCCCTATCCGCCCCTTCGGGGCACCTTCCCCTCGAGGGGAAGGCTAATTCATCGCAATACCCGCTCTACACGCTCTTCTAATAAATGCGGCGGAGCCGCCTCCTCTTTGCCTTCCCCATCGGGGAAGGGGGACCGCGTTAGCGGTGGATAGGGTACTGCCATAAATCGTCGACTTGAGACGCTTCCTGTTTCATCTAAATCGCCCGCTTGAGACGATCTCCCTCGCTCTTTTTCATACCGCTCCTGCCCTATCCGCCCCTTCGGGGCACCTTCCCCTCGAGGGGAAGGCTGCGATACGA
>OHZC01000652.1_pt1 | contig 9533 bp, 8 predicted proteins | sample 1580361 | NCBI WGS metagenome assembly OHZC01 (sample SAMEA3882532, study PRJEB24775) | human gut metagenome | biome: human-associated habitat; feature: intestine environment; material: feces | place: Netherlands | collected 2009/2010
AGCCCACTGCAACCGAGCAGCCCACTGCAACCGAGCAGCCCACTGCAACCGAGCAGCCCACTGCAACCGAGCAGCCCACTGTAACCGAGCAGCCCACTGTAACCGAGCAGCCCACCGCGACCAAGCAGCCCACCGAGGGCAACCAGCCCGATGTACATCGCCAGCCCGCTTTGCTTGCGCTGACCCCCGATGACAACAACGGCGGGGAAATCGCGCCGACCGAGGAAATGCAAGACCTGCTGACGCATTGGTACACCATCAAAGAGGTCAACGAGGCCAAAGACGGCATTACTTATGACCCCACGGTTTATACTGTGTGCGTGAAATTGCAGGATAAGAAAGGCAACGGCAAACTGGACATCGAGAGCATCACCTATTATCAGGCCGACAAGACCACCCCGCTGGGGGATCGCGTAACGCCGACTTTCCGCAACAGCTATGCCGCAGCGGATTCCGACGCAGTAACCGTTACCCTGCAAAAGAACCTGACCGGTCGTGCTCTGGACGCAGGCGAATTTACCTTTAAGCTGTCTTGCCCGGAGGACGCAGCGCACAATGGCCTGACCGCCACCAACGATGCCAGCGGCAATGTGACATTTACGCTGACCTATAAGGATCTTAACCACGACCAGAGTGATGCCGACCCCACCACTTACACCTACACGGTTTCGGAGGTCAAGGGCAGCGCCGAGGGCGTAAGCTATGATGACCGAACCTATACCTTTACAGTTGAGGTGCAGGACAATGGCACCGGCAAGATGCAGGCACGGCTTACGGAAGTGCCCGCAAGCATGACCTTTACAAATACCTACACGCCGAAGGCCACGCCTACGCCCACTCCCACAGTCACACCCAGCCCGGAGCCTTCTGCTACCCCCGCACCCACAGCTACCCCCGCACCTACCGCTACCCCGAAGCCCGTTGCTACCGCAACACCTGCCCCGATGACGCATATTCCGCAGACGGCGGACGCATTCCCGCTGACGCTGCTGATTGCTATTCTAGCTATCAGCGGCGGCGCGGTTGCCCTGCTGATCGTGGGCAAAAAGCGCAGCAAAAAGTAATTCCCTCATAGTTTCCTAAATAGCAGACCCCCTCCCATACCGCCAGCAACAGCGGTATGTGGAGGGGGTCTGCCTTTATCTGTTAAACAAAATAGCCCTCGACTCATAAATCGAGGGGTGAATAACCTATAGCAAAAGAATGTGAAAACACCATCTTGCCGTGCCGAACAAGATGATGTAAAATGGAAATAATGAGAAGTCCCCTCCATAAAGGCAGCCATACACCGCATCCAAAATCCGCCGGGGATGCAAAAACCAATGCGTTGGAGGTGTGAATTATGCCAAAGCCAAAATGGAATCTGAACACCATTTACATATCTGAGCGACTGCAAGAGAGCCTGCGGCCTATTTCCCGCTGCGCCATGACGACAGTGGTCGCACCCATGGGCTATGGAAAAACCACAGCGGTGAACTGGTATCTCGGTGAGCACGCCAAAGCGGAGGCGCTGCATATCATCCGTATCAGCGTGTATTCCGACAACCTTGCGATTTTCTGGAAGAGCGTACAGGAGGCGTTTGCCCGCGCAGGGTTCACCTTCCTGCGGGAGTATCCCTGCCCTACGGACGCGGCAGGCGGCGGGCTGCTGGTGGACGAACTCTGCCATTTGCTGGCGGATGAATCCCCCTGTTACATCTTCATTGACGATTTTCATCTGCTGACGGACAAGCGTGCCCCCCTGTTCCTTTGTATGTTGGCAAATCGGCTGCCTGCCAATGTGCATGTGATCGTTGCAAGCCGTGACCGCTTTTTGCCCGCCGCGGAGGCGGTGCGGCTGGGGAGCAAGGTATATCAAATCGGCATGGAGCAGCTGCGTCTCAACCATACGGAGCTTGCGGTTTATGCCCACCGCTGCGGGACAAAGCTTTCCGATGCGCAGGTGGAAAGCCTTCTCTATTCCAGCGAGGGCTGGTTCTCTGCCGTATATCTGAACCTGCGCACCCTCTCCGAGCGCGGCGTGCTGCCCAGCCGAAACTCCGATATCTACGCCACTTTTACCGCCGCTATGATTGATCCGCTGCCGGAAAAGCAGCGGGAGTTTTTGGCGGTAATGGGTCTTGCCGATGAGTTTACCGTTGAAATGGCGCAGTGTATCACAGGGGATGCGGATGCGGCGCAGATCCTCGCCATGCTGACCGAGCAGAACGCCTTCGTCACGCGTTTGCCGGATGGTGTGACCTATCGATTCCATCACATGATGAAGGAATGTGCAGAACGGAGCTTTCACAAGATGAAGGCGGAAGCACAAAAACTCTATTGGGAGCGTTTCGGGCTGTGGTATGAAAACCAACGGCAGTATCTTCACGCTATTGCCGCCTACCGAAAAAGTGAGGACTACCACGCGCTGCTGCGAGTCATTCGCAGCGACGCGGGTATTCTGCTGGCCTCGCTGAAGCCGGAGGATGTGCTGGACGCCTTGAACAAATGCCCCGCCGAGACATTGAAAGCCAACCCCTTTGCCATTTTGGTCCTGATGCGGCGGATGTTCACATGGCGGCAGATCCCGAAGATGCTGGAGCTGAAAGAACTGCTGCTGACAGCCATTGAGGAACACCCGGAATTGTCGGCGGAGGAGCGCGGCAACCTGCTGGGCGAGTGCGACCTTATCCTGAGTTTTCTCTGCTATAATGACATCAGCGCCATGAGCCGCCTGCACCGCAGTGCCAGCAGGCAGATGTCCCGCCCGGCCATCAGCATCCAATCCGGCGGCGGCTGGACCTTTGGCTCCCCGTCCGTCCTGATGATGTTCTACCGTGCACCGGGAGAACTTGAGGGCGAGCTGGCCGAGATGGATGAGTGTATGCCCCATTACTATAAGGTCACGAACAACCACGGTCAGGGCGCTGAAACCATTATGCGCGCAGAGGCGCTGTTCTGCCAGGGACATTTTACCGATGCGCACATCGAACTGGAGCGCGCTTACGCACAGGTCAGGGACAACGGGCAAATCAACATGGCGCTATGCTGTGATTTCCTGTCGCGGCGGCTTTCTCTGCACACCGATGTGGAGCAGCGCTATACTTTTGCGGAAAGATACGCAGAGCTGCTGCAATATCACGATGCATCGTGGATCAACATCTGGTGTGCCACCAGTGCCTATTATCATGCGCTGCGGGGGGAAGCAGAAGAGATCCCGGAAATTTTTTCGCAGCACAGGCTCTCCACCGTCAATATGCTTGCGCCAGGCAAGCCCATGATGGAAATGATCGAAAATCAGGTGTATCTTGCCCAAGGCGCCTATGCCAAAGTGGTGGGACGCAGCGCAGAACTGCTGGCGGTATGCGAGGCGATGCACTACGCGCTGGTGGCGCTGCATATCCGCATCCAGACGGCGGCAGCCTATGAGAAATTGGGCAAGACCGAGGAAGCCCGTGTATGGCTTCGAAAAGCGCTTGCCGACGCGGAACCGGACGGCTTTGTGATACCGTTCGTGGAGAACTACGACTGCCTGCAGCCCATTCTTGCGCGCGAGATGAAGAACGAATTGACCGTGAAAATCACTGACCTTGGCGAAGCGGCAAAGGCACGAAACGCCGCAAGCGTGCGCCCGGCAGCATTTGATGTGCTGACAGCGCGGGAATTTGAAATTGTAGAACTGATGGTGCAGCGGCTCAGCAACCGTGAGATCGCCGAAAAGCTCTATCTCTCCGAGGGAAGCGTCAAGCAGTACGCGAACCAGATCTATTCAAAGCTCCATATTGACGGCGATACCCGAACCAAGCGAAAGCAGCTTGCCGAACTGCTTGGGCAAAAGCCCTAGCCTTTAGTTAATGGTTATCCCACCCGATCCACCGTACAATGTAGGTACGGTGGATCTTTATTTTTGCGGAAGGGAGGACCTACACTTGAACCGAAGGTATCTCACAGCTGTCACGCCGCTGCCTGATTATATTTTGCAGGTCGATTTTGTGTCCGGAAGTCGGCTTTTGCTGGATATGAAGCCGTATCTGGATAAGATTCGGTTTCGCCCGCTTGCTGATGCGCGGGTGTGGAACAGCGCTGTGACCAACGGCATCTTTGTCCGCTTTGGCGATGTGGAGCTAAGCCATGACGAAATTTTGACCATGGCAGAGCAGGCATACGAATGAAAAAAACAACGCAAAATAGAGAAATTTAAGGAGGAAAGACATGAACTGTATCCAAAAAATGCTGGCAGCTGCGCTCGGCTGCGTGCTGAGTGCGCTGCTTCTGACCGGCTGCGGAGAAAAAGAAGAGCCGGTCAACATAACGCTTGCAAACCACAGCGGTCACGGCATCACATCTATCAGCATCACGCCCTCGACCAGCGATGAATGGGACACGGAGCTTGTCGACGGTATCTTCCAGAGCGGAGAAATGATGGAAGTCAGCCTTGGTTCCTACAAGCCGTCTGAGCTTCCGGACTTCAACATTCTTGTCTACAACGAAGAAAGCTACGTCCTGTACGACAACGATGTTGACGAAGTGGATTTTACAATCCACGATGGCGACTGTGTTGTATTCCTGTCTCCGGACGGCGACGACAGCATCGTGGTCTGCACATCGGAGGAATATGACAATCTGTACGCCGGCGATGGCGAGAACGCCCCGACAGGCTACACGGCCGAAGAGCTTGGGCAGACTGGCGGTATGTCAGGCTTCTCCGGCTGCTGGAAGCTTGAAAACGCGCCGTTCTATTTCGTCATCAACGACAACTATGAGTGGATTGCCGTCAACCTCTACGGCGAGCAGGTCGGCCCCGGCTATGTCGTGTCGGAAGATGACTGCATCATGCTCTGCATGGAGGACGACACAGAGCTTGTTTCCCTCTGGCAGACCGCTAACGGCGACCTGAGCGACGCCAACGGCAACACACTTACCGCCTCTGAGTACATTATGCTCCTGCCGACACCGGATGACGAGCTGAACCAGACCGCCTGCTTTCCCGGTAGCTTTACCAATGTATCCATCAAGTATCCAATCCAGATGGAAGCACACGAACACCCGAATGTTGACAATTCGCTGAGCTTCAACGCAGTCATGGAAGACGGAACGGATGACTACTATTCCAATATTGTGATTGCCTTCCAGCCTATCTCCGGCTATGATTCCTATATGGAAAAGGGCGCTGCCAGCGCGAAGCCCTACATGGTCAAGATGCTCGACGACTTTATGAAGGGTATGTACGGCGACAAGCTCATCCAATCCTTCGGCTCGGATTTCAAGGATAACGGCGACTACTACAGTCTGACCGGTTATATGTGGCTCGACGGATCCATCTTCTCCGACGGTCCGTCTCAGCCTGTGCGCGGCTGTATGGAGGTTCGCTACTACGGTCCGACCGGCTACGCGCTTGTCGCAACGACCATCGCGCTCGAGGGTCGAATCCACAACTACTTTGAGATTTGCAACAACATGCTCGAAACCATCTCCTACACCGCCGGATGGAGCACCGCGCCCAAGCCCGTACCCACTCAGGCAACCTATTCCGGCGATACCGGCGACTACGGCACGCCATACTACTGGTATGATGAAGACGGCGACGTGTGGTACTGGAACGGCTATGAAAACGAGTTCATCTCCTACGGCTCGGACGGCTATATTGACGACGATTCTGGCGAATACATGGAATCCAACGATGCCGGCTGGGATTACTCGGATGAGTACTACGACGACTACGATCCGTGGTCTGACCCCGGTGACGGCTGGGACGATTACTCTTACGATGACGAAGGTTGGGGCGACTACTTTGATGAGTAAGATACAGGCTCTGAACGTGCGCTGCCGGTGCCGCGCAATGTCACTTTATTACCTGATGGAGTGACCGGAAGGAGGCGTATCATGAAAAACCGGTGTAAGAACACCGCATTCTTTGCGCAGGTGATGGTGCTGTGCCTGTGCCTTGCCGCCTACGGCAATTCCGATGATGTGGCGGGGGATGATTGGCGCACAACCGGCATGGTGGTCGACAGCGGAACCATCACCCATGACGGCGACAGTGTGGATGTCCTGGTCACAGTGAGCGAGAGCAGCGCAGCCTTCTACCGGGACATCCCGGAGCAGGTGCTGTTCGACAGTGTCGCCTTCCCCATGGACATTCCCGATGCGGAGCAGGCATTTCACAGCATCTCCTTTGACGATCTGGACGGCGACGGCGAGAGCGATGTATGGGTGAGCTTTCTCCACGAAAACGAGGATGCAACGGATCTGATCTGGATTTGGGATCCGGAGGAGCGCTATGTCTATCGGGAGGATCTGTCCGCAGTTCCGGCTGACGAGGACGATCCAAGCGATTATACAGGGCTTTGGGAGTACCCGGACGAAAATCTTTGGCTGCGCATCTATGAGGATGCGACATGGGAATTTGTAAATGATCAGGAAGATGTTATTGAGTACGGCACACTGTGGGCGGACGAAAACGGTGTGACGCTGCACTTTGACGGCAGCGGCGATACCCTGCAGCTGGATCGCAGCGTCAGCGGCGATCTCATCAACAGCGTGAACGGCGATATGCTTTTCCCGGCGGAGAGTAACCGGCAAGGCGGAATAGGAGACGAATATGGAAGAGAAGAATAAAAAACTGACGGATGAACAGCTTTCGCAGCAGCTCCGTAAGAGTAAAGGCGGAAAATGGGGCGGAATGCTCCTTTCCCTGCTGGGCGGCGTGGTCGTCTTTGCGGGTATCGTGCAGGGCGGCAATCTTGTACTGATCATTGCGGGCGTTGTGATCCTCGCGCTGGGGCAGACGGCAAAGGGAAAATCCAGGGAGCAGGCCGGCCGCCGGACCTTCGATGCCCTGGCACCGGATATTGTAAGCACAGTCTTTGATAACATACAGATGGATCCCGCCCCGCACATATTGGATGCGAAGGATACAAACATCCCTCTGCCCGGCCACACCTATTGCAGCGGCAGCGGGTATATCCGCGGAACCTATCAGGGGCTGACCACCGAATTGTGCACCGTCAGGCTGACGGAGGTGAACGAGTTTCAGCGCGAGGAAACCGGGCAGTGGGAGAAAAACGAGCGCGAGGTCTATACCGGGCAGTGGATGCTGTGCGAACTGAACCGGGAATTTCCGACCTGGCTGACCATCTGGCCAAGAGAACGGATGGATAAGCTGTTCGGCAGCAAAACCATCCGGACAGGAAACGAGGCTTTCGATAAGCGTTTTAATGTAAGCAGCGATGATGAAGTCGCAGCCCTGCACATTCTGACGCCCGACTGCGCAGAGAAAATTCTGGCGCTGGCGGATTCCTCCTTCGGTAAGCTTGCCATAAACCTCAACAGTGACGGCAGACTGTATCTTGCGGTTCACAGCGGGCACGGCTTTTTTGACCTCGGCAAGGGCCGGGAGGATCCGGCACAGCTGCGCCGGCGCTTTACCCGTGAGCTGACGTGGTTTACGAATATGATCGATGTGTTCCGCGGCGCGTAAAGGAGGTGGGCAATATGCCGCTTTGGCTTGCTGTGGTGCTGTTGGCATCGGCGGTTATCGGCATCGTACTGTGCCGTAAATATCTGCGCCGAAACAAAACCGCGCGCATTCTCGGTATCAGTATCTGTGTGCTGCTGGCGTTGGCCTGCATCCTGTATATCGGTCTGACCCTTCTCTTTGTGGATGCGGTGCAAAACCAGCCGCCCGCATTGTGACAGGAAAGGCACCGGCAGAGGTGTGAAGGAGGCCGTATGAAAAAGAATCGAATCCTCATTATCAGCATCGTTCTTGCGATAGCGTTTGTGGCGTGTCCCATAGAATCTACGCGGAATATCACAGCGGGAATCGGTTTCATTCTCGGGGCTGTGTCGGTGGCATGGCTCGGGGTGCGCCGGCGGAAAGGCACACGGCAGGAATACGAGGATACTGTGCGGCGGTACACAGGCACCACGATGATGAAGGTGGTATGGATCGAGGAATCGGTCAATGAAAGGTGGGAGCAGCAGGAGGACGGCAGCGAACAGCTGCGCCGGGAGACAGTCTATCTTCCAACCTATGAGTACACCGTGAACGGCAAAACCTACCGGTACGCAAGCCGTCAGACCGTTTCCGGCAAGCGGGAACTGGGACGGTAGGTGGTCGGATATTACGATCCCACTCGGCCCGACCGTATTACCGAAAACAAGCCGCGAAAGCCTGTTTTGGGTGGGATGTGCTTCTTTATGTTTGCCGCATTCCTGCTCTGGTTCGGTATCATGTCCTTTGCCGGTATGCTTTCCATTTCCTGATACTGCGTACCTATGCCGGGTCGCAGCAGGCGCATTTCAGCCCCAAAAAACTTGTATGCACAGCGTGTGCTGCAATAAAGCAGGATAAATCCAAAATTTTGAGTTTCATTGAAAAAGGTCACCCACCGGCAGCGGGTAGACAATCTGTTTATAAGTATCAGGCTCGATGACCGTTATGGCATCGGGCTTTTTATAATCACTGCCGAGTTTCGCGATGATTTTATTAAAAGAAACGCCAATCGAAACAGTGATTCCCAACTCCCGTTTAATGCGGTCGCTGATTTCCTTGGCAATTTTTACAGGATCCCCAAACAAACCCAGACTGCCCGTAATATCCAGCCACGCCTCGTCCAAACCGAAGCTCTCCACTTGGTCGGTGTAGTCACGGAATATTTCACGCACATAGCCGCTGTACTTCTGGTATTTTCCATAGCTGGCGGGTACAATAATTAAGTCACGGCAATGCTGTTTGGCTTCCCAAATAGGCATCCCTGTTTTCACGCCCATACGCTTGGCAGGATAACTGGCGGTAAGTACAATGCCGTGTCGTGCTTCCGGGTCACCGCAGACCGCAATGCTTTTCCCACGCAGTTCAGGGTGTTCCTGCATTTCAACGCTTGCGTAAACGGAATTGCAATCGCAATGCAAGATGTGCCGCTGCCCCATATCGTCCCCATCTCCCATGCAGCTATTGCAACACCATAATATTTCACTTTTATTTGCGATTTACTAAATCGCAAATGAAAATACGTGTAATTGTACACTTGACTTTCCATACAAAAGACGGCACAATATAGCTGAGGTGATATACCGTGAGCAACTGGAATAAGCGAATTCGTGCCGCGCGCGAAGCACAGAAGATGACCCGCGAGATGGTCGTACAGAAAATGCAGCAGTTTCTGCCGGAATCCGAGAAGGCTGTGACCACACGTTCCTTGATTTCGTGGGAGGCCGGCGAGCGTGAACCCCGCGTTACCGTGGGTGTGGCGTTGGCAAAGGCTTTGGGGTTTGAGGATGTGGCAGATTTATATCTGGATTCTGAACCCAAACTGAATCAGGTGGGGCAGCAGCGTCTGGGGGAATACCGTTCCATGCTGCTGCACACGGCAGAGTTTACCAAAAAAACGGAACCGACACTGCGGTTGCTGCCGGTCTATTTACAGCCCGCCTCTGCCGGTATCGGTCAGTGGCTGGACGATGATGTCCAAGAGATGACCGAAGTGGACGAATCCGTACCCGCCAAGGCGGAGTTCGGTGTCCGCATCGCCGGTGACAGTATGGAGCCG
>OHZC01000653.1_pt1 | contig 9531 bp, 8 predicted proteins | sample 1580361 | NCBI WGS metagenome assembly OHZC01 (sample SAMEA3882532, study PRJEB24775) | human gut metagenome | biome: human-associated habitat; feature: intestine environment; material: feces | place: Netherlands | collected 2009/2010
GACCGCGGCAATGACCGGCAGCCCCGTCGTGGCGTCGATGTCGTCGCCGCCGTCCTTGACGATGGCGCACGCGGCCCCGTCTGCCGTCAGGCGGCAGAACTGCGGTGTGACCTCCACGACGATGCCCTTGGGCGTGCGCAGACCAACGCTTTCCGGCGCGTGGCCGGTCAGCAGCAGCCGTGCCGCGCCCGCCGCCCCCAGCGCCGCGCAGGTGCCGGTGGTGTAGCCGCAGCGCAGCAAACGCTGCCCGCTGCGGATGTAGTGCTCAAATTGGGGCTTCGGCTTTGCGCCGCTCCCAGCAAACAGCACCGCGTATTGGTCGGTGCTCAGTCCAAACAGCGCACAGATATTGTCCTGTGCAAAGGCGTCCTGCGGTGCCAGCACAGCGGACACGCCTGACGGCGCAACGCAGACAACGGCGTCGGCCAGCCTTTGGGCCAGCTCCAGCTCATGCAGCGTCACGATGACGGCCACATTCTTCTCATGTGCCAGCACTTGCAGGATGTCCATGAGCTCTGCCTTGCCCTTTACGTCCAAAAACGACGTTGGCTCGTCCAGAAGCAAAATCTCCGGCTGCTGGCAGACCGCGCGGGCCAGCAGCACGCGCTGGCGCTGGCCGTCGCTGATCCTGGCAAAATCGCGGTCCTCCAGCTCCTCCGCCCGGACAAGGCACAGAGCGTCGTGCACCTGCTGCCTGTCGGCATCGGACAAAATGCCCAGCCGCCCGGTGTAGGGGTAGCGCCCGGCGGCGGCGACCTCAAAGCAGGACGTCAGCTCGGTGCGGGCCGTGTGGGGCAGCATCAGTGCCAGCTTGCGCGCCCGGGCGTTGGGGGTGTAGGCCGTCAGGTCTTGCCCGTCCAGCAGCACCGCGCCGCCCTGTGCCGCCAGCTGCCCGGCCAGCGTTTTTAAAAGAGTGGATTTGCCCGCGCCGTTCGGACCGATGAGCGCCAGAATTTTGCCGCGCTCGGCGTGCAGGGCAATGTCCCGCAGCAGCGGCGCACCGTAACCGACGGCGAGATTTTGCGTTTCACAACAGCTCATACCGTGCCCTCCCCGCTGTGGCGGCGCACAAGCAGCCAGATGACCACCGGCGCACCGAACACCGCTGTGACCGAGCTGATGGACAACTCGGTGGGTGCAAACAGGCTGCGGGCGATCAGGTCGCACAGCAGGCAGAATGCCGCGCCGCCCAGTGCGCAGCCCGGCAGCACCCGCAGCGGTTTTGCACTGCCCAGCGTATGTTTTACCAGATGCGGCACCGCAATGCCGACGAAGGAGATCGGTCCGGCAAATGCCGTGACGCAGGCCGCCAGCAGGCTTGACAGCAGCACAAGCACCACGGAAAACGCCCGCACCGGCACGCCGACGCTGGCGGCGTAGCTTTCGCCCAGCTGGTAGGCGGCCATCGGCTTGGAGAGCAAAAACGCGGCGGCCAGGCAGGGCAGAACGATGGCTGCCGCCGTGGCGACATTGCCCCAGGTCATGCCGGAGAAGCTGCCCATCGACCAGTTGTGCAGGTTGACAATGTTGGAATCCTGCGCGAAGGCGACGACAATATCGGTGACGGCCGAGCAGATGTAGCCGATCATGACGCCGCAGATAACCAAAATGCTCATCTGCTGCACGCGGCGCGCCACGGCCAGCACAAACAGCATGGCCGCCATGGCCCCGGCAAACGCCGCCAGAATCAGCGTCAGTGAGCCGGTGAGCAGACCGCGGTTCAAAAAGACGACCATCGTCAGCGCCACGGCCAGCTTGGCCCCGCTGGAAATGCCCATGACAAAAGGCCCGGCAATCGGGTTGGCAAAAAACGTTTGCAGCAGATACCCGGCCACCGAGAGCGCCGCCCCCAGCAGCACGACCATGACGGCGCGCGGCAGGCGCAGCTGCAGCAGGATATTGGCCGCCAGCGCGTTTGTGCCGCGGCCCAGCAGGGCCGCCGCGATGTCCGCCGGGGAGAGCGCAATGCTGCCCCAGAACAGGTTGAGCGCAAACAGCGCCAGCAGGGCCGCCGCCATGGCGAGGTATGCAATTGTCATGCGTTTGGAGGTGTGCATGCGTGGTTCCCTTTGCGGCGGGCGGCAATGGTGCGGGCGGATATGGAATCCACCCCTGCGGATGCGCCACGGTTTTGTGCGCCCGTTTTTGCCGCCGCGTTAAATTTTCAGTGCAGCTTCGTCAAAAATGTCAATTCACTGTCGTCCGGGTCATCCTCGGTGAACACCTTGTTCATATCCAGGATCAGATCCGGCAGCTCCATGCTCTGCTGGAAAAGGCTCTGCGACGTACACCAGACGCTGCCGCTTTGCACGGCCTTGAAGTCCGTCAGCATCGGACATTTGGCGAGCAGCTCATCCATTGTGCGCAGCTCGCCCTCAATCGTGCTGTTGTAGAGCAGCACATCGGCGTCACGCGCCCCGGCGTAGAAATCCTCGAGCGAGATATTGACAGTCGCCAGATTGTTGCCGCTGTCCGTCAGGTCGGCAAAGACGTAGCTGCCGCCCGCCAGCCCGATCATCTTGGCGACGTAATCGCCGCCCTTGCGCACCGTGGCTAGATTGTTTGAGGTGATGGAGAAGAACGCCGCAGTCTTGCCGGTGGGTTCCTCATCCAGCAGCGGTGCAATGCGCTGCACAGCGTCGTTAAAAACGCGCTCGGCCTCCTCGGTTCTGCCCAGCAGGATGCCGTACAGCTTGACCCATTCCATCCGGGCCAGCGGGTCACTCTCGTAGCTCGAGCGCTCGACGAGGACCGGCACGCCGAATTTTTCGAGCTGCTCTTTCACCTCGGGCGTGTGGTAGATCATTGTGTTCTCGATGGCAAGGCCGCAGTCGGCGGACAGGATCGTCTCGTAATCGGGCGCGCTGTACTTGCCCGCGTAGGCGATCTCGCCCTGCTCCATGGCGGTCCGGGCCGCGTCGAGGTACCAGTTTTCGGCCTGCGTGCCGGACAGCGCCACAGCCCCCAGCCCGCCAATGCTGATGATGGGGTCCATCGCGGACGACGACACAAGGTAGATATTTCGGATAGGCTGCTGCAAAACGGTGATGTCAGCGTCCAGATTGGCGGGCGCAGCAGCCCCCTCCGGCACGACGAGATAGCGGCTGCCGTCAATCGTGATGAGGTCATAGCCGCCCGCGCACACATCCACCGTGAACTGCTTCGCATATTCCAGCGGATAGCGGTTTTCTATCGTCAATGCGTCCGTTTGCGCGGGAGCCTGGGATGCAGCCGCGCACCCTGCCAGCAGCAGAGCGGGCAGGGCAAAAGCTGCCGTGCGCCTCATTCGGCGGCGGCCAGCGTCGCGCTGTCAAAGGTCAGGGTATAGTCGATCTCGTGCGGGGTGCTCATGGCGACGGTGTCCGCCGTGACGGCCAGCGCGGTATCCAGCGCGGCAACGGGGATCTCAAACGTCGAGTTGCCGTCGGTGTTGACGGGCAGGTACTTTTCGCCGTCAACGAGCATATAGTCATAGTTCGGGCTGCTCCAGACGATGGTTGCGGTCATAATGCCGTCGGCCACGGTCAGCGCGGCGCGCGGCGTGATGATACGCTCGATGATGGGGTCGTTGGCGAGGTTCAGCAGCATGACGACGCGCTCCATCGCGCCGCAGCTCTCGAAGCTCTCGCGGAAGTACGACGCAACGTCGTTCTTGACGCCCATAGCGGCGAACACGATGGCGAAGTCCGACCCGTCGGCCACGCTGGCCTGACGGACGATCTGGACGGCCAGCTCGTTGTGCTTCATGCCGGAGCCGGAGAAGATCGGCAGCTTCTGGCCGCGGATCAGCGTGGCCAGGCAGTCAATCGAAGAAATGCCGGTGTGGATGTAGTTGCGGGGGTAGACACGGCTGACAGGGTTGATGGGCGCACCGTTGACATCGCGGCGGGCGACGGGGTAAATGTCACCGAGGCCGTCGATGGGGCGGCCCAGACCGTCCAGCACGCGGCCCAGCAGCTCGGGGCTTAAATCCATCATCATCGGGTGGCCGGTCAGCACCGTGCGGTTGTTGACAAGGCTCAGCCCGCGGGTGCCCTCAAACACCTGAATGACGCAGCGGTCACCATCGACACGGACAACACGGCCCACGCGGGTCGAGCCGTCGTCGAGGTGCAGCTCTGCCATTTCGTCATACTGGACGCCCTTGACGCCGTCCAGCACGACCAGACTGCCGTTGATTTGGGAAAGTCCGATATGTTCCAGAATCATGTTGTTCCCTCCTCATCAGCCCTGGGCCACGGCGGCCAGCTTGGTGTCGATTGCTTTTTGCAGCTCGTCCAGCTTGCTCAAATCGTCGTTGGGCACGGTATACTTCATCTGGACCAGCTCGTCAAACAGGCCGGTGGCCAGCAGACGGCTGACAGGCACCTGCTTGGCGACGAGCGCGGCGCACTTGTCGTACAGGTACAGAATGGTTTCCATCATTTTCAGCTGCTTTTCCAGCGGGACGTAGGTGTCAACCGCGTGGAAGGCGTTCTGCTGCAAAAATCCGACGCGGATGACGCGGGCGATCTCAATCGTCAGCTTCTGGTCGTCGGGCAGCACGTCAGAGCCGATCAGCTTGACGATCTGCATCAGATTGTTCTCCTGCAGCAGCAGGTTGGCGATGCGCTCACGGCAGGACATGAAGTCGTGGCCGACGTTGTCGTAGTACCAGCCGCCGAGGTCGCCCAGATACTCGCTGTAGGAGTCGTTCCAGTTGATGGCGGGATAGTGGCGGGCGTAGGCCAGCGACTTATCCAGCGCCCAGAAGCAGCGGGTGAAACGCTTCGTGTTCTGGGTGACAGGCTCGGAGAAGTCGTTGCCCTGCGGGCTGACAGCGCCGATGACGGAGACAGAGCCTTCCGCGCCGTTCAGCGTCCTGACGTAACCGGCGCGCTCGTAGAACTCAGCCAGACGGCTGGGCAGGTACGCGGGGTAGCCCTCGTCGGCGGGCATCTCCTCCAGACGTCCGCTGATCTCACGCAGAGCCTCGGCCCAGCGGGAGGTGGAGTCGGCCATCATGGCGGCGTGGTAGCCCATGTCGCGGTAATACTCAGCCAGCGTGATGCCGGTGTAGATAGAAGCCTCACGGGCGGCGACAGGCATGTTGGACGTGTTCGCGATCAGGACGGTACGGTCCATCAGGCTCTTGCCCGTGCGGGGGTCGACCAGCTCGCTGAACTCCTGCAAAGCCTGCGTCATCTCGTTGCCGCGTTCGCCGCAGCCGACGTAGATGATGATGTCGGCGTCGCACCATTTTGCGATCTGGTGCTGGGTCATCGTCTTGCCGGTACCGAAGCCGCCGGGGATGGCCGCAGCGCCGCCCTTGGCCAGCGGGAACATCGTATCGATGACACGCTGACCCGTGATCAGCGGGCGGGGCGAGGTCATGCGCTCAGCAGACGGGCGCGGGGTGCGGATAGGCCACTTCTGGCAGAGGGTCAGCGTGTGCTCCTTACCCTTGGCATCGGTCAGCTTGACGATAGGCTCGTTGACGGTGTAGCTGCCGTTGTCGGCCACCCAGGTGACGGTACCGGAGACCGTCGGCGGCACCATGCAGCGGTGCTCGATGGCCGGGGTCTCGGGGCAGGTGGCGTAGATCTGGCCCGCGGTCAGGGTGTCCCCCTGCCGTACGGTCACGGTCACGTCCCACTTGGCGGCCTCGTCCAGAGACGGCTCATGCGCACCGCGCTCGATGAAGCTGCCCATGTGCTGCTCGATGGCGGGCAGCGGACGCTGGATGCCGTCATAGATGTTGCGCAGGATGCCGGGGCCGAGGGTCACGGACAGCGGGCCGCCCGTGCTCTCGACAGGCTCACCTGCCTTCAGGCCGCCGGTCTCCTCATAGACCTGGATGGTGGTTTCCTTGTCGTTCATGCGGATGACCTCGCCGACAAGGCGTGCCTTGCCGACATAGACCATCTCCATCATTTCCAGATCGGTCTTGCCCTTGATGGTGACAACGGGGCCGTTGATGCTGTAAATTGTATTTTTCATAGCTTTGCCCCTCAAATGTTAATTTCCAGACCGGCGTTTTCCAGGAACCAGTCATGCTGGGCCTCCAGACGGGCCTCCAGCGTATCGTCGGCAGCCACGCCCTTCGCGGGGTTTGCGCCCTTCAGGCCGCCCAGCGTGATGCTGTCGTCGGCCTCCAGAACGGTGCCTGCGGGCAGTTCGACGTTTTTCAGCAGCGGAAGGTCGGCGGCGCGGGCCGTGATCTTGGCGTTCTCGCCTAAGGTCTCCGCCAGAGAAGCGGCCTCTTTCTGCAGCCAGGCGGCGTAGTCCTTGCCGGCCACAAAGGCAGCCAGCTGCTCACGGGCCTTCGAGAAGGTCTCGTCGGCGATTTTCTGGCGCTGGGCAGCCAGCGTGGCGCGGGCGGCCATGCGGGCCGCGCTCAAATCGCGGTTGGCGCGGGTCTTGGCGCGCTCGGTCTCAAAGCGCAGGGTGCGCTCCACGCGGGTGTTCTCGGTCCTGCGCGTCTCGTCCAGCTGGCTGTTGATCGCGCGCTCCGTCTCCTCACGGATGGCGGCGCAGGCAGCCTCGCCCTCGGCGCGGATGGACTCGAGGAATCGCTCGGCGCGGGTATCTAATTCGTTCATGGTCACACCTCTTAAATCTTGACGCCGATGGCCTCGCGGATATAGCGGGTCAGGCGGTCCTTACCGGCAGCACCGCCGCCGGTGGAGGGCACCGTGATGAGCAGCGGCCCACCGGCAGCGCGGGCGCTGTCCAGCGTGGCCGTGTAGGTCTCGGCGATCTTCTCGGTCACGAGCAGCACGGCGATGTCGGGCTGCTGGGCTGCCATTTCCAGCGCGTTGCGCAGGTCGGCTTCGCTGCGGGCGACGGTGCCCTCAATACCCGCAAGGCGCAGACCGTTCATGGCGTCGGAGTTGTCGCTGATGAGAAAGAACCGCATGGCGTTACACCAGCTTGGACAGGATCATGATGGAGATGACCAGGCCGTACAGAGCGATGGACTCGCCCAGGGCGACGAAGATCAGGCTCTTGCCGAAGGTCTTTTCGTTCTCGCTGTTGGCTGCGATAGCGGCAGGCGCAGCGGAAGCGACGGCCATGCCGCCGCCGATACCGGCAAGACCCGTAGCCAGAGCGGCAGCGACCAGACCGATGCTCAAAGAGCTATTGTGGTCATTGTCGGTGTTGACGGTCTCGGAAGCGGTGGTGGCAGCGGCGGTGTCGGCATTGGCATCATCCGCGGCAAAGACGCCCAGTGCGCCGCAGCAGGTCACAGCGGCCACGATCAGGATGGTAACGAACAGTTTGCTGAACTTGGTTTTCATAATGGAACCCTCCGTAATTTTTTGTTTTATTCCGCGCCCCTCTGTCAAGGCGCTTTTGCAGGGGCCGGGCATGCCCGGCCCGCGGCTTCGATTCTATCGTCCGATTGTGGGATGGTTGCGGGCCGGATATGTCCGGCCTTTACGGCGCATCTTACGCTTTTGCTTTCTTCAAATCAAAGGCTACGAACTTGCGGCCGCCGCCCTTGTAGCAGCGGCTGAACATCTCGTAGAACTCCAGACGGATGCCCTGAATGGCGGAGAGCAGTGCCTCGAGGCAGATGACCACGAGGTTGCCCAGGATGACCACAACAATGTTGTTCGGCGTACCGGCCAGTGTAAAGACGACCATCATCATGCTGGCGTGGACGATGACGAACGCACCGACACGCAAAAACGAGATCGTGTTGGACAGGTAGCTCAGCACCGTTTCCAGCAGTTCAAATACGCTCTGCATCAGGTAGTTGCCCATACCGCCCGCAGGCTTCCAGGGCTTGCCCTCGACCATCGGGGCCAGCAGCTCCGCAAAGAGCAGCAGCACCAGACCGACGACCATGCCGACCACCGCCAGCACCTGCGGCATAAACGTGACAGCACCCATATAAGCGGACGCCAGATCAACGCCGCACAGGTAGGTCACCATGCCGACAAGGCCGTTGGGCGAGAAGATGAACTCGCCCCACTCCCTGTGGCGGGCGTGGGTGTACATATTCAGTACCATGGCGGCCAGCACCAGCACAATGCCGATGTAGACAGCCACCATCAGGATGCCGGTGATGGAATCCATAACGGAAACGGGCTTGCCTGCCATGCCAAGCGCATGGTAGAGCGGGTCAAGGGCCTCCTCGTAGCCAAAGAGAGAACCGTAGACCAGGCCGAAGATCGTGCTCGAAATGCCGCAGGGGATCATCAGATGGAACAGGTCATTGTGCTTGACCTTCCACATGAACGTGCTGAACAGTGCCAGCACGATACCCTGCCCGACGTCGCCAAACATCATGCCGAACAGCACGGTGAATGTGATCGCTACAAAGCCGGTGACATCTGTCTCGCCGTAGGCGGGCAGACCGTACATTTCGACGAAAAACTCAAAAGGGCGGCTCCACCAGGGGTTCTTCAGCTTGGTGGGGGGCGTCATCTTACCGGCGGATTCCGGTCCGTCCACCGTGACGCGCAGCCCATGGATGCCGCGGGCCTTGCCCGCGACCTCGTCCACCTCCGACGCCGGGACCCAGCCGACGCAGAAGAAGTGCTCGCCCTTGACCGCGGCCATGCGGCGCAGGTCGTAGACCGCCGCGTAGTAGCAGGCTGTGTTGTACAGCAGCTGAACCTTGTCGGCGTTTTGCTGCCACAGGGCGGCAATGCGGGCGTTGACGTCCTCGACGCTCTTGTTGACAACGTCGAGGTTCTCTTTAAAGTGCTCGATGATCTCGGCGGGCGAGCCAGCCGCGCCGGGCACATGCACCGGCTCAAAATAGAGCATCGAGAAGATGCCGTCGGTCTCCAGCGCGTGCTCCCGCGGGGTCATGTAGACGCCCCAGTAACCGGCCTTCGTCTGGTTGCAGGGGGTGAACAGGATGTACGGGTCGTCGCCGTAGTTGTTCATCAGCTTGTTGTAGCCCTCCGTCGGCAGGAAGCCGAAGCGGATCTTGACGTGGGCGCAGTCGAGAATGTCGTCCACGTTGACCTTCAGGCCGGTAAAGTGGCTGTACTGCTCGATGCCGTCCTCGCAGAGCTTCTTCTGGTCCAGCAGGACCTTGCGCTCGGCGCAGAGGTCGTCGATCTTTTCCAGCAGGTCGCTCAGATAGCTGCGGCCCTCGGCATCCACCGGGTCGCTGTGCTGCTGCCCCTCGTGCAGCTCCATATTGGCCTCTTTGGCCATCGTCTCGATCTGGTCGCGGATCGCGGTGTGGGGGTTTTCCTCATTCAGAGCGCCGTATCCCAGCGATTCCGACATATATCTGGTTGCGGGCTCAAGGTCAAAGCGTCCGTCCATGCAGCACGAGCCGATAAACTCGTTCAGCTGGGGCATCGTGCCCTGCACCCGCACCAGTTTCATCTTTTCAACCAATCAGTTCACACTCCTTGTTTCAGCTTGCCTCCCTCGGCGAGACAGACTCCCCCGACACGGGGGAGGTGGCGCTTGCGCCAGAGGGGGACGGTGCCCCGCAGGGGCGGAGGGAGCGAACCTTGCCATCACCCGAAATATTTCGGGCTGCCGCGAAGCTCTCTCCCCCACCGCCTGCGGGCGGAG
>OHZC01000662.1_pt1 | contig 9407 bp, 9 predicted proteins | sample 1580361 | NCBI WGS metagenome assembly OHZC01 (sample SAMEA3882532, study PRJEB24775) | human gut metagenome | biome: human-associated habitat; feature: intestine environment; material: feces | place: Netherlands | collected 2009/2010
CGTAGGGAGGGGTCTTGACCCCTCCGCGGGGCGTCGGGGACGCCGCCCCCTACAACACAATCCGCAGGGCTTCTCATTACCGCAAACGTCCGCGGCGGCCTGGGGGCAGGCCGCCCTACATCCCACTTTATCACAGCTCGCAGGGCGGGGGCCCTCGCCCCGCCGCAACTCTGACGGCAATGCCTATGTTGCCTACACCAAGGACAGCAATGAAGCAGGTACCTACAGCGAAGTCTCTAAGACTAATAAGCTTGACGCTGGTTTTACGGCGAATGCTAATAGCACTTTGAACGGCAAGACTGGTAACGAAGCCTGATTTTGAGTTTCATTAAGTTCCATCACCTCCCGTGGTGGGTTTTTTATACCCTCTACCTTATAATACCAGCTCTGTAGGGGCCGGGCATGCCCGGCCCTCAACCTTGCCATAGCCGCGCGGCCCCGGGTCAGCCGTAGGGGAGGGATTTATCCCTCCCGCAGAAAAGCCTCCCTTGTCAAAGGGAGGTGGACGCCGAAGGCGGCCGGAGGGATTCTGACGGGCCTTGCCCTGCACGCCGTCCCCTCGCAGCCGGGCGGGAATCCCTCCGCCTCGTTTACGCTCGGCACCTCCCTTTGACAAGGGGGGCCTTTCGACAATCCGTCCCTACAACCTCCGAAAGGCGGTTACCATGCCCCAAACTCCAAAGCTGTCTCCACAACAAAAGGTCGCCCTTGTGGAAAAAATCAAAGCAGGCGAGATCAGCCGTCAGGCCGCAGCGCAAAGCGTCGGCGTCAGCAACACCACCGTGCGCCAATGGCTGCGCATCTATGAATCCGAGGGTGCAGACGGACTTGCACCCCGGGAAAAGTCCCGCCACCTTACCGCCGAGGAAAAGCAGGCCGCCGTGGCGGAGTACCTCGCGGGCGGGGTCTCGCTGTTTGACGTCTGCAAAAAGTACGGCATCCGCAGCCCGCAAAACCTGCAAAAGCTCGTGGAAAAGGCGCAGGCGGGCGGCGAGCTGCGCGGCTACCACGGCGCGTCCCGCCACAGGGGCGGCGCGTACACCACCGCCGCGGACCGGGAAAAGATCGTGCGGGAATGCCTGGCCGACGGCTGCGATTACGGCGCAGCCGCGTTAAAATATAACGTCGATTACAAGGCGCTGGTGCATTGGGTGGGGCAGTACCGTGCGGGCGCGGCCCTGCACGACGCCCGCCACAGCAGCGAGGGCACAAGCCGCGCCAGGGGCCGCGCCCGCACCGTGCCGCCGATGCAGCGGATGGTCATGGTGCTGGACTGTCTGGAAAACCGGAAAAATTACGGCGCTATGGCGCAGAAATACGCGATAGCCTACCACCAGATCTACCGCTGGGTGCAGCGCTATCTGCAGGACGGCTGGCTCGGCATGAATGACCGCCGCGGCCCCGCCGACGACCCCGACCCGGCGGGGGAGTGGGGGAAGATCGCCCCCGCCGGTGAGGCCGACGCGGAGCAGTGGGTAGCCAAATGCAAAGGCGTACCGGAGGCTTTGCCCGCCATGCTGCGCCGCGCCGGGTACAGCTGGATGATGATTGCAAAAATTCTGTTTGATCTGGCGCGGATGTAGGGGCCGGGCATGCCCGGCCCTCAGCCTTGCGTAATTGCCCGTGAACGGGCAGCAGTCCACAGTTGCGGGCCGGGCATGCCCGGGCGCGCGCCGGGCAGCCTTACGGCGACAACCCGTTCACGGGCAGCCGCCCACAGTTGCGGGCCGGGCATGCCCGGCCCCTACAGCGCTGCAAAAAACTTTCCAAATCCCCTTGACACGCCCTTGCTTTTATGATAAACTATCCCTTGTAAAAAAAGCAGCAACCGGCAGTAGGCCGTCGGCTCACCTTGAGGGTTTGCAAAAGCCCCGGGTCATACCATGATTACGCACAACAGGTGCGCAACTTCGTATGTTCGGCGGCTGCTTTCAATGGCAGCCGCTTTTGTCATTATCATACACTTGTGGGAGGTGTGTTACAATCGCCAGCAACAGCAAATCCAACGAACTGGAGATCAATGAGCAGATCCGCGACAAAGAAATCCGTCTGATCGGGGCGGATGGCGCGCAGATGGGCATTATGAGCCCGCGCGACGCACTGAAGATGGCTATCGACAAGGACCTTGACCTCGTCAAGGTCGCGCCGCAGGCCAAGCCGCCGGTGTGCAAAATTCTTGATTACGGTAAATACCGGTTCGAGATGCAGAAAAAGGAAAAGGAAGCCAAGAAGAACCAGAAAGTGGTTGAACTCAAGGAGATCCGCCTTTCCCTGAACATCGACACCAACGACTTCAACACCAAGGTGAACCAGGCTGCTAAGTTCCTGCAGCAGGGTCACAAGCTCAAGGTGAGCATCCGGTTCCGCGGCCGTGAGATGGCACATACCAGCCTGGGTCTGGATGTCCACAAGCGTTTTGCCGAGGCGTTGGAGGGCAAGGCCGTCATCGACAAGCAGCCCAAGCTTGAGGGCCGCAGCATGATGATGTTCATGTCCCCCGTTCCCAACAAGTAAGAAAGTAAACTCTCTAGGAGGAAACAACAATGGCTAAAATGAAGCTCAAGACCCTTTCCGGCGCCAAGAAGCGCTTCAAGATGACTGCTTCCGGCAAGATCAAGCGCAATGCGTCCAAGCGCCGTCACATCCTGACCAAAAAGACCACCAAGCTCACCCGCGGCCTGCGTATGCCCAAGTACGTCGACAAGACCAACGAGGCTGCCGTCAAGAAAATGATGCCCTACGGTGGCTAATCACTAAGACATTTAAAGGTCAGTTACTACCAGTTACAGACAAAGGAGATATAAAACATGGCTCGTATTAAAGGCGCTACCATGACGCACAAGCGTCGTGCTAAGACTCTCAAGCTCGCAAAGGGTTACTACGGTGCTAAGTCCAAGCACTTCCGCATGGCCAAGCAGGCCGTTATGAAGAGCGGCAACTACGCTTTCGTCGGCCGTAAGCAGAAGAAGCGCCAGTTCCGCAACCTGTGGATCACCCGCATCAACAACGCTGTTCGTGCTCAGGGTATGAACTACTCCACCTTCATGAACGGCCTGAAGAAGGCCGGCGTCGAGCTGAACCGCAAGATGCTGTCTGAGATGGCCATCCATGATCCCGCCAGCTTCAACGCGCTGGTCGAGACCGCCAAGAAGGCTCTGTAATAGCTTGCATAAAAGACTCGCGCACACGCGCGAGTCCTTTTGTGTTTAAAGGGGAAAATGGCAAAAAAGCGGGCAACCAAGGAAAGCTCTCCCCTCATCCGGCCTGCGGGCCGCCTTCTCCCCCAAGGGGAGAAGGCTTGAGGCTGTGGAGCCTTCCCCTTCGGGGAAAGGTGTCGGCGGCCCCGACCACCGGCGGATGAGGGACGGCCTTTCGGCAGAATGCCGTTTCCCTTTATTCATACAAATCAGTTGATTTTATCCAAAAGGGGCGCTACAATGGAAACGATCACAAGCCGCGAAAACGCTAAGATCAAATACGCCTGCGCGGTGCGCGACTCAGAAAAGCAGCGCGCCGCCGACGGGCTTTTCTTTGCCGAGGGGCCGAAGCTCTGCCTGGAGCTGGCCAAAAGCTGCACGCCGCGTGCGATGTACGCCACGGCGGCGGCGCTGGCAAAAACGCCCGAGCTGGCCCAATTCGACCCCGCCGAGATCGCGCCCCATGTGGCCGAAAAATTAAGCGGCACCAAATCCAATCAGGGCGTGTTTGCCCTGTTTGAAACGCCCGTGCCGCCCGCGGACACGCTGGACACGGCCCGCCGCATTTTGATGCTGGAGGGCGTGCAGGACCCCGGCAACGTGGGTACGCTGCTGCGCAGCGCTGCCGCGTTCGGCTTTGATGCCGTCGTGCTGGGGCCGGGCTGCGCGTCGCCGCTGTCGCCCAAGACGCTGCGGTCCTCGATGGGCGCGGCGGGGCGGCTGCCGACGCTGCACAGCGACGATCTGCCCGCCGCGCTGGCCGCATTGCGTGCCCGCGGTGTGACGACGCTGGCGACGGCGCTCTACCGCTCGCGTCCGCTGGACGAGGCCGGGAACGATTTCCCGGGCGGGCTGTGCGTCGTCATCGGCAGCGAGGGGCAGGGCCTGACGGACAGGACCGTCGAGGCCTGCGACATGGCCGTCCGCATCCCGATGACAGACCGCGTCGAGAGTTTGAACGCGGCAGTGGCGGGCAGCGTGCTGCTGTGGCATTTCAGGGGCGTGTGAAAACGCAGATACAGGCGTAGGGGGAGGCGTCGGCAACCATGGACAAAACACTTGCCTGGCTCTGGCTGGCGGATGCCGTCGGCTCGGGCTGCCAATATGCGCAGGAGCTGCTGGCGCTCTACCCGGACCCGGCGGAGCTGTACGACGCCCTGCGCGCCGGGATCGAAGCCCCGCCCGCCTGCCTGACGCCCCACGCGCTGGCACAGCTGCGGGACACGACGCCCTTTGATTATGAGGAACGGCTCGACCACTGCCTGCTGTCGGGCATTGATGTGCTGACGCCCGACGAGGGCGTTTACCCGGACCGTCTGCGGGACCTGCCCGACCTGCCGCTTGCGCTCTACGTCACCGGCAGCATCGCCTGCCTGAACGGGCGGCGGTACGCGGGCATGGTGGGCACGCGGCGGCCCAGCGCCTACGGGCGGCAGGCCGCGTTTGACCTGTCGCTGGCGATGGCGCAGGCGGGCGTCGTGCTCGTCAGCGGCCTGGCTGACGGGCTGGACAGCGAGGCGCACCGCGCCGCCGTGCAGGCTGATGTGCCGACGGTTGCCTTTCTGGGCACGGCCATCGACAAGACCTACCCCGCGTCCAACGCCAAGCTGCGCACCGCCATTGAAAAGGGCGGCGGCGCGGTATGCAGCGAGTACCCGCCCGGCTACAGCGGCCGCACGACGGGGACCTTTCTGGCCCGCAACCGGCTCATTGCCGCGCAGAGCGAGGTGCTCTGCGTCGCCGAGGCCCGCACCCGCAGCGGCACGCTGAACACCGTCGGCCACGCCGCGCGGCTGGGCCGCCCCGTGCTGGCTGTGCCGGGCAGCATCTACAGCGCCCTGAGCGAGGGCACAAACGAGCTGCTGCGCACCCACCGCGCCGAGCCGCTCTGCAAAGCCGCGGACGCGCTGGACATACTGGGTATTGGCGCGGAGACCGCCGCCCCGGCGCAGCAACGGTTTGACCCGGCCACGGTCAGCGCCGATGCGCAGGCCGTCTACGCCGTGCTGAAGCCCACGCCCCAGAGCATCGACGCCCTGTGCGCCGCCGCGAACCTGCCCGCCGGACGGGTGCTGGCGGCGTGTACGGAGCTGGAGCTGATGGGAGGAGCCCAGGCGCAGCCGGGGAGAAGATATATTGCAGTATAATAGATGAAGGCAGTGGCAAGGTGCCCGGGCGGATATGGAATCCGCCCCTACGGCTGTAGGGGTCGGCGTCCTCGACGACCCGGGGCGTTTGCGGCGGCGATAAGCTGGCGGGCGAACAATGTTCGCCCCTACAGGCAACGCTCGGAAGCATGCGTGTCATCTAAATTTAAACATTGAGGTAACTTATGCCAAAATTAGTCATCGTGGAATCCCCTGCCAAGGCCAAGACCATTGGCAAGTATCTGGGCCGCGGCTACAAGGTCACGGCCAGTATGGGCCATGTGCGCGACCTGCCCGCCAGCACGCTGGGCATTGATGTCGAAAATGGCTATACACCGAAATATATCACCATCAAGGGCAAGCAGAAGCTCGTCAAGGAGCTGAAGGCCGAGGCCAAAAAGTGCGACGGCGTCCTGCTGGCAACCGACCCGGACCGCGAGGGCGAGGCCATCAGCTGGCATCTGGCGAACATTCTGGGGCTGGACCCCAGCGCACCCAACCGCGTGACCTTTGACGAGATCACGAAGAAGGGCGTCAAGGAGGGCATGGCCCACCCGCGCGCCATCAATATCGACCTGTTCAACGCCCAGCAGGCCCGGCGCGAGCTGGACCGTCTGGTCGGCTACAAATTGAGCCCGTTTCTGTGGAAGAAGGTCCGCCGCGGCCTGTCCGCGGGCCGCGTGCAGAGCGTGGCCGTGCGGCTGATCCGGGACCGTGAGCTGGAAATTGAAAACTTCAAGCCCGACGAATACTGGAACATCGACGCGCTGCTGAACCCGCAGGGCGAGAAGGGCGAGTTCACGGCCCGCCTGGCCGCCACCGCCGACGGCAAAAAGCTGACCGTCACCAATAAGCAGCAGGCCGACGGCATTCTGGCCGCGCTGGACGGCAGGGACTATACCATCACGAAGATCGAAAAGGGCAAGCGCCGCCGCCAGCCCTCGCCGCCCTTCATCACGTCCACCTTGCAGCAGGACGCGAGCCGCGCGTTCGGCTTCTCGGCCACCCGCACGATGCGCGCCGCCCAGACGCTGTATGAAGGCGTGGACATTGCGGGCCACGGCACGGTGGGTCTTATCACCTACATGCGTACCGACTCGCTGCGCATTGCCGCCGAGGCTCAGGCCGCGGCCAAGACCTTTATTGCGGAGCGCTGGGGCGACAACTACGTCTGCAAGACCGCCCGCAAGTGGAAAAGCCGCTCCGCCACCGCCGCGCAGGACGCCCACGAGGCCATCCGCCCGTCTATGCCCGAGCTGACCCCCGACGAGGTCGAGCAGAGCATCAGCGGCGACACCGCAAAGCTCTACCGCCTGATCTGGAGCCGCTTTATGGCCAGCCAGATGGCCGACTGCATTCAGGACACCGTCTCCGCGTCCATCACGGCAGGGGACTACCTGTTCCGTGCGTCGGGCTTCCGCGTCTCGTTCGACGGCTTCACCGCGCTGTACGAGGAATCCACCGACGACGCCAAAAAGAAGGAGACCGCCCTGCCCCCGCTGGAGGAGGGTCAGACCCTCAAACTCAAAAAGCTGACGGCGGACCAGAAGTTCACCCAGCCGCCGCCGCTTTACACCGAGGCCACGCTGATCCACGCGCTGGAGGAAAACGGCATCGGACGCCCGTCCACCTATGCGCCCATCATCACGACCATCGTGGACCGCGGCTATGTGGAGAAGGACCAGAAGAAGCTGAAAACCACCCCGCTCGGCCAGGCCGTCAACACGGTCATGATGGAGCAGTTCCCTGACATCGTCAACGTGAAATTCAGCGCTGACATGGAGAAAAAGCTCGACGTTGTCGAAGCCGGCCAGGCGGACTGGGTCAAGACCATCGACGACTTTTACCAGGGCTTTGAAAAGAGCCTGGAGCAGGCCGAGAAGAATATGGAGGGCAAGCGCATCAAGGTCGAGGACATCCCCACGGATGAGATCTGCGAAAAATGCGGGCGGCCCATGGTCATCAAATCTGGCCGCTACGGCAAGTTTGTGGCATGCTCGGGCTTCCCGGAGTGCCGCAACGCCCACCCGCTGGTCAAGGACACGGGCGGCCTCTGCCCGCTGGACGGCGGCCACATGCTGGTGCGCAAGAGCGCCAAGGGCCGCGTCTACTACGGCTGCAGCAACTACCCCAAGTGCAACTATATGACCTGGGACGAGCCGGTGCCCGAAAAGTGCCCCCAGTGCGGCAGCACCCTCTTTAAAAAGAAGGGCCAGCTGTACTGCGCCAAAGAGGGGTGCGGGTTTGTGAAGGCGATTGAGAAGAAATGACCGCTTTCGGCACTTCTGTAGGGGTCGATGCCTGCATCGACCCGCGGACAGGCTGCCGACTTGCGGGCGGATGCGCGTATCCGCCCCTACAACCTGCGGAAAACAGAGACGTTACGGAGAAACTATGCAAGTGAAAATCATCGGTGCCGGTCTGGCCGGCTGCGAGGCGGCGCTTTGGCTGGCGGACCGCGGCGTGCAGGTCGAGCTGTACGAGCAGAAGCCCGCAAAATATTCCCCGGCCCATAAAAGCGCGGGCTTCGCGGAGCTGATCTGCTCCAACTCGCTCAAGGCCGAGCGCCCCGACTCCGCGTCGGGCCTTTTGAAAATTGAGATGAAGATGATGGGCAGCCATCTGTTGGACGCCGCCGAGACCGCCCGCGTGGCGGCGGGCGGTGCGCTGGCCGTGGACCGCGATGTGTTTTCCACCGCCGTGACCGAAATGGTGGAAAACCACCCCAACATCACGGTCCGGCGCGAGGAGGTCACGGCGCTGGACGAGAGCGCACCCGTGCTCGTCGCCAGCGGCCCGCTGACCGAGGGCGCATTGGCACAGGCCGTCGCCGCGCTGACCGGCGACCATCGGCTGAGCTTTTATGACGCTGTCGCACCCATCGTGACCGCCGAGAGCCTTGACTATGACAAGGTTTTTGCCGCGTCCCGCTATGGCCGCGGCGAGGCGGACTACCTGAACTGCCCGTTCAATAAAGAGGAATACGAGGCGTTCCACGCGGCGCTCATTGCCGCCGAGCGCGCGCCGCTCCACGACTTTGACGGCGACCTGACCGTCTACGAGGGCTGTATGCCGATTGAGGTCATGGCCGCCCGCGGCGCGGATACGATCCGGTTCGGCCCCCTGCGCCGCTGCTGCTGCTGAGTGCGACGACCCTGTGAAGATGGGCCTCGTGCAGGCGCTGGGCGTCCTCATCGACACCATCGTCATCTGCAGCTGCACGGCCTTCGTGATGCTGTTGGCTCCCGAGAGCGTGACGAGCGGCCTGCAAGGTATGAACCTTTTGCAGGCGGCGATGCAGTACCATCTGGGCAGTTTCGGCGTCGTCTTTATCGCAGTGACGCTGGCACTGTTCAGCTTCTCTACTTTTATCGGCATACTCTACTACGCCCGCTGCAACGTGGCCTATCTCTTCGGCGACAGCTGGTTCTGGCAGACGGCCTACAAGGTACTGGCGCTGGTGATGCTGGTCGTCGGCGGTATGCAGGCCTACACCGTGGTGTGGGACCTCGGCGACGTGGGCATCGGCCTGATGACCATATTCAATATGCTGGCCCTCTACCCGCTGTCGGGCGAGGCACTGACCGCCCTGCGGGAGTACGAAGCCAAAAAGAAACTCAAGTAAACAAAAAGCCATCGGCCCAGACAGCCGATGGCTTTCGTTTTATGCGCGGTGACCCAACCGCATCTTGAAGTCGTTGTAGCCGAAGCGGACCAGCTCCCGGCAGGTGCCGTCCTCAGCCAGCGCCCAGATGGGCGGCAGGGGCATCCCGTTGAAGGTGTTGTTCTTGCAGGTGGTGTAGATGGCCATGTCGCCGAAGATGAGCCGGTCTCCCTCGGCAAGCGGGGCGTCGAAGCTGTAGTCTCCCACGACATCGCCCGCGAGGCAGGTCGGCCCGCCGAGGCGGATGGTGCAGGGCTTTTCGCCCGGCTCGCCCGCGTCCAGCAGGGGAGGGCGGTAGGGCATCTCGATGACGTCCGGGGTGTGGCAGGCCGCAGACATATCGAGGACGGCGAGGCTGGTGTCACCGTTCTGCAGAGTGTCCAGCACTGTGGTGACGAG
>OHZC01000669.1_pt1 | contig 9303 bp, 5 predicted proteins | sample 1580361 | NCBI WGS metagenome assembly OHZC01 (sample SAMEA3882532, study PRJEB24775) | human gut metagenome | biome: human-associated habitat; feature: intestine environment; material: feces | place: Netherlands | collected 2009/2010
CGCCTGGTCAGGGACGTGGAAAAAGCCTGGGAGTGCGGCATTTTTTCCGTGAATCTGGTTCCGGAACCCGTCACCGTCTTTGAACTGGTGGAACAGTGCTTCCCTTCCCTGGTCAGCCGCCTCCCCGTAGCGAAGGAAACGGATCCGTACGGGAGCGCCAGAACATCCGTTTACTCCACGCAGTACCACGATCCGGACACGGGTTATATCATGGACAAAGAGGACGTTCTGGCGGGGCTTTCCCCGGACAAACAGCCCTAGCCCCCAGTCTGGCTCCCGTCTCCAGGCCCCGCCAGCTCCCTGTGCAGGCAGAGCTTTTATTCCCCGCTTTCCGGAAGGGCTCTCCCACCAGGAGCCGTGCTTTCCTGTTGAGCGCATGCCGGAACGGTGCTATACAAAAGCCATGAAGATCAGTGACGACAGCCTCGAATTTTTAACGGAACTTCTGGAAACCCCAAGCCCTTCCGGCTTTGAAATAGACGCCCAGCGCATCTGGGCGGACGAACTGCGCAAATATACGGAAGATGTCCAGTGCGACACCTACGGAAATACCTGGGCCGTCTTCCACGCGGACGCGGAAGAAGCTCCCACATTGATGATTGAAGCCCATGCGGATGAAATCGGCTTCATGATCCGCCATATCACCAAGGACGGCTTCCTGTATGTGGAACGCGTGGGCGGTACGGATACGGCCATCGCGCGGGGGCGCCGCGTGCGCTTCCTTGGTTCCCAGGGCGAAGTGATGGGGGTGACCGGAAACACGGCCATCCACTTGAGGGAACCCGGAGAAAAGGAACCCAAAATCTGGGAAATTTACGTAGACGTAGGCGCCTCCTCTGACAAGGAAGTAGCGGAACTCGGTCTGCGAGTGGGCCACGTTGGCGTTTACTGCGACGGCCCCATGCTGATGAATGAAAACAAGCTGGTATGCCGGGCTCTGGACAACCGGTTGAGCGGCTTCATCCTGTCGGAAATAGCCCGCAAGCTGTGCAAGCTGAAAAAGCCCGTCGCCTGGAACGTGGTGCTTGTCAATGCCGTGCAGGAAGAAGTGGGCTGCATTGGCGCGGGAATGATTACCCACCGCCTGCGTCCAGATGCGGCCATCTGCATTGACGTGACTCACGCCACGGACTCGCCCGGACTGGACAAGGGCAAATTTGGCGATATCAGGCTTGGAGGCGGCCCTGCGGTCATCCACGGCACAGCCAATCATCCCAATCTGGTGGCCCGTCTGGAAATCGTGGCGGACAAGAATAAAATACCGCTCCAGCATGAAGCCGCCGGACGCCGCACCGGAACGGATACGGACAGTATCTACGTCTCCCGCGACGGCGTGGCCTCCGCGCTGGTGTCCGTCCCCCTGCGCTACATGCATTCTCCGGTGGAAACGGCCTCTCTGACAGATGTGGAAAACACAATCAAGCTGTTGCTGGAACTGGTCAAATCCCTGACACCGGGAGACTTTTTCGGCCACAAGCTGTAATACGGAACGGACGGCGGCATTGTGGATATGAACCGTCCTGCCGGGGGAAGGCGCGTAAAGGAGGCAATTTCCCCCGGCATGCTCCAATGCGGCAGCATTCAGGCCGCACCTCTCATTTGAAGCAGGGGCGGAATTACCCGCCGCAGGCATCCTGCGCCCCCATACGGCATTCTCCGCTTCCCGGCAGCGCTTCCCGTTCACCGGGCCCTGGCTTCCTCCTCCGTCATATTTTCCCGGAAACTATTACGGACCGGAAAACGGCAGGCTCCTTTCCTTCCGGTCACATCTCACTGAAATCCAGCCGGGTCACATTAAAGTACGTTTTCCCTTTCCGGCAGGAATCCCACAGGAGAATAAGCATAAGGGAAAAGAGGACCAGTCTCCAGGCCACTTCAAAGGGGTAGCTGGTTACCACCCTCTCCACGCCGATGCAGTTGCACGAGAGGGAAAGCCCCCTGGCCCAGCCCTGGACGAACAACGCCACGAACGCGAACGTGAGCGCGCTGCCCAGCAGCGCTGCCCCGGCACAGGTTCTGCGAAACAGGAGTCCCATACCCACCGCAATCTCGCACGACACCCCCAGGCAGGCCAGGGGATGCCCCCAGGCCTCCGGGAAAATGGAAAAACGGTCGATCGTCTCCTGAAGCTGGTCCAGATGAAGCAGCTTGCGCACCGCAACAAAAAGGAAAAAGCCCCCCATCCCCAGCCGCAGCAGGAGCAGGCAGAAACGGATAATTTTTTCCCTTAGCATCATTGGCATATTCCGTTTATTCAAAGTGAGTCTGCTGGGCGCTCACTTTTTCATTGCGCAAACTGTTCAGTTCATGGCGCACCTTTTCCAGCTCCATCTGAAGGGACTTCTCCCGTTCGGAGGCAGGAGCCGCGGAGGAAGACGGCGTACCGGCAGCTTTCTTTTCGCAGTCTGCGGCGTCTTCCGTAAAGAGCATTTTCAACCCGGGAGCCTTCGTGTCAAACTTTATAATGCCGGAAACAGGCTTTTGGGAACCGGGATGCTTCACGGAAGCCCTCACCGTCACCGTGCCGGGCCTGGTTCCCAGACGCACCAGAGCCGGAGCGGACCCCCATTTAACGGACTGGGTCAGCGTGCCGTCCGGGGAATCCGTCAGAAGTTCGGCGGGACCTTCCACGGAAAAAACAATCTCCTCATCATTCAGTCGCTTCACCGTTCCGCGGCCATCCGTAACCTCCGCCACCACGGCAAACACGTCGGAACCGTTGGCGTAAAAATCCACTCCATCTTCCCGATCCAGAGTCAAACGGATTTTTTCCGCTCTCCGGGCCGGGCGGACTTCATGCCTGGTCACCACCTTGCCGCCTATCAGGCCTTCCGCCACCAATTTCACCGCCCCCTCCTTGCCTGACGAGGCAAGCTTCTTGTTTTCCATGAAGTCCCAGGCTTTCGGGAACACGACGGGAACGTGCTTGAGGCCTCCGGGACAGGACGCCACCTTCTTTTCCACCAGGGGTCCTCCGTTGACACTCAGGCGAACGGAATCACAATTGGAAAACACCGTCACGTCTTCCGGAGAAAAGGGAGTGCATTCATTGGCGATGTGCACCACAGGGCCGGAACCCAACCCGTTTCGCGTCTTCCGGGGACGCTGGGACATAAATGCGTAATAGGAGGTTTTGGGCTGCCTGAAAGCATCCAGAATACCGCCGTAGAAGGGATCCGGATGGTAACCGCGCTGATGGTCGAAAGGATGCCACAGGCAGCCGCCGAAATGATAGGCCGGAGCGGCGTTCAGCGTATCGTACGTCGTATATGGGAACGAGGTCTTGAGGTAGTGAAGGGCCTGCACCATCATGGGAGCTTCACCCCAGTGACGGGCTACACGGGAGGTGGAGTTGTGGGCGGACCAGGTATCCACGTTATCACCGAATTCACGGGTAAAATACGGTTTGCTGTTCTTCCGTTCCTTGATGGACCAGTGTTTGTCCCCCGTAACCGGGTGGGCATACAGAACTTCATAATGCTGGCTGCTCTGAGCCACCGCGTCGCAAGCGGTGTAGCATCCCTTGTACGGATATTCCTCATGCACCAGGTCGCGGGCCTTTTTGGCGAAATCCGCCGGGTAATGAGTTTCATTCAAAATAGGTTCCCACATCATCACGGAGGGATGGTTCCTATCCCGGCGCACCATCTGGCGGATATCGTCATACACCCGGTCAGCAAAAGGGCCGCTGCCCCAGAACTGCCAGCCCGGCGTGGCGACGATGACGAAAAGGCCCAGACGGTCGCAGGCGTCCATGAAAGCCGGATCCTGCGGATAATGGGCGCTCCGGATCACGCGCATGCCTGCCTTCCTCAATTTCACGGCATCCTGCCATTGCAGGTTGTTGGGCACTGCATTCCCAAGCCGGGCAAAATCCTGGTGCCTGTTGCCGCCAATCAGCTTTTCAGGAAACAGGGATCCATTGAGCACCAGCCCCTTTTCCGTAATTTCCACCGTCCGGACACCCACCCTTATGGAACGGTTGTCCAGCAAATGGGCCGGATCTTTGGAATGGTCCCCTCCAACAGCGTCCCATACTTCCACGCTCAACGTGTACAAATCGGGATTGTCCGGAGACCACGGTTTCACGTTGGAAAGCACAAGAGGAATATCCACTTCACCCGTGGAATGGGGCGGAATAGTCAGCGGAACCGTCTCCCCGGCAGGATCCACCCCCTTGGGGTCCGTCATCACCGCCTGCACGCGCACCTTCCGTTCCTTGTCTGCCTGGTTGGCCACCTGAACCTTCACCCCCACCTTGCCCTTGCGGGTACGGGGATCAAGAAATTCCGTCCGGAAAAAAACTCCCCCTCCGGCCACAGTTCCGGCCTCGTTCGGGTCCGTGATATACACGGGTCCGGTGGAAATGAGGTACACATCCCGGTAAATACCGCCAAAATAGGAAAAATCCAGGCCTTCCTGGGGTTTGCCGGGGGGATAGGAAGCGTCGTTGGAATTGTCCGCCTTCACGGCGATGACATTCTTTTGTCCCGGTTTCAGCCACTTGTCCAGATTGACAATCACGGGAAGATATCCGCCGAAATGCTCCGCGGCCTTCTCCCCATTCACCCAGACCTCGCTCTTTCCCATGATGCCCTCAAAATACAGGGTGTTTCTCCTCCCCTCCAACCGGGAGGGAGGAATAAATGTTTTCCGGTACCATACCGGCCCCTGGTAGTTGGAACAGCCGCTGGCCTCTTCCGGAAGAAGCTCAATGCCGTTGGGGAGGTTGACGGACTCCCAGGAGGAATCGTCAACATCCGGGCTGGCCGCTTCCTCCGGTGTCTTCTCTCCCTTGAACAGTTTCCAGCCCACATTCATGCCGTAAACGTCCCTTTTCGTTACGTTTTCCGGCAGGCGAAGAGCCCCTGCCACGGAATAGGCTCCCGTAGATGAAGCGGCCTCCTCCTGATCGGAAACCGCATCGGCATAAAGGGGAAAAGAGCCGGCCAGACATGCCGCCGTTATGAGAATGGTAGTGACTTTCATCATGGAATAGGGGAATGCAAAATTAATATACGGAGCTCCCCCGGCGCCATCTTTCATTCATATAATACATCCTTGCGTATAATGCAAATACATATGTCATCCGGCATCTTCCGCTTGACCTGGAAGGCATGTTTTTTCATAGTCGACTCGCCCTGTACGGGATTATCCCGCAGCCCCGGTCCGAGTGCCAGGTTTTCAGTCCCGTGAAAAGGAAAAAGCGAGGCGTTCCTCCACCGGCTGTCTCAGGGCTATGCCTTTATCCACTAGTTTTTTATGTCATCTTTCTTTCAGAAAATTGTCAAACTTTTCTCCTTTGACATTGGCATTGACCTGGGCACCGCCAACACCCTGGTCAACGTCAAGGACCAGGGCATCGTTCTGCGCGAGCCTTCGGTCGTCGCTGTCAAGGGGGACAAGGTTCTGGCCGTGGGAGACGAAGCCAAGCGCATGCTGGGCCGCACCCCCGGCTCCGTCACGGCCATCCGGCCGTTGAAGGACGGCGTCATCGCCGACTTCTACATCACGGAGGAAATGCTCCGCTACTTCATCAAAAAAGCCACGTCCAGGTACTACCTGATCAAGCCGCGCGTGCTCATCGCCATCCCCTCCGGCATTACGGAAGTGGAACGCAGGGCCGTCAAGGAATCCGCAGAAGCGGCCGGAGCCCGCCGCGTGCATCTGATTGAAGAACCCATGGCCGCCGCTATCGGTGTAGGCCTTCCGGTTCAGGAAGCTGCGGGCAACATGATTGTGGACATCGGCGGCGGCACGACGGAAGTGGCGCTTATTTCCCTTTCCGGCATCGTTTACAGCCGTTCCGTCCGCTGCGCCGGGGATGAACTGGACGACGCCATCATCTGCTACATGAGGAGAACCTATAATCTCATGGTCGGGGAACGTACTGCCGAAGACATCAAAATCCGTATCGGCTCCGCCTATCCCCTGCCTCAGGAACTCTCTATCGAGGTCAAAGGCCGCGACCTGGTCGCGGGCCTGCCCAAGACAGTGACGATTCGATCGGAAGAAGTGCGTGAAGCGCTCACGGAACAGCTCAACACGATTGTTGACGCCGTGCGGACGACTTTGGAACGCTGCCCCCCTGAACTGGCCGCCGACCTTGTGGACCGGGGGATTGTTCTGGCTGGAGGAGGAGCTCTGCTGCGCGGGCTGGATCAGCTCCTGCATGAACAGACGGGACTGCCCATCCACATTGCGGAAGACCCTCTGAGCGCCGTTGCGGAAGGTACCGGGAAAGCCCTCCAGGAACTGGACTTCTTCACCAATGTTACTGATGCGGAAGACTAAAGACGGAATCTCCGGAGCAAGCGCTCCGGCCTTGCGTCTGCCGTACTGCCGCATCACATCAACGCAACTGCCTGCATGATTCCTTTCCGGCCATCCCTACAGCTTCAACTCCAGCCGCTCCTGACGGGAGACGGCCCACCGGAAACATTACGGGCAATAGCACACCCTAGCTTATTCTCACCCCGTGTTTACAAAAATGCTTAAAAAAATCAAACGGGCCTTCGGCTTCGGATCCTGCGATCCCATGGAAGGCTCCACTATCATCATCAATGCCGAAAAGCTCGAACGCCGCGTGGCCCTTCTGGAAAACGGCGTATTGGAAGAATACACCATTGAGCGCGAAGGCGAAGACAACATCGTAGGCGGCATTTTCAAAGGCCGCGTCAAGAACATCGAACCGGGCCTCAAAGCCATGTTCGTGGACATTGGGCAGGAAAAAAACGCCTTTCTGCACTTTTGGGACGCGCTTCCCGCCGCACTGGACTCCAGCCTGGAAGAAATCGAACGCGAAGGCCGTCCGAAAAAACAGCAGCGCAAAATCACGTCCAAAGACATCCCGGACATCTATCCCATCGGCTCTGAAATCATGGTGCAGGTCACCAAGGGACCGATCGGCACCAAGGGTCCCCGTGTCACAACGAACGTATCCCTGGCTGGACGCTACCTGGTCCTGATGCCCTTTACGGACCAGTTCGGCATCTCCCGTAAAATTGAAGACCCCAAAGAGCGCCTGCGCCTGCGCCAGATCATGCAGAAACTGAATGTTCCGGATGGAATGGGTATCATCATGCGCACGGTGGCACAGGGCCAGCGCTACCGCCACTTTGTCCGCGACCTCGCCATGCTGCTGGAACAATGGTACAGCGTGGAAGAAAAGAAGGAGGCCAATCCGGCCCCCGTCTGCGTGTACAAGGAACCGGATCTGATTGAACGCACGGCACGGGATTTCCTTACGGACACCGTAGACAACATCATCTGCGACAACGCGGAAACCACGGAACACATGCGCGCCATCGCCGGAAAAATCTCGCGCCGCGCCAAGCGCCACATCCAGCACTTCCCCGTGCGCACGCCTATCTTTGAAGAACTGGGAATTGAAAAACAAATCAATGAAGCTTTCCAGCGCCAGGTGCTCCTGCCCTGCGGAGGCTATTTGGTGATTGACGAAACGGAGGCGCTGATCGCCATTGACGTCAACACCGGACGCAACAAGGGAACCAAGGATCTGGACAAGACCATTCTGGATACCAATCTGGAAGCCGCCTATGAAATCGCGCGCCAGCTCCGTCTGCGCAACATCGGCGGTCTGGTGGTGGTGGACTTTATCGACATGCGCCACAGGAAGGACCAGCAGGCCGTTTACAAGGCCATGAAGGACCGCCTGAAACGGGACAAGGCAAAAACCCAGGTACTGCAGATCACCCCCATCGGCCTGATGGAAATGACGCGCCAGCGGCTCAACGAGAGCCTCCGGGAATCCGTTCATGATCCGTGCCCGTACTGCGGAGGCAGGGGACGCGTCAAATCCGTGATGACCATGAGCGTGGAAATCCAGCGGCAAATTTACGCCTGCATTCAGAAATACCGGGACACCATCGGGGACATGGTCATCGTCGTCAACTCGGAAGTGCTCTCCCGCTTCAAGAATGAAGACGCCAGTCTGCTCATGGAACTGGAACGCCAGCACAGCGGAAGGCTGATCTTCCGGGGCGACCACAACCAGCACCGCGAATCCTTCGCCATTTACGACGCCCGGTACGACAACAAGCCCCTCTACCAGTCCGGGCAATAGCCTGAAAATCAAATCCGGCTTTCCGGGCCGGGCGATACCCTCGCCCGGCCTTTTTTACGCCGCCATGAACAATATCCCCACTTCCCCCAACGACCCCGTCAACACGGACATTCTGCTGGTGGCGGAAGACCGCATCAAAGGGTTCCGCCGCCTGCCCTTCCACGCCATTTCCGAACAATGCGGACATCCTGTTCCGGTAGTTATCCAGCGGCTGAAAGCCATGATGGAGGCCGGAGTAGTGCGCCGCGTGCGCCAGACGCTGCTGGCGACCAAGCTGGCCCAGGGAGCCCTGGTGGCCTGGTCCCTGCCGGAGGAAAAACTGGATGCCGCTTTTGACTGGATGAAGGAGCAGGACCCTTTTACGGGCCATGTGGTGCTCCGCAATACGGATGCGGCCAACCCCGGCGCCAACTACAGGCTCTGGACCACGGTCAAGGTGCCCGTGGGATGCGGTACGCCGGAAGAACACTGCGGCATCCTGAAACGCCATATCGGAGCGGACGGCTATGTTCTGCTGCCGGCGCGCGGCGTCTTTGCGCTGGGAGTGGGACACATGCGCCGCAGGGGACTCAGGCCCGGAGAAAAAACCCCGGAACCGGCTCCCATGCAGGAAACGAAAACCGTTTCTCTCTCCGAACTGGAATGGAAGGTGCTCCTCTCCGTCAAGGAACAGCTCAGGCCTGAGGAAATGGTGGAAGATCCCTGGTCCCTCCGTGCCGCACGGGAAGGGCTGGGAACGGAAGAATACTGCCGCACGGCAGAAGAACTGGATCGGAAGCAGGTCATCGGCCGTTTCGCCACTTTTCTGGAACATGTGAGAGCCAAAACGGACGACGGCCCTGTTACCAAATACAACGGACTGTTCCATTGGACGGTTCCCTCCGGCATGGAAATCCGGGCAGGAGCGGAATGCGGGCGCCACATCTGCATGACCCATTGTTATTGGAGAACGGGCGGAGATGTTTTTGGAGGAGCGCAAATCATGGGTGTGGTGCACGGATTGGAAAAAGATGCCGTTTTGGAACACAAGGCGGCGATTGACCGTCATCTGGAGGCCTCCGGCATTCCCATCCTCCACACGGCTGTTTTCTGGGGCGAACGTTCGGAAATCAAGCCTTCCGAAATTTCTCCGGATAGGACATTCCGCAGTCTGTGGGGGCTATTTTTGCCGCAAATAATTACCGGCAACTTGGCCAGAAAGAGTCACCAGAGTAATT